>ENA-OVFU01001255-OVFU01001255.1-human-gut-metagenome-genome-assembly--contig:-NODE-1255-length-11995-cov-2.643551_pt1 | contig 11995 bp, 8 predicted proteins | sample MGYA00237764_ERZ505407 | MGnify/ENA primary metagenome ERZ505407 (study PRJEB26158, sample SAMN06016366) | human gut metagenome | biome: human gut; feature: ankylosing spondylitis patient; material...
AACCTAAGTTCCAAAGAAACAAGGTAAAGATGCATAACTGAGAGTCCATCATATACAGATGGACGGTATAGAAAAGGAGAGATGACTTATGTTGATGCCTAGTATTTTTGGAGAAAATTTATTTGATGACTTTTTTGGAGATTTTCCATTTTATTATGATGACAGAGCAATGAAAGATACAGAGAAGAAACTTTACGGACGCAGAGCCAGCCATATAATGAAAACCGATATCAAGGAAACTGATAAAGGCTATGAACTGGTCGTAGATCTTCCGGGATTTACCAAAGATGAAGTAAAGGCTGATCTGGAGAATGGTTATCTGACTATCAGTGCAGAGAAAGGTCTGGATAAAGATGAGCAGGAAAAAGAGACAGGACGTTATATCCGTAAGGAACGTTACGCAGGTGCCTGCAGCCGTAGCTTCTATGTAGGTAAAGAAGTTGAGAAAGAAGACATTAAAGCAGAATTCAAACATGGTATCCTCACATTATTTGTACCAAAGAAAGAAGCAAAACCAGCAGTAGAACAGAAGAAAACAATTGCCATTGAAGGCTGATGAATAAATATTCTGACTGACCCGTTAAGGGTCAGCCAGAGATTAAAAACAGAAATAAAAGCTTACACTAAAAGATTGAAGATAAAAGGTTGAAAAAACCTGTAAAGATAGATTTGGAAAGTAAATCTGGTGAACAGATTTGACATATATAAAATATATTAGAAAAGGAGATATGACTTATGTTAATGCCTAGTATTTTTGGAGAAAATTTATTTGATGACTTTTTTGGAGATTTCCCATTCTATTATGATGACAGAGCAATGAAAGATGCAGAGAAGAAACTTTATGGACATAAAGCAAATCATGTAATGAAAACTGATATCAAGGAAATGAATAACGGATACGAACTGGTTGTAGATCTTCCAGGATTTAAGAAAGATGAAGTTCATGCAGCACTTGAAAATGGTTATCTGACCATCAGTGCAGAGAAAGGCCTGGATAAAGACGAGAAGGAAAAAGAGACAGGACGTTATATCCGCAGAGAACGTTATGCAGGTGCCTGCAGTCGTAGCTTCTATGTAGGTAAAGAAGTACATCAGGACGACATCAAAGCAGAATTCAAACATGGTATCCTGACATTATTTGTTCCGAAGAAAGAAGCAAAGCCAGCAGTGGAACAGAAGCACAGCATCTCCATTGAAGGATAATAGATGTTAAGTTACAGCAACGGGAGGTCAAATCTTTTGGCTTCCCGTTGTTTGCATAATGAGGATTGCAGAAATATGAAGTCAGGAATGATTGCGTTAGAATGTGTTTATGAGGGAAGGTGATGATATTGAAAAGAGATTACTATGAAGTTCTTGGCGTGAACAAAAACGCAGATGCAGCAACGATTAAGAAAGCATACAGAAAACTGGCAAAGAAATATCATCCGGACAGTAATGAGGGAAATGCTTCGGCAGCAGAGCATTTTAAGGAAGTAAATGAAGCCTATGATGTTCTGAGTGATGAGAAGAAACGTAAACTGTATGACCAGTTTGGCCACGCTGCTTTTGAAGAAGGTGCCGGTAATTATGGAAATGCACAGGGCAGCCCGTTTGGCAGTGGCTTTAGCGGAGCACAGGGCAATCCTTTTGGCGGCGGTTTCCATGGCTCGTACAGTGATGGCAATGGTTATCATGAATATCATTTTGAAAATGGCGAAGATATGGATGATATCTTAAAGAACATCTTTGGTGGTGGATTTAAGAAGAGTAAATCATCAGGTGGTTTTGGAAGCAGCGGCTTCGGTGGCAGTGGATTTCACGGAAGTGGTTTTGGTGGATTCGGAAGCAATGGAACTGGCGGCTTTGGCGGTTCTTACAGCAGTAAAGGTGAGGATCTTCATGCAGAGGTTACTGTCAGCTTTGATGAAGCTGCTTTTGGCGGTAAGAAGGTTATCCGCCTGCAGAGCAGCAACGGTGGTGTCCAGAATTATGAAGTCAATATTCCGGCAGGTATTGAATCCGGTAAATCTATCAGACTTAAAGGAAAAGGCTATCCGGGAGTTGGCGGAGGTGAAGCCGGTGACCTGCTTCTGAAAGTAAATGTTCAGGATAAACCGGGATATAAACGGGAAGGCAGAGATGTTTATACAACTGTAAATATCCCATTTACAACAGCAGTATTTGGCGGTGAGGCGAAGGTTCACACTATTTACGGTGATGTTCTCTGTAACATTAAACCGGGTACTCAGTCCGGAACGAAGATACGTCTGAGAGGCAAAGGTATCGTTGCAATGAATAATCCGTCGGTACACGGTGATGAATATGCAACTGTACAGATTGAAGTTCCGACAAATCTGACACCGGAAGCAAGACGGAAACTGAAAGAATTTGAGCAGGAATGTAATGGAAGCCGCAGAAGCCGTGGATTTGGCAGCGGGAGTGCGGCGTGAAGAGTAATCAGAAATATTTTTGAGAATATAGTGAAGCAATTTTACAGAGAAACGAAAAGGATACATGCACAGTAACATTACCGTGTATGTATCCTTTTAGCATAATAGGGAAAAATATTCTATGAGCTTTTTCTGATATAGAATATTGTTTATCTGGGTTCTTTTCCATCACGGAAGAGCATCATCATTTCCTTGGTCAGGCTGATATTATTGCCCTGATCCGGGATTTTGTCACGTTCTACCCACTGTGCCATGGAGAGCTCTTCATGGTCAACGGTCAGGGTATCATCGCCGTCCACATCACAGAAGAATCCGAAAAGCAGGGTACCGCTGAAGGACCATGGCTGGCTTTTGTAATAGCGGAGATTCTTTACCTTAAGGCCAACTTCCTCCATTACTTCTCTGTGAACAGTTTCTTCAATGGTTTCTCCGATTTCTGCAAAGCCTGCGATAAGGGCGTAACGCTTAAATCTGCGGCCCTCATATTTGGAAAGAATGATTTTATCTCCGTTTGTGATTCCTACGATTACTGCAGGACACAGGACAGGGTACTCCTGATTGCCGCAGGAAGGGCATTCCATCATACGTTCTTTTTGGCTGTGCAGCATTGGTTTTCCACAGCAGCCGCAGAACCGGCGCTTGCTGTACCACTGGAAAAGCTGATGTCCTGTAACTCCTGCAAACGCCAGATGCTGTGGCCGGGCTGTCCGAAGATTTCGTATATCCTGGAATTCATAATCTGGAAGAAGGGTGGTATCCAATTCCGGGATCAGATAGAAACGCTGATCATCGATAGAAAACAGATAAATATACTTGCTGTAGAGATCTGAAACTTTTTCCTCCAGATCCTGAAAACGTGGAAAATAAATATCTGCTTCCCGTTCCTGATGTGGAAGAAGAATACTGCCTTTTTCGTAGGCAAGGATAAAACTGTTCTTATCCGGGGCAGAAGATTTGTATTCGTTGTGATAAGTATGTGGTGCGATGTCCTGAATCATAGTAATGTTCCTTTTCTGTTACTGCCGCCGCAGAGTTGTTCTGTGAAATATATTACAGGTGCGGAAGTGAGCAGTAATCTATTTTTTATTAAATGAGCAGGCAATCCTGCAGGCAGGATTGCCTGTACATAGTATATTACGGCAGTTTTAGAAAAACAAGAGAAGATGTCCAATTGCTACAGGCAATCTGTTACTGTGAACGGAGTGGACGGTAACATTTTGGCTTGCATGCCTCGTTCGGATCCTGCACGGCCGCCACCGCGGCATCGAAATCGACCATCATGATCTCCTTATCTCGTGTTCTGCAAATATTGTATTGAATACGCTGATATAACGTGACAAATCCGATTATTGACGATTGTCATTGCGGGAACATGCGCATTATTGGACGGCACGTAACGTTTGCAATGTGCTTTCCTGTAAATCGCCGTGACATTGTCATTGTCGCCGGCATCGAGCGCGGACTGCGTCAGCCTATCCGCGGAGATTTGCGGATTGCCGTACACGTCCACCGCGTTTGTCTCGAAAATGGAAAACGTCGGCAAGCGAAAGTTTGGCACGCCATCGGCGTAACGTCGGCAATGACTTGAGCATGTACTTGCGTTCCTGCGCAATATCGCGCCAATACTGCTGCACATGCTCTTCGTTGACGAAATTACCGGAGAAGGCCGCGTAATCGGCTTGCGCGCCCAAAGCGAGCAAGGTCTCGCGGGAAATATCCATCTGATTCGCGATCGAAACCGCCTGTTCGCTGCGTGTGCCTCGAATGTCGAGTCCGCTTTGCCGTGCGAGCGCGGCGACCGATTGCCAGCCGGCTGCCACACGCTGCTGCGTGCTGCCGTGTTTTCTTGATCGTGCCAGTGCGATCGCTTTGATGGCGAGCAGGAGACCGCATATGATGAGCAGCGTCCATAGAGGGCTTCCGTAGATGGCTACTTTTCTTGCGATTCTGCCGAAATGCTGCCAGAACAGGTTGGCTGAGGTTTCGTCGGCCATGCTTCCGCCGATTGAGGACTTGCCTTTGGCCTGGGTGTCGTCGCGTAGCGGGTCGGTGAGTGGTACCGGGGGCTGGCGTACCAGGGTTTGCGGATTCGGTGGGGTGAGGTTCTGGTTTTCGTCGGGGACTTTGGTTTCCTTTGGCGTTGGATAGAATGCCACCCAACCGTAGCCGTCCAGTTTGATTTCCACCCATGCGGTCACGTCGTTGCCGGTGAATTTCGTGATGGTGGTTGTTCCTTGTTCTTCGGTGCGGCTTTCGCTGATTTCACCTTCGTCGTCTTTTGGCAGGAATCCGAGTACCACACGGCTGGGAAGACCTAGGCTGCGTGCCATCAATGCCATGGCGGAGGCGTATTGTTCACTGTCTCCGACCATGGCCGTTCCGGCGAGCAGTTGGTCGATGCGGTAGTTGCCGTGGCCTGCGGTTGACGGGTAGTCGCCGCTTAATCCGTGTGAGAACCAACCGGATTCTTTGAGCTTTTCGGCTAAGGCCTGGGCCGCTTCGCCGCCTTTGGATTGGCCTCCGGCGATGGCTGTGGCGAGTTTGTCTACGCAGTCGGGCACATCTTCGGCTTTTGGCTGGCTGATGGCGGCCGCGTCTGTTTTGGCGATCTGTTTGTCGGTGGGAACCGTTGGCATGATGCCGGTTTCCGTGTAGGTGAGACCTTCGGAGGTGCGTGAGGGGTAGATGGCCGACATGGTGTCGCTGTTGTAGTAGAACGAGTCGGAGTTTTCGCTGTTGTCGAATGTCACGCTGGATGCGGCTCCGGCCATGGGCAGCCAGTAGTCGCTGAGTCCTTTGTCCACGGTGAATGTGGCGGTGAATTTCTTGCCTTCGGCATTGTTGGTGATGGAGGTGCCGACACGTCGGTAATTGGAGGAGTCCGATGACATGGTGGAGTCGGACAGATTCCATACGTTGCCGTCGAAACGGTCCATGACCGCTAGTCGCACGCTTGATCCAGCGGGCAGGTTTTCGACGGTGAGGAGCACGTCGTCCTTACTGTTTGTAATGTACGAGCGCATGCCGCTTAACGGACTGGTGTAATTGTACGGGCTAAGCGGCGGATCATAATGGTCGCGCAGAATGGTGCGGTCCTGATCGACGACGAGGCATCCTCCAATCGCCAATGCGACGGAAAGCACCACGATCACGACGGAACTGAGCCAACGTCCCAATTCCAGTAATTTCCAACGTGCGCTGATCCAAATCACCAATATGAGCGCCATTATGGTGCCTACGAACATGCGGTAATAGCCGGAAGATGAGCCGAGCAGCGCGCAAATCGCAAGATTGGCGGTAACGGGAATAATGGCGATCATGGTGAATCGGCCATCTTCAGTCACTGCGAAAATGCCGGTCAGTAGCGCGAACCACAGGCAGATGGTCCATACGGCCAGCAAACAGCCATCGGCGGTACCGGTGGGAGGTTCGACCGACAGAATGAATTTGAACGATCCGAGCATGTTCATCCAGCCTTGTGTAAGCGTGCGCAAGGTCGGAACAATATGGGCGATGGTGGTGTCGTTGAGGAACAGTACAGGGCCGACAACCAGCTGGGCGACGGCCATGAACAGCATCTGCCACCAGAGACGAAGTGCCGGAACCGTGCCTGCGAGCGCCACGAGAGATCCGATGATGGTGGCCGGAAGGGCGGCGAGCGCCCAGGATGCGGCCGATCCGTAGACGTCGATGAGGTTGCTGGCGGCGGCGAGGGTGAGTAGGGCTGCGACGAGCAGGCTTGCGTATTGCGAGGCGCGTGTCCGGCGTAGGTAGGGGAGTGCCTGTGATTTGCCGTCTCGTGACATCCAGATGACGGAGTGTGTGGAGTCGGCCCATGAGCCGGTGCCGGTTCCGGTGAAGGTGTTGCCGAATCCGGTGGTGCGGCCGGTGTCGCCGGTGTTGGTGTTGTGGGTGGAAAGTCCTGTGGTGCTCATTCCAGTACCCCCATGATCATTGGGAGATCGTCTAGGTTTCCTACGGTCGCCAGGGTGAAATCGGCGTATCGTTTGATGGCGCGTGGCTGTCCGATGGCGGTTTGCAGTACCACGCAGGTTGCGGATCGGGGGAGTGCGAGCGCCATGTGTTTGATTTCGTCGATGTTTTTGAGCCTGCCGACGGTGATGTAGTAGAACGATGAGTCGGGGGCGTGGGTGAGGGTGGTTTGCGCCAGATTCGGATTGTCGCTGATATCGGGGGAGATGGCGCTGCAGCCGTCAAGGAATTCCGTGGAGTTGCGTGGCATGATGTGTTCGGTTCCCGCGTGTGAGGTCACCGGTCGGTTTTGGAGCAGGCATTGCACGCCGATGGAGGCATGGACGGATACCGCCAGTTCGAATTCGTCGGAGCTCACATAGTCGTCGGGGCTCACGCTGATGGTCAATGCGGTGTCGGTGCGTCGGGTCGCCTCGTATTGACGGATCATCAGTGCGCCTGTTTTTGCGGAGCTGAGCCAGTGCACGTTGCGTACGTCGTCGCCTGGCTCGTATTCACGCAGTCCGTAGAAATCGAGGTCGTCGTCGACGATTTCGCCGCTTGGCTGGCCTTCGAGATCTCGCGGAATTCCGGCGTTGAGTGTGTTCAGCATAACGGTTTTCGGGTGGATGAACACGTTGATTTGGTCGACAAGTTTCTTTTCGTGTCGTACGAGTCCGAATGGGTCGCCTTTGCGTATGGACAGGGGACCGACCGGCAGTACCGCGCGGGAGACGGCGGTGAATTCCACGGTGGTTTGGCGTGATTGGCCGGCGGCGAGCATGGGGATGGCGAATCGTTCGTGGCTGTCTCCGATGGGCAGGTCGCCGCGTGCTGATGTGGTTGGCGTGCGCCCTGGATTGTCGACGCACACATCGACTTTCACCGTGTCTGACACGGTGACGCGCCTGCTGGACACGTCTATGGTGGCGGTGAACGACGTGTTGCCGAGCGACAGCATGATGGCGGCGACCATCATGCATGCGAACACGATCGCCATGGTCAGCAGTTCATGCCAGCTGAGGATTGTGAACGCTATGAGTGAGGCGATGGCGAGTCCGGTCACGGCCCATCCGAGCGGCGACACGTATGAGGTGACCAGTCGTTTGATGCGATGCTTGATGCGACGCAGGGATCGTTGCATGGTTCTCCTGCGCTGCATGGTTTTGGATTGTCGCATGCTTGACCTTTCGGGGGTTTACGAACGTTTCGTGTGGGGTGTGCGCTTTGCGTGTGCCGTGCCGTACGCGGCTGGCTGCGCCGTGCGTTTCAGGCGGCGGCGCCCACGGTCGGTGAAGGCACTTCATTGAGGATCTGTTCGATCATCTGTTCGGGGGTGGATCCCGCGAATGTGGCCTCCGCGGTGAGCGTGATGCGGTGTGCGAGCACGGCGACGGCCAGTTGCTTCACATCGTCGGGCACCACGTATCCGCGATTGCTGGACGCGGCCCACACGCGGGCGCATCGGGTCAGTGCGAGCGCGCCTCGCATGGACGATCCGACTTGGATGCATTCGTTGTGACGGGTCGCTTCCACCAGACGTACGATGTATTCGATGATCGCGTCGTCGAGACGCACGGTTTCGCTGATGGCGCGCATGCGCAGCACGTCGTTGCCGGTGAGCACCGCATGTACGGTGGAGGCACGGTCGGTGACGTTGACCTGCTTGAGGATGTTCACGCTTACGTCATGGCTCGGATAGCCGATGGTTGTTTTGATGAGGAAACGGTCCATCTGCGCCTCAGGCAGTTTGTAGGTGCCGAGTTGTTCGATGGGGTTCTGGGTGGCGATGACCATGAACGGCTGCGGTACCGCATGGGTTTCGCCGTCGACGGTGACTTTCTGCTCTTCCATAACCTCCAGAAGTGCGGACTGCGTCTTCGGCGATGCACGGTTGATCTCATCGGCCAGCACGATGGAGGCGAAAATCGGGCCTTCGCGGAACTCAAATTCTCCGCGCTTCTGATCGTAGAAAGTCACACCCACCACATCCGAAGGCAGCAGATCGGGCGTGAACTGAACACGCTTGAAACCGGTGGAAATGGAATTGGCCAAGCCTCGGGCCAACTGGGTCTTACCGGTGCCGGGGTTGTCTTCAAGCAGAATATGGCCACCGACCATCAGTGCGGTGACGCATTGCTTGATAGGGATGGTCTTGCCGATAACCACCTTGGAGACATTTTCGACCAGCGCATTGAAGGACTGCTGGAAATCCCGGACCTGAGCCGTGGGCTGGGGCAGTAGTCCGGAATTGATGCTGGCGGGCAGTGCCGATGCGGCTGCTTGCGCGGCTTTGCTCGACTGACGCTGCGGCTGTGATTGCGGCTGGGATTGCGCGGTGGCCTGCTGCGGGATGGCTGGCGTCGATCCCTTGCGCGGCTTGAGCACGGTGCTGTCATCGCCCGCAGGAATGGAGGCGGCATCAGTAGTAGGAGACGGCTTTTCTGACGGCGCTTGTGACGGCCGCTGCGGCAGGTTAGGCAGCGCAACGGACTGCGGCGCCGACTCGGTGCTTGGGGTCGTGCCGGTGTGTGGTGCGGATGCCAGGTGCGTGGCGTCGGACAAGTGCGTGCTGTCGGATAGCTGCGTGCTGTCGGACAGGCGGGTCGTGTCAGACAACTGCGTCGCGTCATCGATGTTCTCGCTCATGGATGTTCTCCTACTGCTTGTGAATGGTGGTTGACGATATTGGGGTATTGCCGAAACCAAGAATCCAGGGGTTCTTGGCCAAAGTGGTGACATCGGTACCGGATTTGAGCGACTTGGTCCCCTCCGAGGAGTCAGAGGGACGTGTGCCCGCGACGCTGCCTCCGTCCGCAGTGTTGTCGAGACCGGAGTATCCCGGCCCGCCGGTGACTTTGACGCTCCACGCGTAGTTGCCATCGGCGGCCACGGTCAAGTCGGTGACATCCAATGGCTGGCCGGAGTTCCACGTGAACGGTTGGCCATTGATGATGATTTGTACAGTGGCCGACTTGCCATAGACATCAACCGAACCGCCGGTGACGTTAATGACGTGAGCGTTGTCTGACCAGCGCAGCTCCTGCGGTTTGTTGATTACAGCCTTCTTCTCATAGGTGTAAGGAGCGCCATTGTGCGGGCCTCCGGTGACGGCGTCGCTGGTAGCGCCGTTGAACACCTGTTGCACCGATGCGGTGTTGCATTTGGCCCAAGGACTCATTCGGAAGTCGAGTGAGTTCCGGTTAGTAGCTGTACCGGAATCGATGCCATCGGCAGTCACGCTGTAGGACTGCGCATGTCCCTGCTTGGTCCAATGCACGGTGCATGTACTGCCGGATCCGGTGGTGTAGACGTCAGTGGGCGGCTGGACCTTGTACTGCGGGACAAAGCTGCTCTTGCCCGTGCCGGAGGAAGCATCGCGCTGCGGCACCACGGTGGCCGTTACGGTGATTTCCCGGGTGTTCAAATCGTTCTCATTGATATCGAACGTAGCGCCACTGTCACTGCAATCGATGGTGTCCTTGACATCTCCTCCCAAGGAAATTCGCCGGCAGCCGGCATTGCGGTTGTTGCCGAGAGTGACTTTCGCCGTTACTGTGGTGCCGTCGTTCGACAACGCAATGTTCGGCGCATCCGGGTCTCCCCAGATCTTTTCTGACGGCGATGCGGCGGACTCGGCACTCCAATTGATTTTGTTATGGGCTTTGACGGTCGCCGTAATGGCGGTGCCATCGGAAATGTCGTTGTTGTTGAACGTAAACGACAGCTCGGTGGCCGTATTGCCGGTTTCCTTGGTCTGCGGAGCACCTGCACCGGTGACGGTCACCGAATAGTTGTCGACGGCGCTGAAATCACCGCTCGGTGCCTTCCACGTCACCTTGGCGGTTTTATTGCCACCCGTGACCGTAACATCGGTGGGAGCGGACGGCACCTTGTCCGGTGTGGCTTCGACGGCGGTGGACGGCTTGGACCAGCCGACGTCATTTCGCGCGGCGACGGTGAAGGAATAGGTTTTGCCGTTCTTCAGACCAGTGACCTGGCATGAGGTGACGGCACCGCAATCCTTCTCTCCGGTGGCGGCACCGGTCCAACTGACCTTGTAGTTGGTGATCGGGCTGCCATTGGCGGCACCGGGCGTCCATGTGAGGCTGACCGCGCTGTCCTGCGGTTCCCCGGCTACGGGGGAGAGCAGTGGCGGCTCGGGCTTGTCGATCACGGACACGGTAATCGATGCGGTGACTTCACGATCCTTGGACTTGGTGCCGTCTTGCACGGTGACGAGCACGGTGTTCGTGGAAGCACCTACATCGGATGCGACGGCGATGGTGATGTTTCCGGAGGCATCGCATCCGGCGATGGTGAGTTTGGCGGCGTCATCCGCCTTGCAGCTGATGACGGTCAGTGAGGAATCGGGGAACGGATTGTACGCGCCGGTAAGCACGTTCACGGCATCGCTGGCACCGGCCTTGATCTTCAACGTCTTGTCGCCGACGTGTGCCAGCGGACGGGTCGAAGACACTACGCGCACGGTCACACCGGCATTCACGGTGCCCGCGCCGTATGCGATTTGCACGGGAATGGACGCGGTGGTGCCAGGAGCGGCATCCTTGGTGGCGGAAACCTGCAAGCTACCGGAACGGGACAGGTTTGCGGTGATTTGCCTGGATGATGAGCTTCCACCGGAATACGTGTATTGCTTTTCGTCGTCATACACGCCGGACGGTGCATGGGTGAGCGCCGTCAGATCAACGGTCTTGGGGTCCGCGCCCGCCTCGACATCAATAGTGGAGGACGAGAACGTGGGCGGCGGCACATCGCGGCCTATCACCGTGATCTGGAGAGTGATCACTGCGGAATTGATGATCTTGGTCTTATCCGATCCCTGCTTGCCATCCACAGCGGTAAAGGTAATGGAGGCGGGGCCTGCGTAGTCTTTTGCCGCAGTGAACTTCAGGGTCTTGTCGTTCACGTAGAAATCGGAGTTGGAAGCCTTGGTGGCGCTGACGGAATCAGCGCTTTCGATATACGGTTCCTTGCCGGCGCCGACGCGGACATAGTCATTGATGTTGATTTCAATGGTCTCGCGCGAGTTGACCTTCAATTCCGGTGCCTTGGGACGCAGCGTGGGCGGAAAGACACCATAGGCCGGTACCTGGATGAACGCGGTGGAGGTGATGTTGTATTTCGTATTGGTCACCGTGTAAGGCACGGCTCGCGCCTGTGACGTCAGGTCGACGGTGATGGTGGTCGAATGCTCGCCGCCCCTGACGTGAGCGTGAGCGCTGGCGGAGGGATGCATGCCGACCTTGAGCTCATTGGCTGTGCCGGAAGGATTGGCGATCCACTGGGAAACATCCACATCCACGGACTTCTTATCGATGGTGGCGGCGGACGGCACGCGATAGTCGTAGGCGGTAGGCGGCTCGATGGCGGCATTCGGATCCACGTTTACCGTGAGGGTGGCCGTATCGGACAAGCCGGCCTTGTCTTTGACCGTGTAGGCGATATAGTCGGTGGTGGCGCTGTCGGGCGTGGTGAAGGAGAGCATATTGTCTTTCACGCTCACCCCGTCGAGACCTTGGACCTCGACATGCTTGTCGACGGTCAGATTGGTGTTGTCGCCGGTGATG
>ENA-OVFU01001265-OVFU01001265.1-human-gut-metagenome-genome-assembly--contig:-NODE-1265-length-11920-cov-10.076780_pt1 | contig 11920 bp, 9 predicted proteins | sample MGYA00237764_ERZ505407 | MGnify/ENA primary metagenome ERZ505407 (study PRJEB26158, sample SAMN06016366) | human gut metagenome | biome: human gut; feature: ankylosing spondylitis patient; material...
GGATGATGTCCGCGCCGCCCGCAATGCCGGAGTACAGCGTCAGCCAGCCGGCTTTGTTGCCCATGATCTCAATGCACATGACGCGGCTGTGGCTGCCCGCGGTGGTGTGGATGCGGTCAATGACCTCGGTGGCGATGTCCACAGCAGTGTGGAAGCCGAACGTCACGTCGGTGCCGTAGATGTCGTTGTCGATGGTCTTGGGCAGACCGATGATGTTCAGGCCCTCCTGGCTGAGCAGGTTCGCGGTCTTGTGGGTGCCGTTGCCGCCCAGGCAGAGCAGGCAGTCCAGTTTGGCGGCGCGGTAGTTTTTCTTCATCGCGGCAACCTTGTCGACCTTGTCCTCCTCGACCACGCGCATTTTTTTGAACGGGGTGCGCTTGGTGCCCAGAATGGTGCCGCCCACGGTCAGAATGCCGGAGAACTCGTCCGGGGACATCTCCCGGAAGTTGCCGTTGATCAGGCCGTCGTAGCCGTTCATGATGCCGACGATCTCGACCTTATCGCCCATGCGGTGGTACAACGCTTTGGCCACGCCGCGCAGGGTAGCGTTCAGGCCGGGGCAGTCGCCGCCGGAAGTCAGAATACCAACACGAATCGCCATTGTAAAAACCTCCCGTTGCTTATATATTCTACTATATATAAATGTACGCTAACCGCAAAAGGATGTCAAGTATAGTTTTTGCACGATGCTGCGAGCAGAACAAACTTTTTTGAAAAAATCTCAAAAAAATTCAAAAAAAGGCTTGCAATTTGGAAACACCTTTGCTATAATAACATACGTCGCCGGGTGACACGGCAGACACAAAACAAAATATGGGAGCTTTCCCGAGTGGCCAATGGGGACAGACTGTAAATCTGCTGCTTAATGCTTCGGTGGTTCGAATCCACCAGCTCCCACCAAATGAAAGACCCCACGTAATGTGAACTGCTTGTTGAGACAGTCTGTTGCGTGGTCTTTTTTATATCCGCAAAGCCTTGATGTGATGGGCTTTGCGGATTTTTCTGTCTTACCCGGAAGCGAGACACGGAAAAGTGAAACTGCGAAAATGCACAAATGAAATTCTGAAATAACGCGATATGAACGGCTATGTCTCATTTGAAAAGTAAACTTCCTCAAATTGGCAGGGAGTGCGGTTCTTTAAAAGCTTATGAGGGCGTTTTCCGTTATAAAATTGTATGTATTCTGCAACGCCTGTTCGAAATGCGTTCTCGGATTTATATTCCTTGCGGTAGAGATTTTCTCGCTTTAAGGATGCAAAGAAAGATTCAGCCACAGCATTGTCATGCGGATGTCCTGGCGCGGAAACGGATTGCTTTACTCTATATTCTTGTAGGAGCTTCTGGAATGTGTGCGATAGGTACTGAGAGACGCGATCACTGTGAAAAACGAGGTTGTGGGAACGGCCACGCGCGATAGTAGCTTGTTTGAAGGTTGAGGTCACAAGGCGGGTGCTGTTTTTCTTGGAAATGGTATAGGCAACGACCTTGCGAGAAAACAGGTCGAGAATCACACATATATAGTAATATTTGTCTTTGATTTTAAAGCATGTAACATCACTGACCCAAATCTGGTTGGGAGAATGCGCTGTAAAGCTTTGCCTAATTCTATTCTTCGGAGTTTCTAAAGCATTCAGCCGAAGATAATCGCTTCTCGCAGTGGTCCTGACGCTGGATAGACCGCACTCGTGCATAATGGATGCGATAAATTTGGTGCTTACCTGATGACCGCGTTCTACAAGAACGGCACGGATCTTTTCCGCGCCGAGAATCTGTTGGTACTCGTCAAAGACTTCCTGCACAATATGGCGATATTTCTCATGCCGCTTGGCAAACCAAGCATTCTCGCGTTTGTTTCTGAGGATATGGTTGTAAAAAGTGCCGCGGTCAACATTCAGTGCTTCGCACAATGTGTGAACATCATATTGACCATATAATGCCTCTAAAGCAACCAAGCGTTCTCGCAGTGGTGCGGATACGGTACAATTTACAGTTTTGAGGATTGCAATTATATTGTTCAGCTTTACAATGCGGTTCTGCATTTGATTGATTTCTCTTGCTGTGAAAGGTATGCCGTTGGCGATGGTATTCGTTTTATGGCTTTTGCACCAGCGATAAAGTGTGCTGCGCGGAATATTGAACACGGAGCAAAGTGAACGGACGGATTCTCCCTTTTCACGGCGAGCAACGATGACTTTCTTTTGCGCATCGGTAAATTTCATGAGCAAACTCCTTTCTGAAAAGTGATGATTGTCAGTGTATGATAATAGTAGCAGATATGGATTGGAAAACACAATGATTTGCGGAAAATTAAGAATCCGGAACGAAACAAAACTTGATAAAATGAACGCTTTATGGTAAGATAAAACCATAAAATAAGAAGTGAAAGGTAAGGAGGTGTACACCAATGGGATTGGCTGATACGGTCACAAAAGCCTACGTGAAAGAAAATACTGTGTTTGCAGATGCATTCAACTATCTAATTTACGACGGTAAGGCAGTTGTTGATCCTGCGCAGCTGCAGGAACTGGATACAACAGAAATAGCTTTACCGTTTGGTGTGCAGGACGAGAACGGAAACCAGCCGGATGATGCGGTGCAAAATACCGTGATGTGCTGAAATCAGCGGTCATTAAACAGGATGGCCAAGCGGCTTACATCCTTTTGGGTATCGAAAACCAAACGGATATCCACTATGCAATGCCTGTTCGCAACAATATTTATGATGCGCTCCAGTATGGCAAGCAGGTTGCTGATATAGCGGCAAAGCATTGCACCGGTGGCTCGAAAGGACACAGCCGGGGAGAGTACCTGTCCGGGTTCTATAAGGATGATAAGATTACACCTGTCATTACATTGGTGCTGCACTTCGGCGCGAACGAGTGGGATGGCCCGCTGTCTTTGCATGAAATGATGGCAGTCAAGAATGAGAGCCTGCTGAACTTTGTGCAGGATTATCAGATCCACTTGATTGACCCGGCAAAACTGAGCAAAGAGGACTTGAACAAGTTCTCGACAAGTCTCCGGGAGGTAATCGGGTACATCAAGTACTCTAAAGACAAAGAGCGACTGACTGAATTTTTGACCGACAACCCGCGTATGCTTATGGAAGCGAACGCGGCGCGAGTAATCAAAGCTGTAACGAACACACCTCTGGAAATTCCAGAGAACGCGGAGGTGATTGATGTGTGCAAAGCAGTTGAGGATATGATGAACGAGAGCAAAACTGAAGGAGCTGTTGCTGTTCTTGCAGGGCTTGTCAAGGATGGTTTACTGAGCATCAAAGAAGCTGCGCACCGTGCAAATATGACGGAAATTGCATTTGAGGCAGAAATGAAGAAACTGACACAATAATTGATGTCAATGACTAGGCAAAGGAGGGATGATTTATGTCGTTTATTATTGCGGTACATGTAAAAGAGGGAATGGTGCTTGCGGGTGATAGTCGGACAACATATACACAAACTGCCAAAAGTGGAGATGTGACAACTATAAAAATTGGCACACGTACCACAGATACCACGAACAAAGTGCTTTTGTGCCCAAATAATATTGGCATTGCTACTTGTGGAGACGCATCTCTTGATGGAGTTCCAATTACAGGATATATTGAATCATTCATAAGAGAACATATAAATCAAGACACAGATATTATAAATGTTCCTCAGATGCTGATTGACTATTTCCATACAACTCCGAAAGTGCCAGACACAAACTTTCTTGTCGTAGGGTATCGGCTCGAAAACGACATCCCTTCTCAGCAAATCTTTTGGTTAAATGTAAAAGACGAGAGCGTCTCGCCAATTGATACAACATTTCCAGGGGCAAGATGGGATGGAGAGACACAAACACTATCGAAAATAATTCAAAATACTTATATGCGTGATGAGGACGGAAAGGAAATCTCTTTTGGGGAAACGGAGGTTTCGTGGGAACTTTTCACATTGCAGGATGCCATTGACTTTGCTCAGTATGCAGTTGATGTGACAATTAAGACGATGCACTATTCGAGCGTTGTTGAGACCGTAGGTGGACCGATAGATATTCTTGTCATAAAACCAGAACGGTCTTTTTGGATACAGCACAAAGAACTTCACGAATAAACGGCGCATAGAAGTTTCAAGGAGAGGGTATCTCTTTTATCACACTCACACAAAAAGCTGTGGCAAATATATTGCCGTGGCTTTTTTTCTTTGCTGTATCGCACAAAACCGGCAAAGGCAGTGACCGATTTTCAAAGTGCGTTTTATAAAGATGTCCAACTGCTTCCGGGCAGTTGGATTTTTTTTGTTGCCAACCTTTTCTGCTGCTTTCAGAATGTTAAGGCAATACCGCATAATTCTAAGTGCCGATACGGCGAGCAAGGTGCGGCAGCTGCCGGAGCGGTGCTTGAGCCGTAAGGCGGAAATTGTGCGGTATTGCCTTAAATTTCCCCGCAGCCGGAAACCGTGGAGTGGTTCATGCCCATCCTGTAAAATCAGAAACCGGGCACAGAATTACAGCAGGTACTTGCAATCCGGGCGGAAAACAGGTATAATAGCAACTGTTACCTGTCTCAGTAGCTCAGCTGGATAGAGCACACGCCTCCTAAGCGGCAGATTGTTCGATTCCTTCAAGCAATGAAAATTGCATAAATCTTAAAAATGTCTCAGTAGCTCAGCTGGATAGAGCACACGCCTCCTAAGCGTGGGGTCGGAGGTTCAAATCCTCTCTGGGACGCCAGAAAGCACCGCTGCAAGCCTTTTTTCGGGGTTTGCAGCGTTTTTTTGTCCCTCCTTCTCCCGGTAATTTCACTTCCGTTACCGGGAGATTTTTATGCGCCGCAAGCTTTTTTGTGATGGCGTTGGATTCGGCAAGGACGCATTGTTTACAATTTGGCGGTGGATTATCCCGCGCAGGGTGTGGTACAATATAAACCACACTGAAAATGCAGGGGCCAATGCTCACCATCGACCCGTGAACCTTGCGGCGGCCGCTATGTGCCGCGGGCGAACCATGTCCGCCCTTACATTCTCGACGTAGGAAAGCCGCGCTGCATCTATTATAATTAAAGGGGTGTTTACCATGTGTACAGCTGCAACCTATACAACCGACAGTTTCTACTTTGGCCGCAATCTGGATTACGAATTTTCCTACGGTGACGAGGTCACCGTCACGCCGCGGGCCTACCCGTTTGCTCTGCGCTGCATGGGGGACTTCCGCACAAAATATGCGATGATCGGCATGGCCTACGTGGCGGGGGAGTACCCGCTCTACTATGACGCCGTCAATGAGAAGGGCCTGGGCATCGCAGGGCTGAACTTTGTCGGCAATGCAGTCTACCACCCGGCGCAGGATGGCAAAAGCAACGTCGCCCAGTTTGAGCTGATCCCCTGGCTGCTGGGCAGCTGTGCGACGCTGGCAGAGGTGCGCACGCTGCTTGCAAAAACCAACATCGTCAACATCCCGTTCAGTGAGCAGCTGCCCCTCGCGCAGCTGCACTGGCTCATTGCCGACAAAACGGGGAGCATCGTGGTGGAGTCCACCGCCGACGGCCTGCACATCTACGATAACCCCGTCGGTGTACTGACGAACAATCCGCCGTTCCCGCAGCAGCTTTTCGCACTGAACAACTACCGCGCACTCTCGCCGCGCACGCCTGCGGTTGCGTTTGCGGACGGCCTTGACCTGCCCGTCTACAGCCGCGGCCTCGGCGCACTGGGCCTGCCGGGCGATCTGTCCAGCCAGTCCCGCTTTGTGCGTGCGGCCTTTGTGCGGATGAACGCAAAATCCGGCAGCAGCGAGGCCGAGAGCGTCGGGCAGTTCTTCCACATCCTGCACGCTGTCGAGCAGCAGCGCGGCTGCTGTGAGCTGGACGGCGGCAAGTACGAGATCACGCTCTACACAAGCTGCTGCAACGCTGACAAGGGCATTTACTACTACACGACCTACGGCAACCACCAGATCACTGCCGTCGATATGCACCGGGAAAACCTTGACGGGGACAGGCTGGTCCGCTATCCGCTGGTGCAGGGCGAACAAATTGCGCTGCAAAACTGATTTTACACCCAAAACGTGAAAAAAGCGCTTGCAACGTGCGGCAAACTATGCTATACTGTACGGTGCATGAGACTTTTCACGTCACGACGGCGTGGATAGAAATAGAAGGAGTGCTAATCTAATGAACTGGTATGAGATCGTTCTCGGCGTCGTCCTCATCGCCGTGTCCGTGTTGATCGTTGTTTTCACCCTCGCGCAGGAGCAGAAGGGCCAGGGCCTGTCCGGCGCGATCATGGGCGAAAGCTCCGCCACGATGGCAGCAGGCCGTGAGCGCGGCGTGGACGCCAAGCTGGCCAAGCTGACCAAGATCTGCGGCGTCGTTTTCTTTGTCGTCACGCTGGTCGTCTGCGTTTTGAGCGCGCGCCTGTGATTTTGGCAGGGTAACAAAGATGAAAAGGGTCCGCCAAGCGCTTTGGCTTTGTAAGCAGCGCCCCGGCGGGCCGTTTTTTGTGGATGTATATAAAGGTAGGGCACCGTCGGATGGCGGTGCGACGTAAATTAAAGGAGCAACTATGACACCGTTACAGAAATCTATTTTAAACGCGGTCAAGCGCCGTCCCATGACGCTGCGCGAACTGCAGAACAACCTGCAGGTGGACAATTCCCGCCTGCGCACCACCGTTTCCGCTATGGTCGCCACCGGCGAGCTGTCGATGCGCAACGGCACCTATGTGCCCGGCTTTGCGACCTATGAGAATGCTGCAGCCCCCAACACGATTCCCTGCACGCTCGTCAAGCTGGCCGCGCGCTTCGGCTTTGCCAGCCGCGACGACGGCGAGGGCGACATCTTCATCCCGGGCCGCGCGCTGCACGGCGCAATGCCCAACGATAAGATCAACGTCAAGCTGTTCGACCACCCGCGCGTGGAGGGTTCCTCCGAGGGCGAGGTCGTCGAGGTCACGGTCCCGAACAACCGCTTTGCGGGCACGGTCTGCCTGTCCGAGGATGGCCGCATGGCCGTGGAGCCGGACGGCTGCCGCGACGTGAAGTTCCTGCTGGCCAAGCAGGGGAGCGAGGGCGTGCACCTGGGCGACAAGGTCGGCTTCCTCATCACCCACCGCGGCAACCGCCACAGCGACCACCGCGCCGCCGTTGTCGAGAAATTCGGCTCCTCCGACTATGCGTCCGAGTGCGCCAAGGCCATCCTGTATGGCCGCAGCGTCCGCCAGGAGTTCCCGCCGGAGGTGCTGGAGGAGGCCCGCGCCTACGACAACGCCACGATTGACCCCGCCGAGGCCGCGAAGCGCCTGGACCTGCGCGGCATTCCCATCTTCACGATTGACTCCGCCGAGACGAAGGACATCGACGACGCCATCAGCCTGCAGAAGCTGGACGACGGCTACGAACTGGGCGTTCACATTGCCGACGTCAGCCACTATGTCCGCCCCGGCTCCGCGCTGAATGAGGAAGCGTTCGAGCGCGCGACGAGCATTTACTACGCCGACAAGGTCATCCCGATGCTGCCGACCCAGCTGTCCAACGGCATCTGCTCGCTGAACGAGGGCGAGGACCGCCTGGCGTTCTCCTGTCTGATGCGACTGGACGAGAACGGCGAGATCCGCAGCTACAAGTTCGTCAAGAGCGTCATCTGCAGCCGCGTCAAGGGCGTGTACAAGGAGATCAACGCCCTGCTGGAGCCCCTGGAATCTGAAACAGACGCCGACCTGACCGACCTCAAGACGAAATATGAGGCCGTGCTTGACCAGCTGCCCACGATGGACGAGCTGTACCGCAAGCGCCTGGTCCTGCGCAAGGCCCGCGGCGGCATGGAGATCGAGTCCAACGAGGCTAAGCTCGTCATGGACGAGAACGGACGCTGCATCGACATTGTCAAGCGTGACCGCGGCACGTCCGAGTGCATGATCGAGGAGTTCATGCTGCTGGCGAACCAGTGCGCCGCCAACGCGGGCCGCACGAACAAGGTCCCGTTCGTCTACCGCGTGCACGAGGCTCCCGACGCCGAGAAGATGGAGAAGCTGTCCGCCACGCTGTTGGCCTGCGGCCTGAACGCCAAGTTCAAGAACCCCATCCCGACGCAGCTCGAGCTGGCGGCCCTGCTGGACGAGACCCGCGGCCAGCCCATCCAGATCCCCGTCCACACCGGCATTCTGCGCAGCATGCAGAAGGCCCGCTACGCTCCGCAGCCTCTGGGCCACTACGGTCTGGTGCTGGCGGACTACGCCCACTTCACCAGCCCCATCCGCCGCTACCCCGATTTGGCGATTCATCGTATTTTGACCGAGATGCTGAACGGTGTCTCCGCCAGCCAGCTGCAGCGCGACTTCAACGAGTTTGCCCAGCAGGCCAGTGAGAAGTCCAGCAAGCAGGAGGTCGCCGCCGTGCGCATTGAGCGCGATGTCGAGGACCTGTACAAGGCCGAGTATATGCACAACCATCTCGGTGAGGTCTACACCGGCACGGTGGCCGGCATCACGCCCCGCGGCGTCTTTGTTGAGCTGGACAACACGGTGGAGGGCTTTGTCCCCGCCGCGCAGCTCTGCAAGGGTGAACCGCAGGTCATCGACGGCGTCAGCATGCTGGACCCGCTGACCGGCAAGAGCTGGATGCTGGGTTCTTCCATGAAGATCCGGGTCGCGGCCGCCGATGTGGCGCTGGGCCGTATTGATTTTGAGTATATGGTGGAGTAATTTCCCGCGCCATACAATAGAAAACTCCCTGTCCGCACCGGGCAGGGAGTTTTTTGCGTCTTATATCACCTTATGCTCCATCCATTTCCCGCGGGCAAACCGCACAAGGAAACACAGGCTGCGGCAGATCCAGTCGATGAACATACCGAACCAGACGCCGGTCAGTCCTAAGTGGAACTGCAGAACGAAGATATAGCTCAGAATCACGCGGAACAGCCACATGCTGACGATGCTGACCGACATCGTAAACTTGGCGTCGCCGCCCGCGCGCAGGGCGTTGGGCAGGGTAAAGCTCGTCGCCCAGAAGAAGATGCTGAACAGGTTGAACCAGTGGACCACGTGGGTACACATGGCGGATGCCTCCGCCGAGAGGTTGAACCAGGTCACGACCTCGGGCATCAGGAAGAACAGTGCCGCGTTTGTGACGGTCAGCCCCGTGATGGCGATGCCCAGCAGCGTGACGGAATAGCGCTGCGCCTGCTTTTTCTCGCCTGCGCCAAGGCACTGCCCGATGACCGGGATCATGGCAAGGCTCATCGTGTTGCCGGGGATGTTCGCCAGCGTCGAGACCGAGTTTGCCACGGCATTGGCCGCGATGGCCGAGGTGCCTAAGGTAGACGTCAGGCTGCTGACACACAGCTTGCCGATCTGGAACATGCCGTTTTCCAGACCCGACGGGATGCCGATGGACAAAATCTGCATGATGGGCCTGCGCCGGGGCCGCAGGTCAGCGAAGCGCTGCACGCGCAGGGGATTGTGCAGGTCCTGGTTCTGCCACAGGATGAACACCGCGGCGAACACACGCCCGATCAGCGTGGCCAGTGCCGCGCCGATAACGCCCATGCCGAAACCGTAGATCAGCAGCGCGTTGCCCGCAATGTTGATGACGTTCATGACAAGGCTGGCCAGCATACTGATGCGGCTGTTGCCCTGCGCACGGAACAGCGCCGCGCCGCCGTTGTACAGGCCGATGAAGGGGTAGGACACCGCACTGATAAGGAAGTACTGCTGCGCAAACCGCATGACATCCTCATCAATGCTGCCGAACACCATCCGAAGGATCGGGCGGGAGAGCAGCATACAGACAACACCCACCGCAACCGTAGAGATGCCCAGCACGCTGTACAGCTGGGCGGCGCTGCGACTGGCGTTTTCCTCATCCCGGCGGCCCAGATACTGGCTGGCAATGACCGCACCGCCGGTAGCCAGCGCGGACAAAATCTGAATAATCAAAATATTCAGGCTGTCCACCAGCGATACGCTGGAGACAGCGGCCTCACCCACACCGGCGACCATCAGCGTGTCGGCCATGCCCATCGTGACGCTTAATGTCTGCTCCAGCAGCAGGGGCCAGATCAGGGCGAACAGCGCCCGCTTGGTAAACAGAGGGCCTTGTGATTTTGCAGTGGCTGTCATGGTAAACTCCCATCCTCTTTTACTTGGATTTTACCATTAGTATACAGCAAAATCTATGCGAAATCAAGGATTTGACACTTGTACAAAAAATGCCCGTGAACGCTGTAGCTGCGCCCTGTACAGCAAAAATCCGCAAAAATCAAATCGCAAGGATTTTGTCCACTTTTGCGGCGGCAAAAAGCCCCGGCCACAAAAGCTAGTGGCCGGGGCAGATCATGCGGCGGCTTGCAGGAGCCGCAGAGGGGCGGTGGTTAGAAGTCGACCTCGGTGTCGTAGTAGCAGCACTTCAGCAGCTTTTCCATCTCCTCCTGGGTCGGCTGGCGCGGGTTGGAGCCGGTGCAGGCATCGGCAATCGCGTTCTTTGCAATCTCGGGCAGTCTCTCGAGGAATACGTTCTCGGGGACAAAGCCCTGCTCGGCGGGGTAGGAGTCGGGGCCGTAGTGGCCGATGCAGTGCGGAATGTTCAGATCGTCGTTCATGCCGCGCAGATACTGGATGAGCAGCGTGACCTTCTCGTCGTCGTTCTCGCCGCCCAGGTGCATCTTGTCGGCAATGACGCCGTAGCGTGCCTTGGCGGTGGGATCCTTCGCGTTGTAGGCGATGACCTTGGGCAGGTACATGGCGTTGGCTGCGCCGTGGATGATGTGTGCGCCGTAATCGGCAAACGCCGCGCCGGTCTTGTGGGCCATGCTATGCACGATGCCGAGCAGCGCGTTCGAGAACGCCATACCGGCCAGGCACTGGGCATTGTGCATTGCGTCGCGCTTATCCATATCGCCGTTGTAGCTGCCGACCAGATCCGCCTGGATCATCTCGATGGCGTGCAGGGCCAACGGGTCGGTAAAGTCGCAGTTCGCGGTGGAGACGTAGGCCTCAATGGCATGGGTCATGGCGTCCATGCCGGTGTGGGCGACGAGCTTCTTGGGCATCGTGTGGGCCAGCTCGGGGTCAACGATGGCGACATCGGGCGTGATCTCAAAGTCGGCGATGGGGTACTTGATGCCCTTCTGGTAATCGGTGATGATCGAGAAGGCCGTGACCTCGGTGGCCGTACCGGAGGTGGAGGAGATGGCGCAGAAGTGGGCCTTGCGGCGCAGCGGCGGGATGCCGAACACCTTGCACATATCCTCAAACGTGATGTCGGGGTACTCATACTTGATCCACATGGCCTTGGCTGCGTCGATGGGGGAGCCGCCGCCGATTGCGACGATCCAGTCGGGCTGGAACTTTTCCATGGCGGCAGCACCCTTCATGACCGTCTCCACGGACGGGTCGGGCTCGATGCCTTCAAACAGCTCTACCTCCATGCCGGCCTCTTTTAAGTAGGCCTCGGCGCGGTCCAGGAAACCGAAGCGCTTCATCGAACCGCCGCCGACGCAGATCATGGCGCGCTTGCCGGGCAGCGTTTTCAACGCTTCCAGCGCGTGGGGGCCGTGGTAAAGGTCACGGGGTAAAGTAAATCTAGCCATAGGGTTTGCCTCCTTTAAAAATAGCTCTCTCGGGCTTTGACAATTAAATGTCAAAATCTGTTATTAACAGTATACACCTTATGTGTCTAAACGGTCAATCGACAATACAGAGAATTTTCCGGCGATAATTCAGCATTTTGCCAGTGGAACACTCATAGGCTGTTCTATGGGGAAGGGGGCAGGAGCTATGCGTCCGATCACGCCGCAGCAGAATACAAAAATGCGCCTGCGCATGCGGCTTTTGGCGGCGGTGCTGGCGGTGGGGTGCCTGGGCGGGCTGACGGTGCGGCTGTTTGTGCTGATGCTGCGCGACCCCGGCGGCTACGCGGCACGCGCCGCCGACCAGCAGCT
>ENA-OVFU01001275-OVFU01001275.1-human-gut-metagenome-genome-assembly--contig:-NODE-1275-length-11824-cov-3.705243_pt1 | contig 11824 bp, 6 predicted proteins | sample MGYA00237764_ERZ505407 | MGnify/ENA primary metagenome ERZ505407 (study PRJEB26158, sample SAMN06016366) | human gut metagenome | biome: human gut; feature: ankylosing spondylitis patient; material...
TCAAGGACCTTGTAAAGACAGGAATGACTACTGTGATCGTAACCCATGAGATGGGATTTGCGAGGGAGGTCTCCGACCGCGTATTCTTTATGGATGGCGGCGTGATCGCGGAGAAAGGCACTCCGGATGAGGTCTTCAATCATCCGCAGAATCCGCGTACACAGGAATTCCTGAGCAAGGTATTGTATTAAAAAGATTGATCTGAAAGCAGCGGGAAAGCTGTTTTGCAGTACGATATGCAGGAACAGGATCCCGCTGAGCCAGAATGTGAAAATCCGGTCTTGGCGGGATTTTTTTAAGAGAGGAGAATATCACATGTCAGCATCCAAACAGACAGCATTCGACTATATCGATGAAAAAGCCGGCGTGATCACAGACGTATCCGATAAGATCTGGGATTACGCGGAACTTTCTTTAAGAGAGTACAAGTCCGGCGATCTCTACGCAAAGGTATTAAAAGAAGAGGGATTCACCGTGGATCACCCGTTCGACAATATTGAGACTGCATTCCGCGCCTCCTACGGCTCCGGAAAGCCGGTCATCGGAATTCTTGCCGAGTATGACGCTCTGACAGGCCTTTCCCAGGTCGCAGGTTCAGAGAAGAGGGAAGAACTGGTCGCAGACGGAAACGGCCACGGATGCGGCCACAACCTTCTTGGAGCGGGTTCCATGGCGGCAGCATTTGCAGTTAAAAAGTATCTGGAAGAAAAAGGCGAGGGAAGCGGCAAGGTCGTATTCTACGGCTGCCCGGGCGAGGAAGGCGCTGCGACAAAGGCATTCATGGCGAGAGACGGCGTGTTCGCTGAGTGTGATGCGGCTCTCACCTGGCATCCGGGAAATGTGAACCAGGTCACATCCGGAACCTGCAACACCTGTATCCAGAGCGAGTATAAGTTCACCGGAGTTGCCTCCCATGCAGCCGGTGCACCGGAAAAGGGACGTTCTGCTCTCGATGCGGTGGAGCTCATGAACATCGGCGTCCAGTTCTTAAGAGAGCACATGCCGGACAGCTCCAGGATCCACTACTCGATCACGGATGCCGGCGGAGATTCTCCGAATGTTGTCCAGCCGAGAGCACAGGTTCTCTACATGGTCCGCTCTATCTGGGTCAAAGATGCCCTGGAACTTCAGGAACGTGTCGACAGAATCGCGCTTGCGGCATCCATGATGACGGACACAAAGATGGAGAAAAAGTTCATCGACGGCTGCTCCAACACAGTCCCGAACAAGGTCTTGGAATCCCTGATGTGGGAAAACTTCAATGACCTCGGCGTCTGCCATTACACAGAGGAAGAGTTAAAGTATGCGAAGGCACTTTACGATTCTGTTGAGATGAAGTCTGCGGATCTTCCGGGAGATGCGGCGAAGGACAGCGATGAGATCTACGAGTTTGTGGATGAGAAGTCCAAACATGGCACCGTGCCGATGAATGAGTTCCTTGTTCCGTACCTGTACTCTGAGAAGCCGAGAATGGGCTCCACGGACGTCGGTGATGTGAGCTGGTGCGTTCCGACCGCGCAGATCAACACTTCCACATTCCCGGCACAGGCGCCTGGACATTCCTGGCAGAATGTCTCCTGCGGACGGACATCCATTGCCCACAAGAACATGCTGCTGGCAGGAAAAGTTATCGCAGCGACAGCGATCGATCTCATGGAGAAGCCGGAAGTTCTTCAGGCGGCGAAAGATGAGTTCAATAAGAAGATGAAACGCTATGGCGGTTACATCTGCCCGATCCCGAAGGATGCGGTTCCGGTCGTTCCGGGCGAGAAGATGTAATTGTGCAGACGGTTACGAAAACAGAATAGACTGGTCGTAAGTCCGGCCGGACAGATCATGCAGCAGACGTTTGCTGCACAGAGCTGTCCGGCTTTTGTTACTTCGGCCAATTCCGTAAAATGAAACCATATCTGCAGATTTCGCCAATTTACAGATTTTTTACACATTTTTCAGCGAAAAGATAGGAATCGCGGTTCTAAAACACGCAAAAATGTGGTATAATATAAAAGTATATTTTCAGATAGGAGAACAAATGGTTGCTTTCGGTGGCGGAAATTTTCTGAATTGAAGATTCCGTAAGATGTCGCTGCGGTCGTGGAGCCTGCTGATGTGTTTTCACGGCAGAAAGGAGCGGATGGATATGAATATCAGGGAAACGATGGAACAATGGGAACGCCAGAATCTCAGCCCGTATGCTGCTCTGAGCAGTGAGACGCTGGGGCGGGACCGCGAGGAAGTCCCCTGTGATGTCCGTCCTGCCTACCAGCGGGACCGTGACCGGATCCTGCACAGCAAGTCATTTCGCCGCCTGAAAGACAAGACACAGGTCTTTCTGGCCCCAGAAGGCGACCACTACCGCACGAGGCTGACGCACACGCTGGAGGTCTCCCAGATCGCCAGGACGATCGCAAAGGCGCTTCGGATGAATGAATCCCTGACGGAGGCGATCGCGCTGGGACATGATCTCGGACATACGCCTTTCGGACATGCCGGCGAGTACATATTAAATGAGATCTGTGAGGACGGTTTCGCCCACTTTAAACAGAGTGTCCGGATCGTGGAGGTCCTGGAGAAAAAAGGACAGGGATTAAACCTCACGAAGGAAGTACGCGACGGGATCTTAAACCACAGAACGTCAGGAAACCCTGCGACGCTGGAGGGAAAGATCGTCCGTTTCTCTGATAAGATCGCGTACATCAATCATGACATCGATGATGCGATCCGCGGGAAGATCATCACCGAGAAAGATATCCCCAGAGAGTTTGCGGATGTCCTCGGTGATACGGTAAAGGACCGCCTGAATATCATGATCCATGATATCATCAGCAACAGCATGGACAAGCCGTCGATCTTCATGTCTCCGAATGTGGAGCAGGCGATGCGCGGGATGAGAGAGTGGATGTTCGAGCATGTCTACCGGAATCCGGCCGCAAAAGGCGAGGAGGGAAGAGCGCAGCAGCTGATCGTGACGCTCTATGAATATTATCTGAAACATGTGGACGAGCTTCCGGAGGAATTCCGGATGATGATGGAGACCCGCGGTGAGAAGAAAGAGCGGGTCGTCTGCGATTATATTGCCGGGATGAGCGACGGATACGCGATCGACCGGTTTGAGGAATTATTTGTGCCGAAGGCATGGAAGATATAAAAAATACGCATTGTGGGAGGGATGAAACGTGTATTATCCGGAAGAAGTGATCGAGGAGGTACGGACGAGGAATGATATCGTGGATATCGTGTCCCAGTATGTAAATCTGAAGAAAAAGGGTGCAAACTATTTCGGCCTGTGCCCGTTTCATAACGAGAAATCCCCGTCGTTTTCTGTCTCCCCATCGAAGCAGATGTACTACTGTTTTGGCTGCGGAGCAACTGGAGACGCTGTTGATCTGACAGCGAAGCTATTCGGTATCGGGCTGAGGGAAGCTGCTGTCAAACTTGCTGAAGATTTTGGTCTTAACTATGACAGCCGACAAAAGCCCAGTATTCGCCCTCGTATTCGTGAGCCGACACCGGAACAGAAGTATCAAAAAGAAGAAAATCATTGCTACAAGGTGCTGACGGATTATTTTCATCTTCTTAGAGAATGGGAAAAGAAATACGCTCCTAAACAGCCGGATGAGGAATGGAATCCCCTGTTTGCAGAAGCACTGTATAAGAAGAACTATATCGAATATCTACTTGATATTCTTCTGTATGGTTCATTGGAGGAACGAAAAGCACTTGTGGCAGAACAGAGAAAGGAGGTGTTAAAACTTGAACAGCGAATTGCAGAACTGTCAGCAGACAGAACCATGCACAGTAGAAGAAATCCGAAACAGCTTAGAGCAGAGCGAGAAAGGTAAGGTTTATAATACTGCCGCAAATTATAAGCGTGTTCTGCAATATGACCCACTTTTGAAAGGGGCTATCCGAAAAAATCTTCTGACCGAAAGAATCGACATTGTGAAGCCCCTCGGTTGGTATCGTGACAGCCCGACATTGACGGATGTGGATGTGAAATATCTGCTCCTATATTTTGAAGAAAACTATGGATTGACCGTAGAGAAGAAAATCATAGACGCAGTTGCGGTTATTGCCAATGAAAATCGTTACCACCCTGTCTGTGATTTTCTCAATGCCTTGCAATGGGACGGAACAGAACGCATACGCTTCTGTCTGCACCGCTTTCTCGGTTCTGATACAGATGATTACACCTATGAAGCATTGAAGTTGTTTCTGCTGGGTGCTATCTCACGAGCCTTTAAGCCGGGGTGTAAATTTGAGGTAATGCTCTGTCTTGTAGGCGGTCAGGGAGCCGGAAAGTCCTCTTTCTTCCGTTTGCTTGCGGTCAATGATGATTGGTTCTCTGATGACTTGAAAAAGCTGGATGATGAAAATGTGTACCGCAAAATGCAGGGGCATTGGATTATTGAAATGTCGGAAATGATTGCAACCGCCAACGCTAAGAGCATTGAAGAAATCAAGTCCTTTCTGAGCCGCCAAAAGGAAACCTATAAGATACCCTATGAAACACATCCGGCAGACAGAAAACGACAATGTGTGTTTGGAGGTTCTTCTAATACCCTTGACTTTCTTCCCCTTGACCGAACAGGCAACCGCCGCTTCGTTCCGGTTATGGTCTATCCTGAAAGGGCTGAGGTTCATATTTTGGCAGATGAACAGGCTTCCAGAGAGTATATCAATCAGATGTGGGCAGAAGCTATGGAGATTTACAGAAGCGGCAATTTCCGTCTGAGATTCAGTCCGGCTATGAACGCTTATCTGAAAGCCCACCAAAAGGACTTTATGCCGGAGGACACAAAGGCAGGACAGATTTTAGACTATTTGGAACGCTATTCCGGCAGCATAGTCTGCTCTAAGCAGCTTTACAAGGAAGCACTGGGGCATGATTATGACGAACCGAAACAATGGGAGCTGCGAGAGATCAACGACATTATGAATAACGCTGTCACAGGCTGGAGGGCGTTCAGCAATCCGAGGTATTTTCCAGAGCCTTACCGCCGACAAAAGGGCTGGGAGCGTATCAGGAATGACAACGAGCCTGACAACAGCATGGATGGTTTTCAAGAAATCCCGACAGAGGAAATGGAACAGTTAGGACTTCCGGAAGAATGGTTGAAGCAAAAATAAAAGCCCGTTGTCGCTTCGGTTGTCGAGCCGGTTGTCGGTCTGGTTGTCGGGCAAAAATCCCGAAAGCCTTGATATTGCGGCACTTTTCCCTCTCTGACAACCATGACAACCAATATTATAAAGAAAAAGGAAATAGTAAAAAGATAGTATCGCCCGATAAAGAAAAAAGGTTTTCTGATGTCCGTTGTCGGAACTTCGTTGTCAGACCTTTCCTTGTCGGGCTTTTTTCATTTAAGTAGGAGGAATATCGTATGACAAATATTGTGAACAGTACACTACCCACCCCAAATAACCATTCGGAGAAAAACAAACCGGATGGAGTTTTTGTGATTAAGCAAGGCAAAACAAATTATAAAGTCAAAGTGTTTTTTGACCATAGTAGCGGTTTGACTGCTGAGGACAGATTGAAACGCATTATTCAGGCAGAAGCAGAGAGAGAATCTGCGTAAGTAATATAAAAAATATCCACGCACCCCCTTGACAAAAGCTTTCAGAAGATACCCTGCTTTCTGCTATGGAACGTGCAGGGAATGAAGAACTGACCGAAGATACAGAAAAGAAAGGACTTGGCACACCGGCAACAAGGGCAGCAATCATTGAAAAACTGATTCAGTCTGGTTTTGTGAAAAGGGAAAAGAAAAATCTGGTGCCGACAGATGATGGCAATGTGCTGATTACGGTTCTGCCGGATGAGATTAAATCTCCGAAGATGACAGCAGAGTGGGAAATGGCATTGAATCACATTGCCCAGAATACAGAGACAGCAGATGAATTCCTAAATGGGATTACAGAGCTGATGCAGGAACTGGTTGCCAGATATCAGGGGATTTCAGAAGAAAAGAAAGAGCAGTTTCAGGGAAAAGCAAAAGGAGAAGTCATTGGCAAATGTCCCCGCTGTGGAGCTGATGTCAGGGAAGGAAAAGTAAACTTTTACTGTTCTGACCGGAACTGTGCTTTTGCCTTATGGAAGAATGATAAATTCCTTGCAAGCCAGGGGAAAAAGATGGATAAGGCGGCAGCAAAGAAGTTCCTGTCTAAAGGAAAAATCCATTATAAGGATCTGGTATCCAGAAAAACAGGGAGACAGTATGAAGCAACTGTGGAAATGGTTGATCCCGGCGAGGGGAATGTGCAGTTCAATCTGATTTTCCCACAACGATAAGTAGTGTATTGCAGGCAGTCTAAGGACTGTCTGTTTTAATACAAATATATGAAAGAGAGGACCTTAGCATGAAGAAAAAAGGTAATTTTAGAAAAGTAGTATCTGGCTTGCTGGCAGGCATGACAATGCTTAGTACAGTGTTATCTCCGATGACTGCATATGCAGCGGAGATCCAGCCAGAGGAAAAACCTCCACTTTATGAGGAAGTGAAAGACCTTCTGGATGAAGATGAGGTGGTGACTGCCAAAGATTATGAAATCGAAACAGGCAGTGTATTTGATGTGAAATCAGACTACACAGGACTGGAAATCAAGGATGCTGACAAGGTTAAAGTCACATTCGAGGAAGCAAAGAACGACAAGGATGAGGATTTTACGACAGATCATGCGGACACTTACAAAGCGGTCTATTATGTGGAACCGGTAAATCAGGAGCATCCGAAGTACCAGATCAGCCGAAAACTGATTGTGCGTGAGAAAGAAACAGAAGTGCAGACAGAAACTGCAGGGAGTGAAGCGGTAACCGAATCCGAAACAGCTGGCAGTGAACAGCAGACAGAAGAAGCGGAGGATTCCGAAGCAGACTCGGAGATTACCGATATTGATGCTGATGAATTTGATGATTTAGTAGAGCAGGCACAGAATCAGGATACCTATGATGAAGAATCAGGGTTAGAGCTTCATGATGTTTTGGAACAGGCAGGAGACGAAGGTGTGGATCTTGATGCTATGGAAGAGGGAGAGATTGCAACATTTGAAGCAGTTTCGGCTTATTCAGCAAGAAGTACACAGCAGGTAACAATTGAAAAAGGACCACTGTATAGATATGCAGATTATAATCTTGGAACCTATCTGACAGAGCCGTACTATATCAGCTACGGAAGCGTCAGAGCAATTGCGTATTGTGTACAGCCAGCTAAGCCAGGACCTGGATCTGGAAATTATACAATTACAAAGATTGGAGACAATCAGGCGTTAGCAAAAGTGTGTTATTACGGTACAGATGCCGCAGGAAGCGAAAGTTTTTTCGCTAATAAACACACAGATTTTTCAGAAGGAAAAAGATTCATCATTATTCACATGGCTGCATCTTATGCCAATGGAAGCAGTGATGCATTCTATGGAACAAATGCTACAGGCGAGGCTTTGGCAAAAGAACTCTATAATTATTGTGTGAATAAGCCGGAAATACCAGATGTAGCGATGTCATTTTCCAAACCGAATGTAAAAGCTTATGTAGATGGAAATGTTCAGAGAACGGAGAACATTCAGTTCAACGCATCTTCCCAGCAGAAAATTACAATGGACTTACCAAAGGGAGTAAAGCTCCATAATGTATCTACTGGAAATGTAAGTGCGGCAGGTGCAAGCGTAACAATTGGAGGAGGAACCACGTTTTATCTCTCGGCTCCTCTGACACAGACAAAAGATGTAAGTGCTACTTTTTCTGCAAAAATGAAGGGAAGTATTACAAAAGATTATTCAGCATATAAACTGACTACGAATGCAAGTGTTCAGGATCTGGCATTTGTGTTTGGAGAAGGTGTCGCTGATGAAAAATATATAAGCTTAAAGGTGTCCTGGATTGAACAGGCTACGATCGAAATCGTAAAGAAAGACGATACAGCGGATGTCAATCTTGCAGGTGCAGTATTCGGTGTATACAGCGATGAGGCTTGTACAAAGCTGATCACTCAGATGCCGGCAACAGATAAGAATGGAAAATCTTCTGTTACGATCATCAAGACACAGGATACGGTTTATCTGAAAGAGATCACAGCACCACAGGGATATGTAGTAAATGCAACGGCAACAAATGTAAAACTGGTAGCAAGTAAGACCTCAGCTGTAACCGTGGAAAATAAAGAACAGCTGGCAGAGCTTACCATTTACAAAGAAGGACAGGTTCTGACCGGAGCAGATGTCAGTGAAAATGGAACAGTATTCCAGTATGAAAACCGCAGACAGAAAAATGCAGTGTATAACGTGTATGCCGGGGCAGATATCGTAACTGCTTATGGCACAAAAGTGTACAGCAAAGGTGACCTGGTAAAAGATAATCTGACTACGGGAGAGAATGGTTCTGTTATACTGAAGAATCTGCATCTTGGAAGCTATGTGGTGAAAGAAGCAAAAGCACCGGACAATTTCTATAACGGCAGCGAAGAAAAGCCAGTGACTCTGACTTATGCCGGACAGAATAAAGAAGTTGTATTTGCAGATGTGACTTTTAACAACGAAAGACAGAAAGCAGATGTTTCCGTAGTAAAACAGGATAAAGATACAAAGAAACCACTGAATGGCGGTATTTTTGCTCTGTATGCATCCGATGATATCAGAAATGCAGACGGAAGCGTTGTTGTGAAAAAAGGAACATTGATTGAGAAAGCAACTACTGGAGCAGATGGAACTGCAAAATTCACAGCAGATCTTCCGATTGGATATTCCTATTCCGTAAAAGAAGATCAAGCGCCGGAAGGCTATGTAAGAAATACAGAAGATGTGTATACGTTCAAGTTTTCTTACACCAATGATAAAGAAGCAACCGTATCATTTGCCCATACCTTCAGCAATGACCGTGTGACAGCAAAGATCAATTTATTCAAAGTTGATAAAGAAACAGGAAAAGCAGTACCACAGGGAGATGCCACACTGAAAGGTGCAGTTTATGGTCTGTATGCCCGTGAAGATATCGTGCATCCGGACGGAGCAACTGGAACTATTTATAAAGCAGGAGAACAGGTAGCATCTCTTACAACAGATGACAAAGGACAGTCTTCTGTAAAAGGTTTATATCTTGGCAAATATTATGTCAAAGAGATCACACCGCCGACCGGATACCTGGCAGATACAGAAGAGCATGATCTTGTGTGCAGTTATGAAGGAGATATGACAGCAGAAGTAAAAAGAGAGTGCACTTCCAGTGAGCAGGTCATCAAACAGCCATTTCAGATCATCAAAGCAGCCAACAATGGAAAGACCGATGCAGATCTGTTATCCGGAGCCGGATTTACAGTTTATCTGAAATCTTCCCTTACAAAGAAAGCAGATGGAAGCTATGATTTTGATTCTGCCAAACCAGTAGTGAGCGGAGAAAATGGAGCAACTGAGATTTTTACAGATGAAAAAGGGTATGCCTGCAGTATTCCATTACCATTTGGAAGCTATATCGTGCGTGAAACTACAACACCGCACAATTACAAGCCAGTCGATGATTTTGAAGTGAATATCACAGAGCACCATCCAAATGAGCCGCAGATCTGGCGAGTGCTTCTGGATGAAGAGTTTAAGGCAAAACTGAAAATCGTGAAAAAAGACGATGAAACAAAGAAATCTGTATTGATTGCCGGAACAGAATTTAAGGTATATGACCTGGACAACAAAAAGTATGTGGAACAGGTAACAACTTACCCAGTGACAACCACTCACAAGTCCTATTTTACGGACAGCCAGGGATATCTGATCATGCCGAAGAATCTGAAGATCGGACATTACCGGATTGAGGAAGTCAACGCACCGGAAGGGTACACAATCAATAAGAACTATGTAGAGATTGCGGTGGATGCAAATACAGCATACCAGATGGATTCTGAGAGCGGAGATGCCATTATTACGGTAGACTACGAGAACCATCCGGTAAAAGGAAAGCTGACGATCTATAAAAAAGGTGAGATGCTGACCGGATTTAAAAAGGATTTTGTTTATGAAGAAAGATACCTGAAGGGTGCATCATTTCATGTCTATGCAGCTGAAAATATCTATACACCGGATTATCAGAAAGATGAAAACGGAAACAGACAGCTGATTTATGCAAAAGATGCTCTGGTAACAACGGTAACGACCGGGGAAGACGGAAAAGCAGTTGCAGATAACCTGCCGCTTGGTTCTTACTATGTGGTAGAAAAAACAGCACCGGAAGGATTTGTTCTGAACCATGACAGATCGGATGTAGCATTTGTCTATGCAGATCAGGATACACCTGTGATCGAACAGGAAGTGACTGTTGGCGATGACCGCCAGAAAGTTGTAATCCAGGTAGAAAAACAGGATGCAGAAAACGGAGCAACGGTAGAAGGTGCAGTCTTTGGCATTTATAACAAAGATGATATCAAAGCAGAAGGCAAAGTCATTGTCAACGCTGATACCCTGTTACAGGAAATGACTTCTGATAAAGATGGAATTGCTTCCTGTACGCTGGATCTGCCACTTGGACAGTATTATGTGAAAGAGTTAAAAGCACCGGCGGGATTTGTATCCTCTGATGAAGTTCTGAATCTGGATGCTTCTTACCAGGGACAGGATGTGAAGACAGTAAAACTGAAAACAGTGAAGAAGAATCAGCCGACAACGGTTGAAATTACAAAATCAGATGTGACAACAGGTGTGGAACTGGATGGAGCAAAACTCACCGTTCTTGATAGAGAGGGGAATGTCGTAGATCAGTGGACTTCTGTAAAAGACCAGCCACATGTGATTAAACGACTGACCGTTGGGGAGGAATATACCCTTCGTGAAGAAATCGCACCGTATGGATATCTGAAAGCAACGGATGTGAAGTTCACACTGGAAGATACCGCAGAGATTCAGAAGGTAGAGATGAAAGATGAAGTGCCGACAGGACTTTTAATCATCAACAAAAATGGAGAATTTTTGGATAAAGTGACACTTCTGGACAATGTAAAAGGCACTGTGGAGCATCTCTTCGAATATGTAACCGGAAGCCTTACAGATGTGACTTTCGATGTATTTGCTGCGGAAGATATCAAAGCGGCAGATGGTGTCAGCAAAGATTATTACAAAGCAGATGAAAAAGTAGGAACTATTACTACAGATTCCAATGGTATTGCACAGATGGATAATCTCCCGGCAGGCAAATACTATGTGAAAGAAGTTAAAACTGCCCATGGCTATGTATTGGATGGAGAACCGAGATATGTTGATCTTTCCTACCGTGATCAGGACACACCGGTAATCACTTATGATGAAAAATGGCAGAATACCCGTCAGAAAGTAAAGGTTACTGTTCTGAAGAAAGAAAAAGATACAGACCGTGTTCTTGCAGGCGGCGTCTTCGGCCTTTATACCAGTGAAGATATCAAAAATGTAAACGGAGATGTGTTGCTTGAGAAAGATTCCCTCATCGAGCAGAAAGCAACCGATGAGAAAGGACAGATCACTTTTGCGGCAGATCTTCCAGTAGATGGAAAATATTATGTAAAAGAGAACAGTGCACCGGACGGATTTGTGACAACGGAAGAAGTGCAGGAGTTTACCTTTGAATATGCCGGAGAAGATCAGGCAGAAGTAAGCTATGATTTTACGTTTGAAAATCAGCCGACCACAGTGGAACTGACAAAAACAGACCTGACCACAGGCAAAGAACTTCCAGGTGCACACCTGAAAGTGACGGATGCAGATGGAAATGTTGTGGATGAATGGACTTCTACAGAAGAATCTCATGTGATCAAAGAACTTGTTGTAGGTAATGAGTATACCATGACGGAAACAAAACCGGCAGACGGATATGTTACTG
>ENA-OVFU01001286-OVFU01001286.1-human-gut-metagenome-genome-assembly--contig:-NODE-1286-length-11658-cov-11.664225_pt1 | contig 11658 bp, 10 predicted proteins | sample MGYA00237764_ERZ505407 | MGnify/ENA primary metagenome ERZ505407 (study PRJEB26158, sample SAMN06016366) | human gut metagenome | biome: human gut; feature: ankylosing spondylitis patient; material...
ACGGCAACTTCGAGAAGGCAATCGAGATCCTGCGTGAGCGTGGTCTGGCTACCGCTGCCAAGAAGGCAAGCCGCACTGCTGCTGAGGGTATGGTCTACGCTGACTACTGCCCCCAGTGCAAGGTGGGTGTTGTCATCGAGGTCAACGCTGAGACCGACTTCGTTGCCAAGAACGACAAGTTCGTTGCTTTCGTCAAGGAGGCTACTCAGGTCATCATGAAGCAGAACCCTGCTGATGTTGAGGCTCTGATGGCTTGCAAGACCGAGAACGGCGAGACCGTGGACGAGGCTCTGAAGAACCTGATCCTGGTCATCAAGGAGAACATCAAGGTTCGCCGTTTCGTTCGTTACGAGGGCGTTTGCTCTGCATACGTCCACGGCGGCGGCACCCACGGCATTCTGGTCAACTTCGAGACCACCAACGGCATCGAGGCTAAGGACGAGTTCGTTACCTACGGCAAGGACATCGCCATGCAGGTTGCAGCTGCTAACCCCGGCTATGTCGATGAGGCTTCTGTCCCCGCTGAGGTCGTGGCCAAGGAGAAGGAGATCATGCTGGCTCAGATGGCTGGCGATCCCAAGACCGCTAACAAGCCCGAGGCTGTGAAGCAGAAGATGATCGAGGGCAAGATCAAGAAGTTCTTCAAGGAGAACTGCCTGGTCGATCAGGAGTTCGTCAAGGACAGCGACCTGACCGTTGCTCAGTACACCGCTAAGGTCGCTAAGGATCTGGGCGGCGACATCAAGATCGTCAAGTTCACCCGCTTCCAGAAGGGCGAAGGCCTGGAGAAGCGTGCTGACGACTTCGCTGCTGAAGTTGCAAGCATGGTGAAGTAATTTAACTTCCAAAGTTGAATTGGGAGCTGCAGTACCCGTAACAGGGCGCTGCGGCTCCTTTTTGTTTGTGTTTGGCGGGCGGATGTGCTATCATAGAGAAAACGGAAAGAAGGGAGGACGAAAAGCAATGCGCAGTGTAAACAAAACGTCTCTCCGAATGGAGAGCATGATCGGATAAGGAGAATCCCTTATGAAAAAACAAACCATGACTCTTGCGGGCATCCCTGCCATTCTGTACGGCAGCCGGAGCCGGAATGTTTACCTCTATCTCCACGGCAAGAACGGCTGCAAGGAAGAGGCAGAACGTTTTGCCGCTACAGCCTGTGAAGCGGGCTGGCAGGTGCTGGCTATCGACCTGCCCGAGCATGGCGCACGGAAAAACAGCCCTGAGCGGCTTCTGCCGTGGGTGGCTGTGCCGGAGATAGAAGCCGTATACGCCCGTATGAAGCCGGTGTGGGCGCATATCCGGCTGTATGGCGTGAGCATCGGCGCGTGGCTTGCCATGCAGGCGCTGCAGGGAGACGCGCCGGAACAGGCCCTGCTGGTCTCTCCGGTGGTGGATATGGAAGCTCTCATCACGAATATGATGCAATGTGCCCATGTGACCGAGGAACAGCTGCAGCGGGCAGGGGAGATCCCCACGGATCTTGGGGAGACCCTCTCATGGCCGTATCTGTGCTGGGTGCGGGAACATCCGCTGCACTGGCATGGCCGCACGCAGGTGCTGTATGGTGACAGGGATGCCCTGACCAGCCGCACCATGATCGAGCGCTTCCGTCAGGAAAGCGGGGCGCATCTGACGATCATGGAAGGCGGGGAACACTGGTTCCATACCCCGGTGCAGATGGCGGTCCTTCAAACGTGGGAAGAAGCGAATTTTTGATTTTTGATTTAGAATAGCCGCCGCGTGCGCTATGGCTGTTTTTAGCGGAAGTATTATTTTTATATTTGCAAACCAGCAAAGCCTGCGGGCTTTGCTGGTTTGCTTTTTCACGGGAAAGGTCGTGACCGTACACTGCATTTTTTGTGGTGACTATGCATTTTATCTTTGGGACTCTTTCTGTGAAAAAATGGTTTGGAAACGACCGTAGTCGTTTCCAAACCACAATATCAAATAAATTTTCCCCTGCTTATGGCCAGAGCGCACGCGGAGGCCATTTCAAATCATAGAAGCTTACAGCAACAAAAACTGCCGCTGACGGTTTTTACGCCGTCAGCGGCAGTTTGCATTTACAGATTCAGTTCAGCAGGATCTGAAACTCAGACCTTTGCTTCGCTGTTGTGCTCAGCATTCTTATAGGCCTTGAAGGAGTGGAACACGATGTTCAGGCCCAGAACGATCAGCAGCACGGCCAGGATCAGCTGCAGGCCGTTTGCAATGAACACAGCACCCCAAGTGGTCTCGCCAGCGGGGATGGTGACAGCAGCGGCATTGCTGATGGCCTTGACCATGGCGATCAGGCGCTGCACCAGAGCGGTGAAGGTGACGCACAGCATGATGATCAGCGGAGGGAAGATCATCTTGTTGCTGCGGCCGGTGACCTTCAGGAACACGCACAGGGTGGCCAGAACCAGAGCGCTCAGCAGCTGGTTTGCAGAACCGAACAGGGGCCAGATGTTGGCGTAGCCGATCTTGGTCAGCAGGAAGCCGAAAGCCAGAGTCAGGAAGGTGGAGAAGTAAACGTTGCACAGCAGCTTGCGCCAGCCCTCAGCATGCTCCATGTCGTCCACGCTGAACAGCTCCTGGAAGCTCATGCGGCCGATACGGGCCACAGCATCCAGACTGGTCAGGGCCAGTGCGGAAACGCACATGGTCATAAACACAGAGGCAAAGTGCTGGTCCAGGCCAAAGCCCACGAAGAAGCTGGCAACGCCGCGGCTGAAGACCTGGAACGGAGTGCCGTCTGCGGGGGTGCCGTCTGCGGCAGCAGAAGCACCGGCAACACACAGGGCGATGACAGCCAGCAGGCTTTCCAGCACCATGGCACCATAGCCGACCTTCAGCATATCCTTCTCATTGGTAACGGTCTTGGAGGAGGTGCCGGAAGACACCAGACTGTGGAAACCGGAAACAGCGCCGCAGGCAACGGTAACGAACAGGATGGGGAACATGGTGCCCAGCTTGGCGTTGGTAAAGCCGGTGAACACCGGCAGGTTCATGACGGGATGGTTGACGATCAGGCCCAGAACAGCGCCCACGATCATGGCCACGAACATAAAGGTGGTCATGTGGTCACGGGGCTGCTTCAGCAGCCACATGGGCAGGACAGCGGCAAAGAAGATGTACACAAAGGTGATGTAGCTCCATGCAGCCTTGCCCAGAATGATGGGGAAGTTTGCACCCACCACAAAGGACAGCACGATGAATACGATGCTGATCACATTCTCTTTCCAGCCGGTGAAGTGCAGGTTCTTCTGCAGCAGGCCAAAGACCACGGCGAACACCATGAACATGATGGAGACCATGCCGGCAGCACCGTTGGTCTGGGCAGCCTCCACCAGAGCACCGTCAGCACCGTAGGCATTAAAGGTGCCGGCCACCATGTCGGCAAAGGCAGCAATGACGATGCCGCAGAACAGCCAGCAGAACAGCAGGAACAGCTTGCGGCCGGTCTTGCCGATGTACTTTTCGATCAGCATGCCCATGCTCTTGCCGTCGTTCTTAACGGAAGCATACAGAGCGCCGAAGTCGGTGACGGCACCGAAGAAGATGCCGCCCAGCAGCACCCACAGCAGCACCGGCAGCCAGCCGAAAGCAGCAGCCTGGATCGCACCGGTAACAGGGCCTGCACCGGCAATGGAGCTGAACTGGTGTGCAAACACGGTCCAGCCGTCGGTGGGAACGTAGTCCCGGCCGTCCTCATGGACAACTGCCGGGGTCTTGGCAGAGGGGTCGATGCCCCACTTGTTTGCCAGCCAGCGGCCGTAAAGCATATAAGCGCCAAACAGACACACGGCTGCGATCAATACGATGACCAGCGTATTCATTGTTTTTACCTCTTTCCTTTCTTGGCATCCGGCAAATGTCAGCGGCATGGGGGCGGCAGGGTGTAAAAAAGGCCCCGTCTTCCTGCGTTCGTTCCATTTGGGACGAACCATCGAAGACGAAGGCCTTCACATACACTGCACATCGTGTATGGAATACTCCGCGATACCACTTCGTTTGCTGCACAGGGCAGCCACTCCCAGCGTACATACATACGCAGCCCCGTAACGTGGGCAAAACGGCCATGCATTACTGGAAAGCGGGGTCAGCGCCTTTGTTCACACAGGCTGCTCGCAGGGGAGAACGCTTTGCTCCTGACTGCTGCCCTTGCATCAGATGGGCGGCTCTCTGGGAGAGGGTGCTGCAAAGAATCATGTCCTGTTCATCGCATTTGCCGAATGATTGTCCGTATTTTAGTGCGGAATTCACAAATTGTCAATATCATTGGAACAAGTTCGGAGGATACACTAATTCAGGAAAGCGTTCTGCAATAATTTTTAGGTGATTTTTGTTCATGCGTGAAACGAAGAAAACTATACACGTCAACGAATGAAAAGAGTTCACGCCAAGGGCTTGACTTTCACACTTTGATGTGCTAAAGTGATGATGCAAGAAAGAACCTGAACATTTCCGGAACATTTAAAAGAGGGAACGCTCCCAAAACCGGACAGTCCGCTGCGGCGGCAAGGAGAACATTCATGGCAGATAAAAATTCCAGAAGAAACCAGACCACCGATGCACTGTTTGATGCCATCCTCAGTCTGGAAACGCGGGAGGAGTGCTACAACTTCTTTGAAGACCTGTGCACTGTAAAGGAGATCTCGGATATGGCGCAGCGGCTGGAAGCGGCAAAGATGCTGCTGGACGGCAGAACCTACGATCAGATCGTGAAGGCGGTGGAGATCAGCACGGCCACCATCAGCCGCATCAACCGCTGCATCCAGTACGGCTCCGGCGGCTACCGCGAGACCATTGAAAAGGTGCGCGGCACCCAGAACCCTAAAAAGCAGAAGTAACACCGGCGTACCCGGCAGACATAGAATGAGGCGTACACCGCCCCTGACCGGACGAACGAAAGGAAGGTTTTATCATGTCTGCTGAGAACTGTATCGATACCACCCGCTGCCCCTGCCCCTGCCTGCCCAAGGTGACGCTGGAGCAGGCGGTCGTTGACCTTGTGGAGAGCATTGCTCTGCAGGAAAATGCCCTGAGCCACATCCTGTGCGCCGAGAGCCGGAAGATGGATGCCGCCATGAAACTGGACGGTCTGGACCTGTGCAAGCTGCTGGAAGTGAACGATTCGGCCACCAACATGGTGCACGCCGTGGCAAACCTGGAGCTGGTGCTCAAGGATAAGCTGGAGTTCGTCTCCAACAACCTGTACTATCCGCCTGTGGATGCCGCAGCGAAGTAAGAAGATGCTGAAAGGCCTGTCCGGATGCCGGGCGGGCCTTTTCTCTGCTTGAATGCATAATTTTTGTAAAAACCATTTGTTGGAATTGCTGATAACGGGATTCTGTGCTATACTATACAATGTATCACCATGAAAGTGAGGAAATTTACAAATTGCTGAACTACGATGCGATCCTGTTTGATGTGGACGGGACCCTGATCGATTCCGCTCCCGGTATCATAAATACATTAAAAGAAGTCTTTGCCAAGATGGGCGTGGACACCACAAATGTGAACCTGCGCCGTTACCTTGGCCCGCCGCTGCGCAAGAGCTTTGGTGAGCACTTTACCGACCCGGCCCTCATTGAAAAGGCCACCGACCTGTACCGCGACAGCTACGCCGTCAAGGGCAGCCACGAGTGCGCCGCCTACTCCGGTGCAGCAGAGATGCTGCAGCGCCTGAAGGACGCGGGCCTTGTGCTGTGCACCGCTACCTCCAAGCCCACGCAGGTCGTTACGCCCATTCTGGAAGAAAAGGGCCTTGCAGGCTATTTTGATTTTATCGGCGGCGCGTCCATGGACGAGAGCCGCGACACCAAGACCGACGTGGTGCGCCATGTGCTGGCCCAGCCCATGATGCAGGGCAGGCGGGTGCTGATGGTGGGCGACCGCAACGACGACATGCGCGGCGCTGCGGACTGCGGGCTGGATGCCGCCGGTGCGCTGTACGGCTACGGCAGCAGGGAAGAGCTGGAACCCTTCCACCCGGTGCTGCTGGCCGAAAGCTGCGCCAGCCTTGCAGACCAGATCCTGAACGGACAGGCATGACCGGAAGGCCCTGTGCCGGAAACGAAATGAATGGTGAGAGATATGAGAAATACACGACCGGAAAAGCAATCGCTTACTCCTATGCAGAAGCAGGCTGTGCTGGTGTGCAGTGTGTGCGCGCTGGCAGCCATTCTGACCATTGCCATTACCATGACGCTGCTCAAGCGCGGCAAGACCCCTGCGGCCCCGGGGGAACAGCCCTCCAGCGAGGTGCTGGTGCCGGGCGAAGAGGATATCTCGGATCACTACCAGATCAGCGAGACCTCTGCCGCCCTGCTGCCGGAGACCGCCGACGCGGGCGAGAGCTACCAGAAGGAAACGCTGTTCCTCGGCGATTCCAACACGGTGCGCCTGTACGCCAACGGCCTGATCAGCCTGCAGCAGTTCTGCGCCAAGGAGGGCATTGGCACCCATGCCGCCCTGAACGAGGGCATCGTTACCTTTAAAAAGGACAGCAACACCTACACCATCGCGCAGGCCGTGGCCAAAATGAAGCCCCGCCGCGTGGTCATCATGCTGGGCACCAACGATACCGGCATGAGCGTGGACGAGTTCATCAAGAACTACACCGCGCTGGTGCAGGCCATTCAGGAAAGCTACCCCTACACCGACATCATCGTGAACACGGTGCCGCCGGTGCCTGCAAACCACGCAAACTACCCCCACATGGACCAGACCAAGATCGACGACTTCAACATGGCCCTGCTGTCCATGTGTGAGCAGATGGGCCTGAAGTTCCTCAACAGCGCCGAAGCGCTGAAGGATGCCAACGGCTATGGCCGCGAGGATTACTACCAGACCGGCGATATCCACCTGAAGCCCGTGGGCCTGAAGGCCATGCTGAGCTATCTGCGCACCCACGCTTATCAGACCGACGACCGTCGGCCGGACACCGCCAACATCCCCACCCGCGCCGAGTATACCCCGAACCCCAGCTCTGCGGTGACAGCACCCAGCAGCTCGGAGGCTGCAGGCTCTTCCGAAGAGCAGGGTGTGCTGTATCAGGCCAGCTACCGGGTGGACAAGACCGGCGGCACCCTTTCCAGCGGCAGCGACAGCGGCAAGACATCCCTCTCCTATGAAGTGACCAGCGCCGCCCAGTCCATCAGCGTGACGGCTGTGCCGCAGGACGGCTATGTGTTCGTCAAGTGGAGCGACGGCGTGACCCAGAAGACCCGCACCGATACGAACTTCAAGCAGAACGTGGACGTGACCGCCGTGTTTGCAGCGGCTTCCGTGCATATCAGCAGCACCGGCAAGGCCGTGCTGGGCGATTCCTACACCTTTACCGCAAAGCTGGGCGGCAAGCACCTCACTGCCGACAGCATCCGCTGGTACGCCAACGGTGCGGAAGTGCCGCAGGCGGCGGGCAAAACCACCGTCAAGGTGGAGATCGACCCCTCCATGCTCAATGCGACCTTTAAGGTGTACGCAGTGGCAAGCTACAACGGCTGCACCGTTACCAGCAACACCCTGAATGTGACGGTCAGCGGCGTAAGCTCCGGCAGCTCTTCGTCCAGCTCCGGCAGCTCCGGCAGCTCTGGCAGCACGTCGGGCAGCAGTTCTTCCGGCAGCACCAGTTCTTCCGGTGCATCGTCCGGCACCACCTCCGGGGCATCCTCCGGGGCTACATCCACCTCCGGCAGTTCGTCTCACAGCTCTTCCGACAGCTCGTCTCACAGCTCTTCCAGCAGTGAGAGCACGGCTTCCCCGGCAGGCTCGGCTTCTGCTTCCAACGGAACAGTCAGCTCTTCCCACAGCACCAGCTCGTCCCACGCGGACTCTGGTGAGAGCAGCTCGGCTTCCCATAGCAGCTCCAGCAGCGAGAGCAGCTCTGCAAGCTCTGGCAGCTCCCATGCGGCTTCGGAATCCAATGCCAGCAAGGAAGCCGCCAACGAGCAGTCCGCATCCACGGACTCCGCGTCCTGAGGCTGTCACCTCGGCCTGCTGTGCCGCATAGGCTGGCAGGAAGGGAGGCGTTTGCATGTACTACGAGGAACCCCGCATCCCGGCGCTGCCCGGGGAAGAGAACGTGACCGACGGCAGCGTGGACGATTACGGCACCGACTGGGAGAACGTGGACAACGGCGCGCTGGAAGAGGAAATGGCAAAGTGTGCTGCCACCCCCTGTGATGTCAAAACCACCTGCCCGGACAACGACCCGGAGCAGACGGACGTACCATCGTACGAAATTGTAACAGAATGATGTGAAGCCAGCTCTGTTTACGGCAGGGCTGGCTTCTGCCTGTTGTTGAGCGCATGGCAGCTGAGGCCATGGCAGAAGGAAAAGAGGGAAGGTTTATGGCAAAATATTATTGCGTGCTGTTCGATGCAGACAACACCCTGCTGAACTTTGACGCAGCCGAAAGCAAGGCACTGGCCGAAACGCTGGTGAACTACGGCATTGAGCCGGACGCAGAAACGGTGCAGACCTACCGCACCATCAACTCGGAGCTGTGGCGGCAGCTGGAAAAAGGCCAGATCAAGCGGGAAAAGCTCATGGCAGAGCGGTTCACCCGCTTCCTCAAGGCCATTGATGCCGCCGGTGATGGAGCCGAGATGAACCGCTTCTATCTGGAACAGCTCTCCACCCACCCGGACCTGATGGGGCCGGAAGTGCTGGATGTGCTGCGGGAACTTTCCGAGGTGGCAACGCTGGCCGTTGTGACCAACGGCTTCCAGAAGGTGCAGATCCGCCGTCTGGCCGAGAGCGGTGTGCTGAACTTTATGGAGGACGTGTTCGTCTCCGAGAAGATGGACAGCGAAAAGCCGAACCGCAGGATCTTTGATGCGGCCCTGCGCGCCCTTGGCGTGGAGAACCGCGAGCATGTGCTGGTGGTGGGCGACGGCCTGAGCAGCGACATTCAGGGCGGTGTGAATGCGGGCCTTGACACCTGCTGGTATAACCCCAGCCACGCCGAGAACCCCGGCAAGGTGGTGCCCACCTACGAGATCGCAGACCTGAAAGAGCTGTACCCGCTGGTGATGGAGCAGGAAGAGCTGGCCAATGTGGGCCTGAAGAACCGCCGCCACCAGTGCTGAGCCAATAAGCGGATGGAGAACGGGATCATAAAACTATGCTGATACATTTGGAAAAACTAGGCAAGAGCTTTGGCGAAAAGATCGTGCTGCACGATGTGACCGCCAGTGTCGAGCGGGAGGACCGCATCGGCATCGTGGGCCAGAACGGCGCGGGCAAGACCACCCTGCTCAAGATTTTGACCGGCGAGTACCAGGACTACGAAGGTGAGTTCAGCGTGACCCACGGCGTGACGCTGGGCTATCTGGAACAGAACGCAAAGCTGGATGCCACGCTGGATCTCTACGGCGAGATGCGCTCCACCTTTGCCCCTGTGCTGGATGCCATGGCCCAGATGCAGGTGCTGGAACGCAAAATGGCCGCGCAGCCGGACGACACGGAGCTGCTGGCCCGGCACGACCAGCTGCAGAACATCGTGGATGCCGCCGACGGCTACAACATGGATGTGAACATCAAAAAGGTGCTGTCCGGCATGGGCTTTGCGCAGGATACATGGCAGAAGAACATTGCGGTGCTCTCCGGCGGCGAGCTGACGAGGCTGCGGCTGGCAAAGCTGCTGCTGGAAAAGCCGGACGTGCTCATTCTGGACGAGCCCACCAACCACCTGGACTTTGCCACCATGGAATGGCTGGAAAACTACCTCAAAAGCTATTCCGGTGCGGTGCTGGTGGTCAGCCACGACCGCTACTTCCTCGATAACGTGTGTACGAAGATCTGGGAGGTCTCCTTCCAGACCATGACCACCTACAAGGGCAACTTCTCGGCCTACCTGCCCCAGAAGGAAGCCGCCGATGCCCTGCGCCAGAAGCAGCACGATGCAGATGTGGCACTGGCCGAAAAGCTGCAGGACTACGTGGACCGCAACCTTGTGCGCGCCTCCACCACCAAAATGGCCCAGAGCCGCCGCAAGCAGCTGGAAAAGCTGGAGATCACCGAAGCGCCCAAGGACGAGACCAACCAGCTCAAGTTCCGGTTTGAATATGACGTAGAACCGTGGAACGAACTGGTGCTGCTCAAGAACCTGACCATCAAAATAGGGGAGCGCACCCTGCTGGAACCCTTTACCTACACGGTGTGCCGCGGCCAGCGGCTGGTGATCGCAGGCCCCAACGGCGCGGGCAAGTCCACCCTGATGCAGGTGCTGGACGGCAAGCGCCGCCCCTCCGGCGGCATGGTGCGGCTGGGCACCGGCGCACGGCCCAGCATCTTTGCCCAGCAGCAGAACCGTCTGGGGCAGGGCCGGGTCATCGATGTGATCTGGAACAAGTACCCCCGCATGACCGAGCTGGAGGTGCGCAGCCATCTGGCAAAGCTGGGCTTCCGGGGCGAGACGGTGTTCAAGCCCTGCGAGGCGCTTTCCGGCGGCGAGCTGGCCCGCCTGCGCTTTGCGGAGATCGTGCTGGAACGGCCCAACCTGCTGTTTCTGGACGAGCCCACCAACCATCTGGACATCTACACCCGCGAGAACCTTACCGAGGCCCTCATGGCCTACACCGGCACGCTGCTGCTGGTCACCCATGACCGCCACCTGATGAACAGTCTGGCCTGTCCCATCCTCTACCTTGAGGACGGCAAGGCCACCCTCTACCCCAGCTACGACGCCCTGATGGGCCGCAGCGCCCCGGCCCCTGCCGTGCAGAAGGCCGCTGAACCGGCCAAGACCGGCTACGGCAGGGAGCAGCGCCGCCGCCGCGCAGAGCTGCGCGCCAAGATCAAGGCCTGCGAGGACGAGATGGAAGCCTGCGGTGCACGCGAAGTGGAGCTGGACAACGAGATCAACTCCCCGGAGGTGTACAACGACCCCGACCTGCTGCGCCAGAAGAGCGACGAGCTGAGCGACCTGCGCTTCCATCAGGAAGAGCTGTTTGCCGCGTGGGAAGCTGCCATGGAAGAGCAGGAAAGCTACGAGCAGAGCCAGCAGACCGAAGAGTAAAGGAGGGTGCAGCATGCCCCAAAACAGACGCAGTTACGAAAAAACGCGCCGCATCGCCCTTTCCGGCCTGCTGTTTGCGCTGGCCATGGCACTGTCGTTCATTGAGGGCACGCTCACCATCCCGGGCCTTTTGCCGGGCATGAAGCTGGGCCTTGCCAACATCGTGGTGATGTACGCGTTGTTTTTCATGGGGCCAAGGCAGGCGCTGGTGCTGGACGTGCTCAAGGCACTGTTCGTGTTTCTGGTGTCCGGCTTCACGGCGGGCCTTCTCTCGCTGTGCGGCGGCCTGCTGTCACTTTTGGTGATGTGGGTGCTGTACTACCTGCTGCCGGTGCGGCCCACCTGGTTCATCCTGTCCGTATGCGGCGCACTGGCCCACAACATCGGCCAGCTGCTGGGCGCGGGCGTGATCATCTCGTCGTCGCTCTCGTTCTACTATGCGCCGGTCATGCTGGTGCTGGGCCTTGTGATGGGCGCACTGACCTCCATCACCCTCAAGGCCCTGCTGCCGGCTCTTGGCAAAATGGGCTTCAGTACACAGGAAAAACGGAAGGAAGATTAAAAAATTTCTCTGTTTTTAACGGCCTCGCCCTCTCCGTCACGGCTTACGCCGTGCCACCTCTCCCAAAGTGAGAGGCCTTGG
>ENA-OVFU01001287-OVFU01001287.1-human-gut-metagenome-genome-assembly--contig:-NODE-1287-length-11654-cov-3.609363_pt1 | contig 11654 bp, 7 predicted proteins | sample MGYA00237764_ERZ505407 | MGnify/ENA primary metagenome ERZ505407 (study PRJEB26158, sample SAMN06016366) | human gut metagenome | biome: human gut; feature: ankylosing spondylitis patient; material...
CTTCCTCTTGGACTTGAACCAAGGACCCTCTGATTAACAGTCAGATGCTCTAACCAACTGAGCTAAGGAAGAATTTTTCGCTCTTTCAAAGGTTATTCCGTAACCCCTTTCTGAAATTGCACTGCAAAAGTACGGGGTATTTTCGAAATATGCAATATCTTTGCGAAAAAAATTACGAAAAAATGAATACAATAGGTTTAGGAAACGCTTTGGTTGACGTTTTATTGAGGCTTGAAAATGATGATGTCCTATCGGAAATCGGGATACAGAAAGGAGCTATGGATATGATTAACAGGGAACAAATGATCGCTATCCGTACAACTTTAGCCGGCTTGCCACGTACGCAAACCCCGGGAGGATCTGTCTGCAACACGATGCGTTCGATGTCTTCTTTAGGGGCGAATTCCGGTTTTATCGGTAAGATCGGGGATGATTCGATCGGCGGATTTTATGAGGATGCGTTGGAAAAAGCGGGTGTCACTTCCTATTTTATCAAGACGGATGGACTTACAGGTAGCTGTACGGTGATGATTTCTCCGGATGGGGAACGTACGATGGGGACTTTCCTTGGCCCGGCCCCGACAATAACCCCGGATGAGATCACCGAGGAGATGCTAAGTAAATATCAATGTATTTATATAGAAGGTTACTTGCTCGTAAACGAGCCGTTGGTTCGTTCTACGATGGAGAAGGCTAAAAAGTTGGGCTTGAAAGTAGCGCTGGATTTGTCGAACTTCAATATCGTGAATGCTTTTAAAGGAATGCTGGAGGATATCATTCCTAAATATGTGGATATTTTGTTCTCTAATGAGAGTGAGGCTGAGGCTTTTACCGGGCAGAAGGCTGCTGAGGCCGTACATACCTTGTCTGAGTTGGTAGAGGTCTCATTGGTTACATTGGGAAAGGAAGGTGCCTTGATCGGTAGTCATGGTCAATTTTATTCTGTCCCGGCTGAGGGGGGCAAACCTGTTGATACGACAGGCGCCGGTGATAACTTCGCCGCCGGATTCTTGTACGGTCAATCCATAGGAGCGTCTTTGGTACAATCCGCACGCATCGGATCGATGTTGGCGGGCTATGTGATCGACGTGGTTGGCCCGGAGATTCCGTATAATAAATGGGAACAAATAAAGTTAAAAGTAAAAGGGATATTGGCTTAGGCGGCGTATTATTCCTTACATTTATGCCGTTAATTAACTAAATATTGTATGTACAGATTGGTTCAACGAAGAGGAATTATAGGTTTATTTTGCTTGCTGTTCGTCGCAAGTAGCGTAGTGCCGGGATGGGCGCAAAAAGATAACCGCTTTGAGGTGAGTAAGAACCTAGACATTTTCAATTCTTTATTGAAAGAAGTAGAGATGTTCTACGTGGATTCAGTGGATGTGGATAAAACCGTTCAGCGGGGAATCGAGGCAATGTTGGCTGGTTTAGATCCTTATACGGAATACTATCCTGAGCAAAAAACGGAGGAATTGAGTCTGATGACGACCGGCGAATACGGAGGTATCGGTTCCTTGATCCGTCAGCGTAACAACGAGGGAGGCGTGATGATTGCCGAGCCTACCGAGGGAATGCCGGCCGATTTAGCGGGTCTGAAGCCGGGCGATCTGATCTTGGCAATCGATACGATCGATGTTTCCAAGGCGACAAACTCCCGGGTCAGCGAGTTGTTGAAAGGTGTTCCGAATACGAAGATGGTTTTGACGATCCAACGTCCGGGCGAGAAGAAACCCCGGAAGTTCGAGATTACCCGTAAGCAGATCACGACACCTCAAGTTACTTACTACGGGGTTAAGAATGACAGTATCGGTTATATTTATCTAAAGGCATTTACTATCAAGAGTGCTCAAGAGGTGAAAGAGGCATTCTTGGATTTAAAGAAAAATCATAATATTAAGTCTTTGGTACTGGATTTGCGCGGTAACGGCGGCGGCGTGCTGGAAGGTGCCGTACAAATCGTAGGTATGTTCGTACCGAAAGGCAGCGAGGTGCTTTCAACGAAAGGAAAGATCAAGCAATGGGATCGTACGTACCGAACCTCTACGGAGCCTTTGGATACGGTAATGCCGTTGGCTATATTGATCAATGGAGGTACGGCTTCCGCCGCTGAGATCGTATCGGGATCTTTGCAGGATATGGATCGTGCCGTGTTGGTGGGACAACGTTCGTTTGGTAAGGGGTTGGTGCAAGCTCCTCGTGACCTGCCTTATAATGGGAAAGTGAAAATCACGATGAGTAAATACTATATCCCGAGTGGTCGTTGCATCCAGCAAATCGATTATTCGCACCGGAAAGAGGATGGTAGCGTGGCGGCTATTCCGGATAGCTTGACTTCCGTATTCTATACGTCCAAGAAGCGTCCGGTTCGTGATGGGGGTGGCGTACGTCCGGAGTTTGAGGTGAAGGAGCCGAAAGTGCCTACCATGATGTATTATTTGGCGGCGGATACGGTCTTGTTCGACTTCGTTACGGATTGGGCACAAAAGCATAAGACAATCGCTCCCATCGAGGAATTTACGGTTTCCGATGAGGATTTCGAAGCTTTGAAGCAATACGCCAAGTCCAAGAATTTCACGTATGACCGCCAAAGCGAGAAAGTATTGAAGAACTTGAAAGAAGTGGCTGAGTTCGAGGGGTATCTGGAGGAGGATTCTACTGCGTTCAAGGAATTAGAGGCTAAGCTGACTCCGAATCTGGAAAGAGATTTCGATCGTTTCAAGGATGAGGTGAAACGAGTAATGGCCGCCGAGATCGTAAAACGTTATTATTACCAACGAGGAGAGTTGCAAGAAAGCTTGAAAGATGATCTTGTATTGGAGAAAGCGTTGGAGGTATTGGGCGATCCGGATTTATACAGGCGTACATTGAGCGTGCCGGTTGAGTTGGAAGCGGCCACCAAGGGTACCGAATAGGCGGGTTTCTGCCGATGCCCATTCAAAGGGCCTTACAATGCCCATTCAAGCGAGCTTACGATGCCCATTGTCAGCTCCCTTGAATGGGCATCGTGCTTTTCCCTCTTTCGCCAGTCTGTTTGGGGGCTTTGAAGCGGATATGCAATACGACCAATTCCGAGACGGTTCCCACCCGATAAGGAGGTCCTGCTATACCAATGCCGGAAGATACATAGAATTGCGTAGGTCCTTTCTTATAATATCCGTACGGGCATTCATACACAAGTTTCATCAGCAGGGGATAAGGCCATAACTGCCCGTTATGCGTATGTCCGTGCAGTCCCAAATCCACCCCATTCATATTCATCTCGGCGAACGACCAAGGTTGATGATCCAAAACGATAATCGGTTTGCCGGTATCCACCCCTTCCATTAACGAATGAAGCGATTTTCGTTTCTTATGGATGAAATCATCCCTCCCTATCAAATAAAAAGTTGAGTCCGGTTGGACCACCGAGTCTATTAGTAGCGTACCTCCGGTCTTTTGCAACCAACGATATTTCGCGTTCCGGTTTGCCCGGTATTCATGATTCCCGTAAATGATATATACGCCCAACGGAGCTTTTAATTGTTTTAAATCATCCTCGATGTGGGCGTTTTCCGCGAATCGGGATTCATAATCCATAATATCCCCCGCTAATACCACCATATCCGGATGCTGTGCGTTGCTGAGTGCCACATATTTTTGTACCAAGTCCTTCCCGATAACCTCTCCGATATGTAAGTCGCTCATCATGACAATAGTCAGGCTATCCCGATCCCCCGCGGCTTTGGGCAACGTGATATATACGTTCTTAACAATCGGATTCATTACCGTATGGTATGCGTGAATCATTAAACCGGTAACACCGAATACGATAAGAAAAAACAGGGTTAGCTTGGTTTGTTGCCAATGCCCTTTCATCCATTTGGGGAACCATGGCTTGATACGTTGGGAGAGCCTGATCAACTCAAGTACCAAGAGAGATAAAGTGATATAAATGGACGCTATATACCAAGTGTTACAGATGTATTGGATCGTGATTATCACGTTATCAGGTAGTTCATTCCTAAAAATAAATCCGAAAAAATAAAGCGATAGTTCGAGTACGAAAAACAAGATAAAAGGAATCCGGCAACTTTTCTTAGGAGGAAGCGCTTGATATCCTCTCCAGAAAATATACGGATTTAGTAATAGCTGCGCTACGATCGATTGAATAAATACTTTCATCTTTACTCTTTGAATGTAATATTGAACACCACCATTTCGCTGTCCGTCCCGATACGGAAAGGCGGTCCCCACAAAGATAAGCCGGATGAGACATAAATCGTACTATTTCCGATTTTTTTAATCCCGTAACTTAATTCGAACAGATGATCCACGATCCAGTTCATCGGCCATACTTGTCCTCGATGTGTATGTCCGCTAAACTGTAAGTCTACGCCAGCCTCTTCCGTTTTCTCTAAATCGTAGGGTTGATGGTCTAGTAAGATAACAGGTTTGCTTTTATCAAGGTTCGCGGTAAGCTGACCTAAAGTTTTCCGTCCTTTGTTATGCCGGTCGTCCCGTCCTATGAGTTGGATCTGATTGGGCAAGATAGCCACGGAATCCCTTAAAAGTACGATGGGCGTCTGCGCTATGAATTTCTCGCTCTCCTCTATGCCACTGATATACTCATGGTTACCCGGTACCATATAAACGCCTAATGGAGCGTATATCTTGGACAGTTCCTCTTCCATATGCTCGTATCGCAGAGGTGCGACACTGTTGTCTATCATGTCTCCACCGATAAGAACGATGTCCGGGCGTTGGGCGTTTATCATATCCACATATCCGGCAAGCATCGTCTTGTTGGTAGCGTATCCTAAGTGTATGTCGCTAATGGCTACGACCTTCAGCGACTGTCCATCGGTATCGGCCGGTTTGTTGATAACCATGTTGATAACTCGTGTATCAGGATGTTGGTAATTATAGTTTCCATATCCTAATAAGCTGAGTGTTAAGAATAAGGATAAATAGAATGAGTATTTGAAACGTAGGTGGAAAAGTCGTAAGATATCAAATACCAACAGGGCCAATACCATGTATAAAGTGAACACGAGCCATCCTGTTCCTACTTGAGAAACTGTTTGAGCGAAAGAAGCCGGCATATCTAGGTTCCTGAATAGAAAACTACTGAAGAATGACAAAACTCCTCCCCAAAAAACAATGGATAACAATACTTTAACTCCGGTAGACTGGCTTTTCAAAGCCTGTTTTCCCTTTAGATAAATATAAATATTCCCTGCAAGATACAGGATTGGAAGTATGATAAAGAACGATAACATTTCTATTAATTTTCCGCGAAGATAATGAAAACTCTTTATGCGGCAAATGGTATGATTTGCGAAAGACTTTTTCTGCTCGATTTTCACCGCATTATGTCCTCTAATTGTAGTGACGTAGCGTGCTGCGTCTCTACGTGGATGTAAATACAGGGCAAGTAAGGATGCGTTGTATTCCAAGACAAATTCCAGACAATAAGCAAGCGAATGACATAGGTGTATAATGTGTTGAGAATTAGTATGTTTAAAACATTGCTATCTTTCTTTCAAAACACGTATGTGTTTCCGGGAAAAGTCGTACGTGTTTTTCAAAAAAGTCATACGTGTTTTTCCCGAATCATGCGATAGGGAACAAGAACGTATAAAGAAATCTACAATAAGCCTCCCTTAATTGCGATGAGGGGAATAGGTCTTTTTTTGTAATATATAGCCAACTCCTTTTACGGCATCTATTGAAAGCGTGATATCCCTTTCCAATAACTTACGTAAACGTGAGATACTATTATTCAAGCTGTCATGAGTTTCTTTCCCTTCCCAAATTTCTTGGAAAAGCTTTTCTCTGCTTACCGGTTGATTCAATGGTTCGGATAACTGATAGAGTAACTTGAAATCTTTGGGGCTTAATACCTTTAACAGCTCTTGTTTATAGAATAATTGATGTGTGGAAAGTTCCAGCTGATAATCTCCAATAGATATGATATATGTCTTGAATACCGCTTAACGTGTTGGCGTAACAAACCTTGTATCCTTTGCTGGGAAACTCATTTATAGGCTCTACCGCTAAAAATGTTTTTTGGATATTTCTGCTGTCTCAAATCGAAGAGTCTATTTATAACAAGACTTTCTTTTACGGTGAAAACAACCTTGATCAAGTTATTATTGGGCTACTATAATCCGGTAGAAGGCGATATCCGGGTGGGTGGAGATGATTTGTGATCTTTCAGCCTTTTATGGTGGCGTGACCAATGTGGCACAGTGATGCAAGACGGTTATCTGTTCTCAGAGTCGATCGCACGCAATATCGCCGTGGATGACGGTGAGATTGATAAATCTCGCTTGTTATTGGCAGCCCGTATCGCTAATATAGAGGGATTTATCGAGCGTTTACCCTCTTTCCTGATTCGCTGGGGGAATACGATTTTGGTGGTGATCTTTGCGTTGCTGGCTTTGATCTTCGCTTGGAGCGTGTGTTTTTAATGTGACTACTGGCATGCCCCATAAGGAGTAGTGGCGTAAGCCTACGGCAGTAGTGGTGTTGGCTTATGGGACTACTGCCGTGAGGCGATGGGGATACCCCTGTTATTTAGCGTAACCCACGGGATGATTAATCATTGGGATTTGGGAGTCGGATAGCTTCAACACTTTTTTCAAAGCATCAGCCTCCATGCTACCTCGGGGAACCGTAACCAAACCACATCCGGAACAGAACAAGGCGATGTTTTGAGAGACCAATCCTGCGTCTAACGCTCCAAAGCGCTCGCGCATTTGCGGTGTGCCCACGTTGCCGAACTTAGAAATATCAGAAACCATCAACAGGCAAACAGGGGCAGAGTTCACGGAGGTTTGCTTGCCACCGATTAACGGACGATGGTCACCTTCCACTACCGGGTTTAGTTGGTGGGCCTTTGGATCATACAAATAAGCGCCCTCTTCCATAAGTACATAGACATCTATGTCTTGCTTGTTCAAAGCGGAAGCGGCGGTACGTTTCCCATCCTCCCGGTTGATACCGATAGCGGCCCATATCAAATCGGAAAGATCTTGTTGGCTGAGTTTCTTGTTGGCGAACTCACGCTCGGAATGACGATCTGCCAAGGCTTTCATCACCGAAGCGCCTCGGGTCTTGTCGGGAGCATTCAACTTAATGGCTTTTAAACTCTGGGCCTGCATACCGGCTATGCCTAACATCAAAGTGGCTAATACACAAAAAATAGTTCTCATAATGTTGTTATTTAGAAAATTAGATGTACAAAAATAATGATATATTTCTTTTTTTAGACTTTTTGTGAGAAATAATAGCCAACGAATGTTTATAATGTTTTTATTTGTACGAATAAATCGTAAACGCAGTGTTATGAGTGGAATATATTGTGTTTTGTAATAAGTGACGCATGTATGGGAGAAAAGTTGTTAACCTTATTTATGGTACTGTTCCTTGCGCTTCCGCTGTATGCGCAAATGGATAAAGCCGGTTCTTTTACGGTTAAAGGCCAGGTGCTGGATTCACTGACAAATGAATCCGTACCGTATGCCACATTGAGAATCGCTTTGGCGAGTACATCGGAGAAGCCAATCAAGCTGTTGGCGTGTGATATAGATGGGAAGTTCCAGACTCCGCTGAATAACATCGGAACGTATATTATCGTTATGCAATCTATCGGGAAGGCTCCGGCAGAGAAGGTATTCACCCTTTCGGATGAACGGAAAGTCATGGATCTCGGCGTGCTGTTTATGCAGGATAATAACCTGCGTTTGGAAGAGGTTACGGTCACGGCGCAGAAACCTTTGGTGAAAGCAGAGATCGACAGGATCATTTACTGTCTGGAGGATGATCCTGAGGCACAGACCAATAATACGCTTGAAATGCTTCGTAAGGTCCCGATGGTTACCGTGGACGGTGAGGATAAGATTGAGTTGAAGGGGTCTTCAAATTTTAAGGTTTACATGAACGGTAAGCCATCGAATTTGTTAAGCAATAATCCGTCGGTAGTGTTGAAAAGCATGCCGGCAAGCTCGGTGAAGAACATCGAGGTTATCACGGAGCCGGGTGTGAAGTATGATGCCGAGGGAATTGGGGGGATTATCAATATCATCATGGTGAAAAACACCTTGCAGGGTTATACGGGATCGGTAAGTTTGAACACCATCACCAATGGGCGTATCTTCGGGAGCGGCTACCTGTCGCTGAAAGCCGGCAAGTTCGGATTGTCTGCCAATTACAACTGTGACCGTGACAATACGCCTTGGAACGATGCTTCTTCCATGCGTGAGGATCTGAATAATAAGGAAGAACATTATCTGAATCAGGTGGGACGTAGTAAATCGAGAGCCCCTTATCATTTCGGGAATCTGGAAGGTAGTTATGAGATCGATTCGTTGAACTTATTGACTGTAGGGATTGGTCTGTACCTCGGAACCACGAGGAGCGTCTTGGAATATGCGGTGAAGATGCTGGATGCCGACCGGAACCCCGTTTATAGTTATAATCGTAATTCGGAATCGAGCCGCAAGTCCGGCTCAGCTGACATGAATGTGGATTATCAGCGTTCCACGCGCAAGAAAGACGAACTACTCACTCTCTCGTACCGTTTCAGTCGTTCCCCGAACGATAACGAGGATTATACGGAGTTGACGGATATTCGTAACTACGAGCCGTGGTTGGGCTATCCGCAAAATAATATCAATAAGGCATCGACGAACGAGCATACCGGGCAGTTTGACTATACTACACCTACTTGGAAAGATCAGAGCTTGGAGGCGGGCATAAAGTATATCTACCGTCAGAGCCGGAGTAATACGGATCGTAAGGCCTTCAACCAGACATCGCAAATGTGGGAGGAGGCGACTCCCGCAGATAGCCATTTCGATCATTCGCAACAGATCTATTCCGCCTATCTGGGATATACGATGAAATTTGGGAAATTCGGGGTGAAAGCTGGTGCGCGGGCAGAAGGGACTTCCTTGAAAGTGAGGTATGAGCTGGCACCGGATATGAATTTCGGGAACGATTACTTCGACGTGGTGCCAAGCGCTGTCGTATCGTACCAGCTTAGTATGAGCCAGCAGCTTCGTCTGGGATATAATATGCGTATCCAACGACCGGGTATCTGGTACCTGAATCCGTATGTGAGCAATGCGGATCCGCAGAACATCTCTTATGGTAACCCGAACTTGGATTCGGAGAAGAGTAACGGTGTGAACCTGAATTATAGTATATTCGCCCAAAAGTTCAGTTTCAATACAAGTATCTCTTATACATTTATAGATAACTCAATCGAGCGGTATACGTTTATCGATCCGGCGGATCCAGGAATTTTCCGGACTACTTACGGGAATATCGGGAAGAGGCAGACTACCGGCCTTTTTGTTTACGGTAGTTGGAATCCGATCCCCGCGTTAACTTGAATGGAAGCTTGAGCTATACGGATTTGAGGAGCGAAAAGAATGACATGGCGAACAGTGGCTTTAGCGGGCGTGTCTTCGCCGGGGCTCAGTTTAACTTACCACTCGATATCCGGTTGAATCTGAATGGAGGCTTTATCTCTTCGGCGATACAGCTGCAAGGGAGGCGTTCGCCGTTGAATTTCGCTACAGTCTATGTGAGTAGGAATTTTTTGAAGAAGAAACTGTCCGTATCCCTCTATTTTTACGATATGTTTTGGAAACGCAGGAAAATGGAGGCTACGATCTACGACGATACTTTCCATAGGCAAGATATCAGCTATTCTCCGACGCGTACATTTGGTATAGGCATCTCCTATCGTTTCGGTAATTTGAAAGACGCTATCAAGAAGGTGAAACGTGGTATAAAGAACGATGATGTAAAGGCTTTGGAGAGCGGTTCATAAAGGATATAGATGAGGAAATATGCAACTTATCGGTATCAAAGCTCGTCTTTGTATGAAAATAAAGTTTTTTCAGACTTTTTGTGAGGAAAAAATGCTTACGAACGTATATTAATGTCTTTATTTGTACGAATCAATCGTAAACAGTGTGATTTAGTACAAAAAGTTGAGAGATAAGTATAGTATTATGTAATAGATGATGAACGTATGAAAGAAAAATTGTTTGCCTTATTTTGGGTACTGTTCCTTGCGCTTCCTCTGTATGCGCAGGCTGATAAAACCGGTTCCTATTCAATTAAGGGACAGGTGTTAGATTCGCTGAGTAACGAGTCCGTACCCTATGCGACGTTGAGAATTGCTTTTGCGAAGACCCCCGAGAAACCGGTCAAGCTTTTAGCGTGTGATGTGGATGGTAAGTTTCAGGCACCATTGAGTAGCGCCGGCAAATATATCATCTCTATGCAATCTATAGGAAAAGCTCCTGCCGAGAAAATATTTACGATCTCGGATAAACAGAGGAACTTGGATTTGGGTAAGTTATATATGCAGGAGGATAACCAGCGGCTGGGGGAAGTGACGGTTACGGCGCAGAAACCTTTGGTGAAGGCTGAGATTGATAAACTTACCTATAGCTTGGAAGATGACCCCGAGGCACAGACCAACAATACGTTGGATATGTTGCGCAAAGTGCCGATGGTAACCGTGGATGGAGATGACCAAATCCAATTGAAAGGTTCCACGAACTTCAAGATCTACATGAATGGTAAACCTTCTAACCTGTTGAGTAATAATCCTGCTGAGGTATTAAAGAGTATGCCGGCCAATTCCGTGAAAAACATAGAGGTGATCACAGACCCGGGCGCTAAGTATGACGCCGAGGGTATCGGTGGTATTATTAATATCATTACAACGAAAAATGCTCTACAAGGATATACTGGTACGGTTCGTGTGAACGGTAGTTCGTTGGGGCGTGTAGGCGGTGGTGGTTATGTATCTCTAAAAGCCGGAAAATTAGGACTTACCGCCAACTATAACTATAATCGGGAGCGGGACCCATGGAATGACGCTAACTCCGTACGGGAAGATTTGCAAAATGACGGGGAACACTTCTTGACACAAAATGGACGTAGAAAGAGCCGTGGACCGTTCCAATTCGGTTATTTGGAGGGAAGTTATGAGATCGACTCTTTGAATCTATTGACCGTTGGCGCGAACTTATTCCGTGGCGAGATGAAAAGTTTCTCGGAGTATAACGTGAATATGCAGGATATCAATCATAATCCGGTCTACAGTTATAACCGTAACTCGGAAACGACAGAGACATTTGGTTCTACGGACGTGAACGTGGATTACCAGCACTCTACCCATAAGAAAGATGAGTTGCTGACGGTCTCTTACCGTTTCAGCCATTCTCCGAATGATAGTAAGGATTATACGGAATTAGAGAATGTCGTGAATTACAATCCTTGGCTCGGCTATCCGCAAAATAATATCAATAAGGCTTCTACGAATGAGCACACCGGACAGGTGGATTATACGACTCCTACATGGAAGGACCAGACCTTGGAGGTTGGCGCGAAATACATATTCCGCCAGAGCCGGAGTAATACAGATCGTACCGCTTTCAACGATTCGCTGAATATATGGGAAGATGTTACTTCCAAGGATAGCCATTTCCGTCATACCCAACATATCTATTCCGCTTATCTGGGCTATTCGATGAAGTTTGATAAGTTTGGCGTGAAAGCGGGTGTCCGTGCGGAAGGAACTTCTTTGGATGTGAAATACGAGATGGCTCCCGATATGAATTTTGACACCCATTATTTCGACG
>ENA-OVFU01001302-OVFU01001302.1-human-gut-metagenome-genome-assembly--contig:-NODE-1302-length-11505-cov-2.758952_pt1 | contig 11505 bp, 18 predicted proteins | sample MGYA00237764_ERZ505407 | MGnify/ENA primary metagenome ERZ505407 (study PRJEB26158, sample SAMN06016366) | human gut metagenome | biome: human gut; feature: ankylosing spondylitis patient; material...
AAGCCATGATAGTTTACCTCCTGTTTAGTTAAATGGTAATTCTTCATCAATTCCATCCGGAATATTCATAAAACCATCACTCACTGCATTGCTTGGTGATGGTCTGTCTGCCGGCGCAAAACCTCCTGTATGCTCAGCACTTGCGGCTTTGCTCTCTGCAAACTCCTGCTCTTCCACAACCACATCGGTTGTGTAAACCTTCCTGCCTTCACGGTTCGTATAGCTTCCGGTTTGGATCCGACCGGTGATGGCGATCTTCGTTCCCTGACGCAGATATTTCTCTGCAAATTCTGCCTGGCGTCCAAATGCTACACAACCGATAAAATCTGCTGTTGCATCGCCGTCTCTGTGGAATCTGCGGTCAACAGCCAGTGTATAACGGGCTACCGCTGTGGAGTTCTCTCCAGCAGAGTATCTGACATCGGGATCTCTGGTCAATCTTCCCATCAATATAACTTTATTCATCGCTTTTTCTCCTCTTTACTATTCTTGTATCACGGATTCGAAATGCTCTCTGTTCTCTCACTTCCGCATCTGATTCCAAAATTTCTTCATCTATGAGTTCATTAATATGTTTTTTCGCTGTTGACACCGATATACTCAATGCATCCGCAATTTCTTTATAGCTTGGTGCATATACATGCTCCATGATATACTTCGCAACATAACGGTATACTTCTTCCTGGATCGCTGCTCCTTCTTTTCCTTTATGCATTCGCACTTCCTTGTTCCTGCTCAAAATTCATATCCCCTTTCGTCAACTGGCTTCTGTATCCACTGATACAATCTCTTCTGATCTTTCAAAACATCCGCCGGAAGATATTTTGAAAGATACACTGACAGTCCCCAGGCGGTAAGGGTATCAAAATAATCTTTTCTCGGCATTGCCTTTCCGACCACTTCGATACTTTCTGTTCCCGGATAGTCCTCTGGCATGTTCATCTGCCCTGGCAGCTGCTCCATATCGCCCTCTGTTGCTTCCGGAATACCGGTTTCTGCTTTTGAAACGGTCTCTTCCGTTCCCGCCTCTTTTCTCTCATTCTTTTTTGTTTCCAAAACCGGCTCCGCTTCTGTATTTACAGGCTTTTCCGGCGTTTTTAATTGCGCCGGCGCAATTCTGTTTTCGGACGGTTTTCCAGGTGCTTTTTCTTCTCCTCGGATCTCATTCATCCCTTCAGATGCTTTTTCCTGTTTTCTTTCCTGTTCCACACTTTCCCTGCTTTTTTGAGCTTCTTCCCGTTCTTCTGTCCCTTCCACCTCTTCTGCCTGCCATTCCTGGCTTTCCAGTATTTTTCTGGCAATCTGGAAAAATTCTGCCCAGCTCATCTTTCGCGGTGTCTGGCCAAACTGTTTAATCTGGATGTCGTTCTCGTACATGGCCATGAAGAACAGGCCCATCCGGAACGTTTTGGTCCCGGATGGATTGACGATTTCCGCCATCTTCTCGACTTCTCCGGCCGCATACGCCTCGCTCTCTTCCAGTTCTTTCGCAATTTCCCGATTGGTTTCCAGGAATTTCAGCACCAGCTTTTCCAACGAGTCTGCTTTTTCTGGTTCCGGCTCTGCCTTGTTGAATCGTTTCAGCTCCCGGATATCCTCTTTTGGCAGTTCTGGCCGGACCATCTCCAGGTCGCCGTCCGGCAGGGAAAGCATTTCGGAAAGCTTGCTGCTTCCGATCTGGGCAAACTCCGGCCTCAGACGGTCCGAATATCCTGCCACGCTGAATTTCCGGTTGATGTTTATGAATCTGGAAATTGTCGAAGCGCTCAGTCCATATTCCGCTTTGGCAAATTCCGTTATCGTTTCGTATCCATCTCTCTTGTACAGTTCCTGCTCCTCGATCGTCCGCAGTGTGTAACCGATCCGCACAAAGCTCTCCTGTACTCCGATCAGATCCTGTTTCAGGTTTTCTTTCATTTCCAGCCAATCATCCAGGGTTAATTGTGTATACTCTTCCATCTCTTCCTCCTATGCTGTTTTGATCGTGATTTTTTCTGTTTCCGCCAGCGTTCCATCTTTCAATTTCCGCAGGTATTCTTTCAGCCATTCTCTCATGTGATTTTCGTCTGGCTTTTTGTCATAAGCTCCATACCACTGCAGGATGTTTTTGCCTGCAGCACTGATTTCTACTGTGATGTACGGCGTTTCCGGTTCTTCCTGGAAGCGCAGCATCAGGATATAACTTGTCCCTTCATTGTGTTTCGTCAGATAATTATTTCCTCCTACGCAGTGATGCAGGATCCTTCCTTCTGTCACAATTTCTTCTGCGGATCTTGCCGGCCGGATCAGGTATGTATCATCCTCATAGAAAAATTCTTTTCTCAGTTTTCTGTACTGCTCCCTGATCTCCGGATATTTTTCTTTCACTTCTTTCAGTCGTTTCTCGACTTTTTCCTGGTTGATTTCCGCAACCATCTGGTCGTGGGCGGTCTGAAGTTCTCTTGGCTGCTGATATACACTGTTGTGTAAATCATAGCCCCTTTCTTCCCTCATTCTCAGATAGTCTGTGTAAGTAATCGCTGTTCTCCGAATCTCGTTGATTGCCGTGCTGCACTTTGTTCCATATTCGCATCCGGCATACTTCGCAATTCGGTTTAACATTTTTTGCACAGTCATGTATCTGAGGGCAATTCCAGCACTGTCAGTTCTCAACCCCGTTTCGGCCATCTGCTCCACCTGCTTTTCTGTCCAATGCTGATCCAGTCTTTTTTCCGTCTTCATCGCATCCAGCAATTTCCCGTTCCCACCTGTCCGTATAAGCTGATCCGTTCTTTCTCTCTGGATACCCAGGAAATCATCCAGGCGTTTTGCATTCTGATCCTCTATCACTCCGCATTCCCCTCTGGTTATTCTCCTTACAATTTCTGTCAGGCCCATCTTTGACAGTATCTCAAGCTGCGGAATCTGCTGGTATCTTTCCAGATAATCAATCGGGTTTACTTTTCCCCCTTTATCGGCATATTCTTCCAGACCGCTGTACCGGAATGCTGTATCCTGCATTTCCCGATAGGTTTCCGGCAGGATCTTCCCTTCACCTATTGCGATGTTTGATAGTCCTGCAAGATTGCAGTCATCCCAGTAATCTTTCCCTTCGTACCAGCTGTGTTTTTGATAGTCAATCTGAACTTTTTCCCCTGGTTTCAGATATGCCCTTGCTATTTCTATCCCTGACAGTTCTTCGCATGCGCCTTGCATTTCCGTTCCTTTTTCTCCGGCAGTCAACTCCAGTTCCCATCTTTTTTCTACTTCGATGTAACGCAGTACGATTCCATTTTCTTTATATCTCTGTCCCAGAAAATAATATGCCTGCTTTCTGTATGTTCCTTTTACCTTCCCCTGGCATTTATACTCCCCAAGTGTTCCACACATCGGGCATTTCCCATATTTTCCTTCTTTTGGCTCCTTTACCATCCTCTGGAACTGACTCTCATAGGAAATCCCGCTCTTCCATCTGGCATCTGTCACTCCTCCGCATTTGCTGCAGGCGATCTGTACCCAGCTTCCGTGTTTTTTGTAATACAAATAATGCAGTTTTCCAAAGCAGGTCTTGTTCGCCCAGTCCAGGATTCTTTGTTCCGGCAATTCTTTCGTATGGTTGATCCGATCCTGCAGTGCTTCCGCTCTTCTCTGGTATTTTCTGTCTGCTGTTTTTCTTCGCTCTCTCACCGTAATATCGTCCTGGTATTTGTGGATATATTCCCACCAGTGTTTTTCGCTGTAAATTTTCTTTTTGCAAAAATCCCGAATTTTTCCCAAATCTTCCTCATTCTGCAAAATGTTTATTTTTTCCTGTTCTCTCCAGTCGTTTCCCTCACCTGTTTTTTCCCAGATTGTCCTGCAATAGCCGCCATTCGGCATTATCTTTTTTCTGTTCCACTCGCCTGTTTTCGGGAAGTACGTTCCAAAATCATTCTTATTGAGAGCAATGCGTACTTCCGGTATATCTTTTTCATTTTTCTCATTTTTGTACACCTCTATAAGCAGATGTTCTGCTCCGCCGATGATCTTTGTTTCGGCAACCCCGACATATTTCACATCTTTTTTTCTGCTTGTTTTTTTCAATCCGATATACGGGATTTTTTCAATTGCTTTTTTCTTCATCTGCTCCGCCTACTTTCCCAAGTAATATTCCCGGATGATCCGCTTCGCAGTTCCCATCCCCGGAATCCCCAGCGTCACTCTTCCCGCTGTCACACCGGCGGCTTTCAAAATCTCCTTTTCGACTGGAATCTGGTTCCCAAATGACCATTTCAGCAGTGCGGCAATGCATCCTTTCAGCGATTTCCCCTTTTTTCTGACGCTGTACGCCATCAGCTCATTTTCCATGCACTGGCTTTTCAGATACTCTGTCCAGTCTTCCATGATTTCTTTCGGTTTCACCTCCGCTGCCTCGACCTCAATCTTGCCAAGTGCTGCTGTCGTTGCATCGCATAACGCCGGAAGGTCGCCGCTGCAGAACATCTCCACGAAATCCGCCGGGATTCCATTCTCCGCAGCCATTGCCTTCAAGCTTCCAATATCTCCTTCATTGAACAAATTCTCCGCCAGTTCATTGATTTCCTGGAAGGAATTCATTTCCCCAAATCTCTCAAACATCCTATTTCCCTCTTTCCATTTTCTCCATCTCGCTCTGCAGCCAGGCACTGTACGCGTGCCGTCCCGGAGCGATCGTGATTGTATGTATTTTGATTAAATTTGCCAGCTGCTCCCAGCCACTCCGGTATTTGATCGACTCCCCTTTTGCATTGGTGAATCCATTCTGCTCCCACGCAGAGAGCTGACGCAGTAGCATCTGCAAAACCCACTCATCCGCTGCATGAATCGTGATCCGGCTCGGCTTTTGATACCGGCGAAGTGCTTTGATCAGAACCTGCAGCGTAATTCCATGCATTGTGCCAGTCATCTCACCCAGTTGGTATACTGTTCTCCCTCCCGGAGCTTCCAGCACATAACCCCACTTACGCTTTTTTTCCTGCGGTGCGCTTATGCTTGTCTCGACGTAAACGTCGGTCGCCATCATAGTCTGTTCGCCTCCTCTCCAGACGGATCATCGTATACTGTCTGTATTTGTATCCGGTTACCGGGTTATATCCCTCATAAATCTTTGCTATGTAATACCCTTTGCGGGGCTTTGCCTCCTCCTGCCAGCGGACAAGTTTCTGAATTTTCGGCTCCGGCAGCGGCATATTCCTTGATGTGTTATAGCTCGTTTCTTTTAACCGCGGCTTCGCAGCGTCCCCGTTCGATTTATGTTCGATCCGGTGTTCGCTCTTGGTCAGATAGCTGGCGATCTGGTAAAAATCTTCGCTGTAAAACTGACTGTTTTTGATTTCACACGACCAGACACCGCCTTTTCCCCATACCTGCTGTAAAATACTGGCTGTATCCCCAACCTCGTTAAGAACAATGTGGATATGCCAGGCTCCCTTTGTTCCCCGCTCAATATTCCGGATCCAGAACAATTCATATCCCCGTTTTTGATATTCCTTCCGCACTTTTCGGATTGTCTTTTGAAAATCTTTCAATGCCTCTTTCATATTGGGTGGCCTCTTGTCCTGCCGGTATGTCAGCGTTGCAAGACAGTCGCCCTTATGGAAGTACGTCATCATCCGCAGCTGGCATCTCCGGATCTTCTCTCTCTCGTTTGCCTGCCGCATCTGCTCCTCTGTCGGCTTTTTCTTTTTCTCCCGCCGCTGTCCCGGCGCTCCATATCGGCCATCGTGGAACTCTCTTATCTCGAGAATGTCTCCCCCACGAAGCCTGTATTCTTCCCGCTTTGTTCCCATCTGTCTGTCCTATCTTTAATATCTTTATCGAGTCCGAAAAGGGCTTGTCTCTGCCCTTTTATATCCCGATTTTTTGTTAAAAATACAGGCGGGTTTCCCCTCCCGGTTTGACATTTTTACAGCCGGGTGGTATATTTATCTTGTCGAAATAAGTATGCCATCCGGCTATGGGCTCCTGCTTTTGGGCAGGAGCTATTTTTTATGTTTTTCTTCGTCCTGATCCTCATACCGACCCAGCTTGTTGACCAGATCGCCATACGCAAAAATAGAATTCATCTGAGCCTCAAGCCGGAATGTTCCGGCGCGATCCATCCAGATACGGTATGTTCCATCTGGATTCTTTACCGTCAATCTCTCTTTTTTCATTCTACGTTTCCTTATCCTTTCAGTGATCCGTTCCGGATCCACGCCGCAAACACTGCGTCCCGGCGCTCAGATTCCCATTTTTCCTGCTCCTTCTGGCATTCTGCTGTGTAACTTCCAATTTCTTTGACCGCAAAACCAAAGACAACAATGCCAGCTCCCAGAGCCGCCCGGCTCCACATACTCTGATCCACACCATATGCATAGGTTACTACTCCAGCAATGCCCATAGCCACAGCTACTCTATCCAACTTTCTTTTCATCTTCTTCTCCTTCACCATTCTGCAGCATAACCCTTTTCACTGCATCTTTTCCAAGCTGTTTTAAGCAAGCTTCGGTGAACCGTTTCTCGTATCCTGGTGTGAATACTTGGATTTCTCTCTTCGGCTTCATAACCAGTTTACCTCCTTAATTTATAGAGCAGCTTTTGACTCTGACCTGCCATCATCAGATACAAGGCAGTCACCCCTTGCATGACGGCCATTGCTGGCCGTTTCGGCACTTTCTATTGACTTTCCACAGCTTTACTCCTATTCTGGTTATACAGAGCACTGCCATGCCCGAGTACGAAAGAAAGGAGATGTTATTATGCGCCGATTTCAAACGCCTTTTAACGGTAAACGCTATCTGCTTAATATCAACACTGGTGAAATTCATGACTTAGACAACGAAACAGCCGAATGCCAAATCGATGAAATTAAGCCCGAACATATTCGTATGGAAAATTCTTATATGTCATGTTTGATTTTGTCGAAAATGTTGGGAGTTCCCAGTGGAAACGGCTGTTATTACTGTCTACGAGATAAAGACCAACGGTGATTTTCCCTCTTTTTGAGCTGCATCGTTAATCTGATGTAGCTCTTCTTCTGTTACTTCGTCAGATAAATGTTCTTCTAATGCTTCGGAATTGTCCTGAAACATATTCCCCAATTCAACAATCAAGCGCGCAGCCAAACTAATATCCACTTGTTTTAACAAGTCAAATCTATTCATGTTCTCACCCCCTCTCTGTTATCGTGAAGCGTTCGTGCTTTCGCCTATCACTGTTGACTTTTCCCTCTAACAAGCGACGTTCTTAGCCAGGGTGCTACCAAAGACACTGATAAAAAATACGAAAAATGTATTCGTTTGTTGTCAAAAGAGTTTTAAACAGTACAATAACGCAAAAGTAGTGGCACCCAGCAAAATGTCGCTAAGATTTCCCCAATGACAAGAAAAATAACCCATGCGTAATTACGATATCCACATATAATTTGAAGAATAATTGCCAAAATCATAAGTACTGCTCCTATTGACCCTATAACGACATTAATTGGTATTATTTTCTTTCACCTCCTCTCGCGACATCTGATCTACTTCCTGACAGATCAGATGCCCTTCTGTATCAGACCCTAAATCCAAAATTTCATCATCGAATTTATGAGAAATTCTCATGATATACTTGGTTAAGGCAATAAGTGCTATTGTATCTATTAATGTTGGACAATACTGTGATAGCAGATTTTTCATCGCCTGCTTCCTTATGTATGATCCGTAATTTACCTTCATCTTCTCATCCCTTCCCAGCATCTTTTCCATCGAGGTTGCCTGCTTTCTGACTCTCACTCATCGCTGCAGCTGTATTGATCGTACCTTCCAAGTAGCCTTTTTCTCGTTCTGTCATATATGGAAGTTTTTCTGCGAGCTTTTCAATAATTTCTTTTTCTTTTTCTGACATGTTGTTTTCTCCTTTCTTCGTTGATTACATTTACATCTTAGTATATTAAGTTTATTTTGTCAACCTATTTTTTATTTTCTAGTTGATTAAGTTTACTTTTTATGTTATGATAGCAATCAAAGGAAGGAGGTACAGCATTGAACGAACGTTTAAAACAGCTGCGTACTGTTCTCGGCTTAAGTCAAGAGGCTTTTGGTGAAACCGTTGGTGTTACTAAAGCCGCTATCAGTCGAATAGAAAGCGGAATTAATTCTTTATCTGACAGAATGATTTTATCGATCGTTACGCAACACAATGTAAACGAGAGGTGGCTCCGCACCGGCGAAGGGGATATGTTTATTGAATTGTCCAAAGATGAGCAAATTGAAGATTTTATCGGAAATTTGTTATCGAGCGAAGAGGATTCTTTTAAACGCCGCCTAATCTCTGGCCTGGCTGCATTAGATGAGAATGGATGGAATGTTTTGGAAAAGTTCCTTGATTCTATCCAAATAAAAAAAGGCTGAGTCATCTCAGCCTTAATAATGCTCTTACATGGATGTAAATCAGCCTTAATTGTTTCGCGTTCGCATGATCGAGCATTTCGATTATAAGTTTTTTGTATTCCATATGTACATCCCTCCGATCTGGTTTTATTATATATGAACATTTGTTCGATTTCAATATTTTTCTCGAACATTCTTCCGTTTGTAAATAATACGGATCTGAGGGGCAAAAATTAGTATTTTTTGGAATTTGTCCGAAATCCCGGACACTTATTTGTACGGACTATCATACAAGTCCTGGATTCTTACATGCAGCCCTTTCGCGAGCTGTTCCAGGACGTCAAGCCGTGGCATCTTGCCATTGCATAGATCGTTTATTGTAGACTTCGGTATTCCGGTCAACAACGACACTTGACGATACGATAATTTTTTACTGTAAATGATATCTGCTATTAATATTTTCATGTTGATATTATTTGCATACTGCTCAAAAATATTCTTTTCAGAGGAAGAAGATAATGAAAACTTTTTTCAAAGAGTTGATACCATGTGACTGCGTCCAGAAAAGTGCTCTTTTGGCTCTTGAATGTTGCGACCATCTTTGGTTTGAATTCGATTCCGATAGCAGAAAAATTTCGCTGTACGATCTCGATCGCAACTTTGTTGGAATATGCCAGCAAGATTTTATGCATGATTTTTGTTCTCTGCTGGAGCAGGGCTGGGATTTTAGCTTCTCGGTCGAAGAAATCGTTCAAGATGTGACCGAACGCGGTCGCATGGAAATGGACGTAACACTTAGGATCAGCGCTTATTGTCCAGGAGAAAATATTGCAGACATTGCAGAAGTTGCTCAAAATTTAAGATTTAATTAAACGTAGCTGTGAAAGTGTAATTTTCCTGTATCTTAAGCGTATGATTATGGGATTTTATATTCAACCATATCAAGAGGTGATGCACTATGAATGTATTAAGCATGTAACACAAACGCAAGATAAAAAAAGACAGGGGGAACTTTTAATGACCACTAAGGCTCCATGGTATCTCAATATCTGGTTAATCAGCATTCTTTTTGCAATCTGGCCACTATCATTGGCATTTCCATTTCTTTTTATTTTACAATTGGCTGGAATTGTATTGGCTATCATCCATTCAGCAAAAGAGCATAAGCTTAACCTTCAAATCGTAGAGATATTGGCACAAAACACTGAACTTACACAAGAAAACGGGAATTTAAAAAATAATCTGGCGCAAGCTCAATCTCTGCTTACTCCGGAAATGAAAAATGTGCAGGAATTGCATAAACTGATTGATGAATTGACATTAAAAAAATTATCCATCGAAGGAAATATAAAGGATATGGAAACTGATCTTTCTCGTCGTATTTCTGAAATTAAACAATTGGATGAAGAAATAAAATCAAAAGAAAAGAAAATTGTTGATTTGGATGACGAAACTCTCGTTCAGGATTTCGGTTTATATCGTCCTCATTATGACTTTGCAAATGCACTTGACTACAGAGAGAGACTTGCCGAAATACGTGCGCAGCAAAAAGCACTTATAAAAGATAAAAAGGCAGTTTCCGGAAACACAAACTGGCAGGTTAACGGTAGCCTGAGCCAAGGAAAGAAAATGGTAAATGATACACAAAAGCTCCTGCTCCGTGCATTTAATACAGAATGTGATGAATTAATTGCGAAAGTAAAATATACAAATTACGATGCATCATTAAATAGGATTCACAAATCTGCCGAAACAATTTCTAAACTTGGTACCATCATGAACATTTCCATACAGCCTGCCTATTTAAAATTAAAGGTTGAAGAACTTCGTCTTGCCTTTGAATATCAGCAAAAAAAACAAGATGAAAAGGAAGCTCAAAAAGCTGCTCGTGAAGAACTGCGCGAAGCTGCAAGACTCCAAAAAGAAATCGAAAATCAGAAAAAGAAAATTGAAAAGGAGCAAACACATTACCAGACCGCTTATGAGCACATTTTAAAGCAGTTAGAGCAGTCCCCTATTGACCCTGCTCTTTTGGCAAAGAAAGCCGAATTAGAAAATCAGCTGCAAGACATTGATAAAGCAATGAAAGACATTGATTATCGAGAGGCCAATCAGAAGGCTGGCTATGTATACATAATTTCCAATATTGGTGCATTTGGCCCAGACGTATATAAAATCGGTATGACTCGCCGTCTCGATCCGCAAGATCGTGTGGATGAACTCGGTGATGCTTCTGTTCCATTTAATTTTGATGTACACGCCATGATTTTTTCTGATAATGCGCCGGCTTTAGAGGCCGCTCTGCATCGGGCTTTTGAAGATAGAAAACTCAATATGGTAAATACACGCAGAGAATTTTTCCACGTTACATTAGATGAAATAAAAGATGTTGTAAAAAAGAATTTTGATAAAACAGTAGAATTCATTGACATACCAGACGCTGAACAATATCGAATAAGTCTAAAAATGCGGGAAAAAGCCAGCTGATCTTTTTGGGGGATTGTCAGTATTAAAACCCTTATAAAATAATTTATAATCACTTGCTCACTCTTTATCATATTACTTCGAAAGGAAAGAATAGTTATGGCAAAGAAAATTAAATGTCCTGGACTGCTCTGTGGAAGCACAGATGTTACACAGATTGGAGAAAAAACAAGAACAAGTGTCAACCTGAATCCATTACATCCATTTACACTTGTTAATACCAAGTCTGCGAAGAAACAAAAATTTCATTGCAATAAGTGTGGAAGGATTTTCACGGCTAAAATCTAAACACAATTAAAGTCTAAAATAAAAAGCCGCCCCGGTGCGCCAACACCAGAGCGGCAATCGATCATCCGGAAAATGGATAATCCATAACATCTACATAATACCATTTTCCGGGACGCCAAACAATCAGAATATTTGTTCTGGTGTTTTTTTGTACTCTTTTTACTATGTATTTACATGATTATGATACGGAGGTATGGAATTATGAGATTTTTTAACTACGGACGTAAATCTGTTTACTCTGACAAATCAGATTCTATCGATAATCAGTTCCGGATGTCCCGAGAATACTGCGAGCAAAAATTCCCGGGTAAGATAGAATCCTGGCAAGAATTTTCCGATGAAGATTTCACCGGTGCCAATACATCACGCCCCGATCTGCAAC
>ENA-OVFU01001306-OVFU01001306.1-human-gut-metagenome-genome-assembly--contig:-NODE-1306-length-11467-cov-12.054767_pt1 | contig 11467 bp, 10 predicted proteins | sample MGYA00237764_ERZ505407 | MGnify/ENA primary metagenome ERZ505407 (study PRJEB26158, sample SAMN06016366) | human gut metagenome | biome: human gut; feature: ankylosing spondylitis patient; material...
ATAGAAAATCACTATCTTTGAGTATTGAAAATAAAGAGATAAATAAACTTTTAAAGCTGGTTTGGCTGCCAGTATAAAGAACAGCAAACAAAATTATGAAATCTACTTTTGATAAAAATGCAGAGAAGTTTGTAAACCTTATGGTTGAAAAAATTGAAAGTTTGTCTATGAATTGGCAAAAACCTTGGTTCTCTAAAGTCAACTCTAAACAGAACTTTTTACCACAAAATTTAACAGGTCGTACTTATAGTGGTGGAAACGCTTTTTTACTTTATTTTTTGTGTGAAAAATATAATTATCAAACTCCTGTTTTTTTGACATTCAATCAAGCACGAAACGAAGGTATTAATGTTCTAAAAGGTGCTGTTGCTTTTCCTGTTTATTATACATTATTTTGTGCTTATCATCGTCAGACAAATGAAAAAATTTCATATGATGAATATAACAAATTATCAGAAGAAGAACAAAATCTTAGAATAAAATTAGAAGACGAAGTATTTAAAAATAAAAAAGGTTTCGTGGATGTTAATGTTTCAGCGATTTTGGATAAATCGCAGATTGGTAGTGGAAATATAACGCTGGAACCAGTTACACCAGAATAAGTTATATAAAAGGGGAATATAGTATTATATTGAATAATAGCAAAGAAATATAGTCAAAGGTAATCAACAAGTGCGGATGAAAGAATTTCTATGGAAGATTTTATGAATATAATGTGTAGATAATAGATAGAATAGGTAAATAACGATATAGATTTGGAATACGCATATCTTTATTATCTTGAATAATAATGATAAAATATTACTGTTTGAAGCAATTCATATTGAGGGGTGATTGTTTTAAACAGTAATATTTTTATATGGAGAGATAAGCATATGATAAGATTAGCAATATGTGATGACGATAATGAAAATATGAGTTATATGAAAGAAAAAATAAATGAAGCATTTATTAAAAGTGGTTATAACGATGAGATAATATATAATCTTTTTAATACAGGAGAAGAACTTGTAAATGCTCATATTGCTAATGAATTAGATATAGTATTTATGGACATTGAACTTGAAAATAAAAGTATTGGGTTTGATGTAGCAAGGATATTGTGCAGACAAAATAAAAACATTGCAATTATATATATGTCCAATCACGACCATTATGTCACTAAGAGTTTTGTATGCAGACCTTTGGGGTTTATAAGAAAAAAATATGCCAGTGAAGACCTTAAAATGGTTATGGATGAGATTAAATTATATCTTGGTGAAGAGTACAGAACAATAACATTTAACAACAATACTAAGAGAGTGGAATTAAATGCTAATGATATATATTCGGTTGAGGTATTTAATCATCAGCTTCGTATTGTTCTTAAAAATAATAAGGATATTACAATTAGAGATCAGATGGTAAAGCATATAGAGGAACTTGAAGAGAATGGCTTTATTCAGGTGAGAAGGGGAATAGTAGTAAATTCAAGGTATATAAAAAACATAAAAGAAGCGAATTTGATTATGGACAATGGAGAAATGTATCCTATTGGGAGGGAAAATGTTACTAAGGTAAAACAACAATGGCTTAATAAAAGATTATTGTAAGGGATTATTACGATATTATGTAAAGTTATATGGAGCAAAGATATAGGAGTGAGAGAATATGTCTGGTTGGGGAGTATACGATGTAATTATAGAGATTATTTTAAATATATTTCAGGGATTTATGGTTACCTGGTATTTGCAAAAATGTCTTGGAACTGATAGAGAAAAAAAGGATGTATACATAACGGGAACAGTGTATACATTTTTATATCTTATGTTACAGGGATATTTTACAGATTTTGAAGGTGTCGGAATTTTAATATATCTGGGGTTATCATTGTTTTTTAGTTATATGATGCTTGGAGGTACTTTTATAAAGAAACTTGTATATAATATTATGCTTGTATTTGTTCTGGCTTTCTCATCAGTTATTGCGGGGAATATTGTGGGACTGGTTTTATCCAAGGATTTTATGGAGCTTATAAAGACTAGAAATATAGATTATTATATTGCGGCATTTGTCAATCAGATTGTATTAATGTCATTTTTATTGATTATAGTTAAAATGGAAGAAAGAACAAGAAGCTTTTTGAAAGACAGGTACATTATACTTACATTGTCTATACCTATTATTACTATTATGGTATGTGCGGGAGTTTTAAGCATTGATGCTGATAATGGTAATAATATTGTATATACATCGGTTGTTATAATAGGACTTGTGGCTATAAATATTATAACAATTATATTGTTAATGATGGAACAAAATATATGTCAGAAACAGGCGGAAAATGCTATTCAGATGGAGATGTTGGAGCATCAGAAGCAAAATGTTGATGAGATTAATAAAGTGTATCTTGAAACTAAAAAAGTGCGCCATGAAATTACAAAAGTTATAGATATGACACAATATCTTATAGAAAATGGGCAACAAGAGAGAGCGGTCAATTATCTGAGTGAATTTCAGAAAGAAGGAAAGCTGTATAGGCAGGATAATATATATTCAGAAAATGCAATTATCAATCATATTCTCAACAGAAAGATAGAGTATTGCAACAATAATGGATTATCAATAAAGTGTATGGTATGTGGAGAACTTAAAGGTGTATCCGACTATGATATACATATTATTCTGGAGAATTTGCTGGATAATGCAATAGAGGCAGCATTAAAAGCAGTCAATAAAAGAATAAGTGTGGACATATATTCAGATGAACAGGCGATGGTAATAAAAATAAGTAATACTACAGAAGAAAATGTGTTAAAAAACAATCCGGAAATGAACACAACCAAAAAAGATAACAGCTATCACGGATATGGTATTAGGAATGTAAGTGAGCTTGTTAAGAAGAATAACGGAACAATAGAATATATACAGTTGGGAGTTGATATAGTTCAGTGCAGGGTATTGCTTATGTTGTAATAAAGATGATTTTCGTGAAAAGTATGTTGTTTTTTTAACAATTTTATGTTGTATTTACACTAAAATAAGTTTATTAAATTGCAATAGGTGTGGTAATCGTGTATAATTTACTTATATAGTATTTCTGGCTGGAGATACAGTTGGAAAGCGGAGTTGATGATTAATTAACTCTTAATTTGGTAATAAAAGGTATACAGATTGGGTATATCTATATATAAGGAGGAGAATACAGTATGACAGACACAGCAGTATCTTTTAGCAAAGAAGAATTTAAGAAGAAGGTCGTAAGCAATTGTAAGTCTTTGTATAGAAAGAACATAGATGAAGCTGACAAACAGCAGGTGTTCCAATCAGTGGCATATGCAGTTAAAGATCTTATAATAGATAAGTGGATAGCAACTCATAAGACATATGATAAGGAAGATCCTAAGGTTGTATATTATATGTCAATGGAATTCCTTATGGGTCGTGCACTTGGCAATAATATGATTAATCTTACTAAGTACAATGAGATAAAAGAAGCTCTTGAAGAATTAGGTCTTGATATCAATATTATCGAAGATCAGGAACCTGATGCGGCACTTGGTAATGGTGGTCTTGGAAGACTTGCAGCATGTTTTCTTGATTCTTTAGCTACACTTGAATATCCAGCATACGGCTGTGGTATAAGATATAAGTACGGAATGTTTAAGCAGGAGATTAAGGACGGATATCAGGTAGAAGTTCCAGATAACTGGTTAAAGGATGGCAATCCATTTGAGATTAAGCGTTCTGAATACAAGTATGAAGTAAAGTTTGGTGGATATGTACGTTCTTACAGAGATGAAGCATCAGGACGTGATATATTCGTTCAGGAAGATTACCGTTCAGTTATAGCTGTTCCATACGACCTTCCTGTTATTGGATATGGCAATAACACAGTTAATTCACTTAGAATATGGGATGCAGAGCCAGTTAATACATTTAACTTAAGCTCATTTGATAAAGGTGATTACCAGAAGGCTATTGAGGAGGAGAACCTTGCTAAGAATATCGTAGAAGTTCTTTACCCTAATGATAACCACTATGCTGGTAAGGAATTAAGACTTAAGCAGCAGTATTTCTTCGTATCAGCATCAGTACAGAGAGCTGTTGACAGATATAAGAGTATGCACAACGGTGATGTAAGAAAGCTCTATGAGAAAGTTACATTCCAGCTTAATGATACACATCCAACAGTTGCAGTTGCAGAGCTTATGAGAATTCTTATGGATGAAAATGGTCTTGAATGGGATGAGGCATGGGATATCACAACTAAGACAGTTGCATATACTAACCATACTATTATGGCAGAAGCACTTGAAAAATGGCCTATCGAATTATTCTCAAGACTTCTTCCTAGAATTTATCAGATAGTAGAAGAGATTAATAGAAGATTTGTAGAAGAGATTAAAGCTAAATATCCTGGAGATCAGGAAAAGGTTAGAAAGATGGCTGTTATCTATGACGGGCAGGTTAAGATGGCACATCTTGCTATATGTGCAGGCTACTCTGTTAACGGTGTTGCAAAGCTTCACACAGAAATCTTAGAGAAGCAGGAGCTTAAGGACTTCTATGAGATGATGCCAGAGAAGTTCAACAACAAGACTAATGGTATTACACAGAGAAGATTCCTTCTTCACGCTAATCCACTTCTTGCAGACTGGATTACAGACAAGATTGGTGACGGCTGGATAACAGACCTTAAGCAGTTAGAGAAGCTTTTAGTATATGTTAATGATGAAAAGGCAAGACAGGAATTTATGCAGATTAAGCATAAGAATAAGGTAAGACTTGCTAAGTACATTAAGGAGCATAATGGAATAGATGTTAATCCGGATTCAATATTTGATGTTCAGGTAAAGAGACTTCACGAATATAAGAGACAGCTTCTTAATATTCTTCACATAATGTATCTTTACAATGAGATTAAGAAGAATCCAGATATGGATATTGTGCCAAGAACATTTATATTTGGTGCAAAGGCAGCAGCAGGTTACAAGATTGCGAAGCAGACAATCAAGCTTATCAATAATGTAGCAGAAGTAATCAATAATGATGAGTCTATCAATGGCAAGATTAAGGTTGTATTCATAGAGAACTACAGAGTATCTAATGCTGAGATTATATTTGCAGCAGCAGATGTATCAGAGCAGATTTCAACAGCTTCTAAGGAAGCTTCTGGTACAGGTAATATGAAGTTTATGCTTAACGGTGCTATGACACTTGGAACAATGGACGGTGCTAACGTAGAGATAGTACAGGAAGTTGGAGCAGACAATGCAGTTATATTCGGACTTAGCTCAGACGAAGTTATACGTTATGAGAATGAGGGCGGATATGACCCAATGGAAATCTTCAACAATGATCAGGATATAAGAGAAGTTCTTATGGAACTTATCAATGGTAAGTATTCTAAGGAAGACCCAGAGATGTTCAGAGATATTTACAATTCACTTCTTAATACACAGGAAGGCAGAAGGGCAGATACTTACTTTATCCTTAAAGATTTCTGTTCTTATGCAGATGCACAGAAGAAGATTGATGAAAGATATAGAGATGAGAAGAGCTGGGCTAAGACAGTTATGATTAATTCGTTCAAGGCTGGTAAGTTCTCATCGGACAGAACTATAGAAGAGTATGCTACAGAAATCTGGAAGCTTACTAAGACACCAGTTAAAGTACAGTAATAACAAGAATAAATTCTATCCATAATTCATACTCTTTAATATGCGCCATATAAGTGCAGACATAAAGGAGTGCTGAATGTTGGATAGAATTTTTTTAAGCAATTCATATAGTTATAGAAAGAAAAAATGTGTGGCGGTAATTGCATTTATCGCCATATATCTGCTTATACCGACTATTGTTACACTGAATGTTACAGGAGTTGTGTACACGCCTGTGAATGAAGATTACAGCGATGGAAGAAAAGTGATTGTAAAATACAGAAATGCCACGCAGGAGGTAAGCGTTGACAGATTCGTAGCAATGGTGCTTGCCAAAAGGCTTTATATGAGCAGTGAAGTAGAAGTTCTTAAAGCAGAAAGCATTATGATAAGGACAGATGTATACAGGCTTATGGGTGAGCAAATGAGTATAGACAGCAGTGAGCTTGGAATGGAATATATGACGACACAGCAGATGAAAAGCAAATGGGGGAAGGATTACGAGGATAATTATAATCTTGTTAAGGACTGCACGGCTGCGACAAGTGGACTTGCAATCAGGTATAACGATAAGTATATTGAGGCAAGATATACATATATAACATCTGGAAGCACGCTTTCAGGGGCTTCAATACTAGGTGATGAGTATGCTTATCTTTCAGCAGTGGAGTGTAATAATGATAAAAATGCACAGGACTATCTTGTTGTTAAGACTATAAGCAATAAAGATTTTGTTAATTCATTTGAGAAAAAATACGACAGCATTAATCTTGATAAAAATAATCTGGCACAGCAAATTCAGATTGTATCCAAGAATGAAGCTGGTTATGTGTTAAAGCTTCAGATAGGGAATGTTGTTATGTCGGGAAGTGAATTTGCATATGTACTTGGTATTAATTCGCCCAATTTTAGTATTGAATATATGCAGACTGGCGTTAAGATAACGACAATCGGTGTTGGAGAAGGCTTTGGTGTCAGTGTATATACGGCAGATTGTATGGCAAAGGCTGGCTCATCTTATGAAGATATTATAGAAACATTTTATAATAAAATAAATATAATAAGTGAATAATACGCAGGATTATGGAAAGCATATTAACATAGAAAGGTTTTGATAACTGTAGGTTTTACCTACATCACCGGACTTTATGCCCTTTATGGGTAGGAATGGAGGTTAATATGGATAAGAACACAGCCAGTAAGACAAAGATAGTTTCAATCGTTATATCATTAGGAATTATTGCAACACTTATTATAGGAGTAATTTCAGTGGTAAGAAGCGTTAATTCCAATAGAAATAATGAGAATAACATTGTTAATCTTAATGAAACACAGGAAAATGTTGCAATAAAGACAGAAGATGTGACAGACGATGTGCTGGGGAATATCGATGATGAATTACAGGAAGCTAATGCTGGTGCAAGTATGGCGGTGGATACAGATAATATCAGTAATAAAGCAGATAATACTTATAACACACATAAAGCTGGCACTGACGATGCAGATAAGGAAACTGAGCCGACAGTTCCACCGACTTTATCATCAGAAGAAGTTATGGCTGAGGCAATGAAGAATTTTGCATTTGATGAGAGCAACAAGCTCGCGTGGCCAGTGCTTGGTCAGATAGCACTTGACTATAATATGGACGAGACCATTTTCTTTAAGAGTCTTGGAATGTACAAATGTAATCCAGCGATAATTATACAATCAGAGGTAGGAACTAATGTTGCAGCGGCGGCATCGGGAATTGTAACAGATGTGGCTAATCTTTCAGAAACAGGAACAACAGTTACAGTATCAATTGGAAATGGTTATGAAACAACAACTGGTCTTATAGAAAATGTTAATTTGAAAAAAGGGGATAAGGTTGTAGCCGGACAGCTGATTGGTACAGTGGCAAGCCCAAGTGCATACTATATAGAAGAGGGTCCTGGAGTGTATTTCAAACTTACACAATATGGAGAACCAATAAACCCAGACACATATTTTGTGGAATAGATAAAATAAGCACCCACTTAATTTCTTACAATAGTTTCAAATCATATATTATTTATATACGGCTTACAGTGGGTGCTTTATATATATTTTATGTAATAGGAAAATCCGATAGAATTCCCTATTACATAAAAGGGACTAGTGCTAGTGATTAGCACTTGCGTGAAAATGTAGTTTGTCGCAAACGACCGAGCTTAGTGCAGGAATGTGCTTTGCACATTCTTTTTATTTAGCAGTAGAATTAATTAAGTTCATTATTATAGGAATAGCGTGGCTTTCCTTGCTTTCTGACATAGCGTTGATATATGTCTGTCTGTTAGTATAGAGTTCATTAACAGCTTTTAATAAGCTTTCTGGTGTAAGGTCTTCCTCAAATAATACACTTGAATAACCGTGCTCCTGAAATGATTTTGCATTAAGAATCTGGTCGCCACGGCTTGCGTTAGCTGAAAGTGGAATTAAGAGGTTAGGCTTTTTAAGGGCTAATAATTCACATATAGCGTTAGCACCAGCTCTTGATATTACGATATCGCTTATTGCAAATAAATCGCGCATTTCCTCACTTATATATTCAAATTGTACATAGCCTTCAATGTTGTTAAGTGAGTCATCAGTCTTGCCTTTTCCACAAAGGTGAACAACCTGATAATCTTTAAGAAGTTCAGGAAGAACTTTTCTTACCGCTTCATTAACGTGAACAGCACCAGTACTTCCGCCGACAACCATAATTATTGGCTTGCTGCTTGTGAAATTGCAAAGCTTAAGTCCGGCAAGCTTATTACCCTGTAAAAGCTCCTGACGGATAGGAGAGCCTGTAAGAACAGCCTTGTCAGCAGGAAGGTACTTAATAGTTTCAGGGAAATTACAGCATACCTTTGTAGCCTTTTTAATAGCTATTCTGTTGGCAAGTCCTGGTGTCATATCTGATTCGTGTATGATAACAGGAATGTGCTTGTGTCCAGCTGCAAGTACAACTGGAACAGATACGAAGCCGCCCTTTGAGAATATGATATCAGGCTTAATTCTTCTCATAAGCCTGCGTGCCTGAAAATATCCCTTTATAACCCTGAATGGGTCAGTAAGATTTTTAAAGCTCTTATAACGTCTTAATTTACCTGAAGATATTCCATAGTAGGGAATGTCCAGATTTTCTATTAATGTCTTTTCGATTCCAGTGTATGAACCAATATAGAATACTTCGTAGCCAGCTTCCTTAAGGCTTGGAAGTAATGCTATATTAGGTGTTACGTGGCCGGCTGTACCACCACCTGTTAATATAATCTTTTTCATAGCCAATCCTCATTTTCTTAATTATAATTATTGTTTATGTTAAATTTTAATATTGTATAGCAGTAATTTACTGTTACATTAGTGAGTGTCAGAATTCTCGCGGTGTTATTATATTTTGTGTGAAAATCTTTCCTTGAAACTGCAATGCCTGCATAGCGGTTCAACTGCATATTTGTTATTGAATCCCTGAACAAATGCTTTGCTTTTACCGCTTTCAAGTATATCAGAAAGCGGAGTATCAAGTATATTGCCAAGAGCCATAACGCCGTTGCCGTCAAGACAGCAGGGTACAACTGTTCCGTCACTTAATATGGCAATGTGTGTGCGTATTCCCTGACAGAAGCCGCGTTCGTTATAATATTTTCCGTTAAGCTCAGGCCATTCAAATGGACTTTGCACGTTGACATAAAGATGACGTTTGATAGTGCAGTTTCTCTCACCGAATAAAAATGGCTCATTTTTCGTGTTCCATAATCTTAACGAAATCTCTGTATCAGTCTTATCAAGTAGTGTCTCACAGGAATAGAACAAATCATTAATATAAGTATCCATATCTATGCAGTCGTTGTCATCGGCACTGTGCATAGACACATTAATCTGGTGTACTGGATATTTAATCAAAATATCAAGCTTTTGTCTTATAAGAGTTCCATTGGTAGTGAGGTTGACTGTTATGCCACAATCCCTGCACAGGGAAAGTATGTCGGCAAGCTGTGGGTGAAGTAGTGGCTCACCCTTGACGTGAAGATATATATAATTCGTATACGGACGTATTTCATCAAGTATATGTCCGAAATCTTCAATCGGCATAAAATGTGCCGGGCGTTTGGTTTCCTGACAGAAAGAGCATTTCAGATTACAGGAACTTGTTATTTCTATATATATTCGTTTGAAGCGTTTAATATTTCCCATAAATTACTTATTGGCAATATATTGCTTGAGTGCAGTTGCAAGCTGGTCAGGACAGGATGTTGGCTTAAAGCCGCATTTAATTCCTTCCATACGTTTGATAGCTTCATTAACGTCCATACCCTCAACGAGTGCGGCAACACCCTGAGTATTACCAGAACAGCCACCCTCAAACTTAACGCCAGTAACTTTATTATCCACTACATCGAATTCAATAGAACGTGAACATACGCCTCTTGTAGTATATTTCATAATTATCCTCATTTCTACGCACAGTCAGTTAGTACAAAAATGTTATATAGACGGAAATGCATTGTGTGCGTTCAACGCATCCGAAGTTTCGAAGAAACATCTAAGTGACTACGAAGTAGTCATATTATATCATAGTTTTTAAAGAGTTGTATTATGTAAGATGTAATTAATTTAATATTTAGGTGAAAAGCAGAGTAAATCAAATGATTTTCGTTTATGATGTTATAGTAATTAATATTTAAAAATAAAGCCTGACACAATTATTGTTATATTTATAATTAATTGGTACAATAAGTAAAACGCATTTTAACTGTGAAGAATTAACTAATAAAGTAATAACAGGAGATTAGTGTGGAAAATAGATTTTCACACAGTGGATTTGTGTCCGTGCGTACCATACACAAACCAGTATGCGAAAAATGTGCGCAGAAATGAGGATTATTATGATAGGTATTATTGGAGCTATGGACGAAGAAGTAGCTAAGATTGTTGAAGCTATGGAGATTGAAAGACAGGAAGATAAGGCTTGTATGTCATTTAAGGCTGGAAAGCTTAATGGCAAAGATGTTGTTGTTGTAAGAAGTGGTATCGGCAAGGTGAATGCGGCAGTATGCACACAGATACTTGTAGATGATTTCGGTGTTGATTATGTTATTAATACAGGAATTGCAGGTTCACTTAAGGCTGAGATTAATATTGCAGATATTGTTATATCAAGTGATGTATTACATCACGATATGGATGCTTCAGGATTTGGATATCCTTTAGGACAGATTCCAAGAATGGACGTATTGTCTTTTGAAGCTGACAAGCACCTTGTAGATATTGCCAAAGAGGCTTGTGCTAAGGTTCTTCCAGAGATAGGTACACATATTGGCAGGGTTGTAAGCGGTGACCAGTTCATATCAGACAAGGCTGTTAAAGAAAGAATATCAGCTAATTTTGATGGATACTGCACAGAGATGGAAGGTGCAGCAATTGCACAGGCAGCATATCTTAATAAAGTTCCATTTGTTATATTAAGAGCAATCTCAGATAAGGCTGATGACAGTGCAACTATGGATTATCCTACATTTGAGAAGCAGGCGATTGAGAATTCGGTTAAGCTGATTAAGGAATTGGTGGGACAGATATAGATATAGACAGATATAATTTCTGCTGATTTATTATGTCGGACGCGGAGTGCGGTTGTGGCAAATGGTTGTGACAAACGGACGGGCTGTGGCTAGGGGCTGTGGTGGTGCGTGTGAGACTGCTATAAGATAATTGGATATTACTAAGTCATTCCCGGTGGAGTTATGGTGCCGGACGCACCGCTCCAAATTCGCCATCGTGGCTCAGTTGTCGCTTGCCCAGACCTCGTGTCTGGGCATTGCTGT
>ENA-OVFU01001316-OVFU01001316.1-human-gut-metagenome-genome-assembly--contig:-NODE-1316-length-11293-cov-3.084713_pt1 | contig 11293 bp, 8 predicted proteins | sample MGYA00237764_ERZ505407 | MGnify/ENA primary metagenome ERZ505407 (study PRJEB26158, sample SAMN06016366) | human gut metagenome | biome: human gut; feature: ankylosing spondylitis patient; material...
TATGCGGAGAAAGAATCTCTGCCCATGGAACAGGCGGCAGGCAGGATCAGCGGTGAATTTGTTATGTGTTATCCTCCGGGAATCCCGATTCTTGCTCCTGGAGAAATGGTGACACAGGAAATTGTAGAATACATTCTTTATGCAAGAGACAAAGGCTGTTCCATGCAGGGAATGGAGGATCCGAAGGTAGAACATCTTCAGGTCCTGAAAGGGGGTATCTGATCATGGAATTATGGTATTCTGAGTTCCATACAGGAAATGTAAAGCTTTCTGTCCGGATTAACCGACAGTTATTTTCAGGGGAAAGTGAATTTCAGAGAATCGATGTGTTTGAGTCTGAAGAATTTGGAAGATTTGTGGCTCTGGACGGTGAGATCGTATTCTCTGATAAAGATGAATTTATTTATGATGAAATGGTCACGCATGTGCCAATGACAGTACATCCCAATGTAAAAAATGTTCTGATCATCGGCGGCGGTGACGGTGGAGTTGCCAGAGAACTGATCCATTATCCACAGATTGAGAGCATTGATGTGGTGGAATCCGATAAAATGTTTGTGGATGTATGTGCGGAGATGTTTCCGGATATTGCCCAGGGACTGAAGGATGAGAGAGTCAACATTTATTATGAAGACGGCCTTCGGTTCCTGCGGAATAAAAAGGCCAGATATGACCTGATCATCAATGATTCCACAGATCCGCTGGGACATACAGAGGGACTTTTTACAAAGGAATTCTACGGAAGCTGTTATAAGGCTCTCAGAGATGACGGAATCATGGTTTATCAGCATGGAAGTCCTTTTTATGATGAGGATGAGGTGGAATGCAGAAAGATGCACAGAAAGGTTTTCCGGTCATTTCCGGTGAGCAGGGTTTATCAGGCACATATCCCTACCTGTCCCTCGGGATACTGGCTTTTTGGATTTGCATCAAAGAAATATCATCCACTGGAAGATTTCAGGCCGGAGAGGTTTGATAATCTTAATATAGAAACATGGTATTATACAACAAACCTTCACAGAGGAGCATTTATGCTTCCAAAATATGTAGAAGATTTACTGGAAGAGGAGGAAAACAGTTTATGAGCAGATTATTGGTAATCGGATGTGGTGGGGTAGCTTCAGTGGCAATTCGCAAATGCTGTCAGAACAGCGATGTTTTTACAGAGATTATGATCGCAAGCAGGACAAAGGAAAAATGCGATGCACTCAAAGAGAAGATTGAAAGTACAACGAAGACAAAAATTGAGACAGCAAAGATAGATGCGGATAATGCAGCAGAGGTCGCAGAATTGATCAGAGCCTATAAGCCGGATGCTGTCCTGAATGTGGCACTTCCATATCAGGATCTTACCATCATGGATGCATGTCTGGAAGCCGGTTCGGATTATATTGATACTGCCAATTATGAAGCAGAGGATACAGAAGATCCCACATGGCGTGCAATCTACGAAAAGAGATGTAAAGAAAAAGGCTTTACTGCATATTTCGATTATTCCTGGCAGTGGGCTTATGATGAGAAATTTAAGGAAGCAGGACTGACTGCTCTTCTGGGAACCGGTTTTGATCCGGGTGTTACCAGTGTATTCAGTGCTTATGCCCTGAAGCATTATTTTGATGAAATCCATACCATTGATATTCTGGACTGTAACGGCGGTGATCATGGATATCCTTTTGCCACAAACTTTAACCCGGAGATCAATCTTCGAGAGGTTTCCGCAAATGGTTCCTACTGGGAAGACGGACATTGGGTAGAAACAGAGCCTATGGAATTTAAATCTGTCTACGATTTTCCTGAGGTAGGAAAGAAGGATATGTATCTTCTTCATCATGAAGAGATTGAATCACTGGCAAAAAATATTCCGGGAGTACAGAGGATCCGTTTCTTTATGACATTCGGACAGAGTTATCTGACACATATGAAATGTCTGGAAAATGTAGGAATGCTTTCCACCGCACCTGTGGAATTTAATGGACAGGAGATTGTGCCGATCCAGTTTTTGAAAGCTCTTCTGCCGGATCCTGCATCTCTGGGCCCGAGAACAGTGGGTAAAACAAATATCGGCTGTATTTTCACAGGTGTTAAGGACGGAAAAGAGAAAAGTATTTATATTTATAATGTATGTGATCATCAGGAATGCTATAAAGAGGTGGAATCCCAGGCAATCTCCTATACAACAGGTGTTCCGGCTATGATCGGTTCCATGATGGTAGTGACAGGACAGTGGAAGAAGCCGGGTGTATTTAATGTGGAAGAATTTGATCCGGATCCATATATGGAAGCACTGAACAAATGGGGACTTCCATGGAAAGTCTGCGAAGATCCTGAACTGGTAAAGGTCTGGAAAGCCAATGAAGATTGATCAACTGCAAACTCCCTGCTATGTGATCGATGAGAAGAAGATGCGGGAGAATCTGGAGATTTTGAAAAAAGTCCAGGAGGATACCGGGTGTAAGATCCTTCTGGCGCAGAAAGCGTTTTCCGGCTTTGCCCTGTATCCCATGATCGGAAAATATCTGGCAGGTACCACTGCCAGCGGTCTGTTTGAGGCAAGGCTTGGATATGAAGAGATGGGGAAAGAGAATCATGTTTTTTCCCCTGCTTACCGTACAGAAGATATAGAGGAACTGGATTATATCTGTGACCATATTATCTTTAATTCCACAGCACAGCTGAAGAAATTTAAAGATGTGTGTACCGGAGCCAGTCTGGGACTCCGTATTAATCCGGAATGCTCCACTCAGGGGGATCATGCGATCTATGATCCCTGTGCGCCGGGTTCCAGGCTGGGGGTTACCAGAGAGAACTTTGACGGGGAATGTCTGAAATGGATCGACGGACTGCATTTTCATACGCTCTGCGAACAGAATGCGGATGACCTGGAGAAAACATTGCAGGCGGTAGAGGAGAAGTTTGGAGAATTTCTGTCTGAGGTTTCCTGGCTGAATATGGGCGGCGGACATCATATTACCAGAGAGGATTATGATGTAAAGCTCCTGGAAAAATGTATTCAGCATATGAAGGAAACCTATGATCTGGATATTTATCTGGAGCCCGGGGAGGCTGTTGCCCTGAATGCCGGATATCTGGTGACAGAGGTTATGGACATTGTGGAAAATGAGATCAGAACGCTGATTTTGGATGCTTCTGCAGCCTGCCATATGCCGGATGTGCTGGAGATGCCCTATCGTCCGCCTCTTAAGGACAGCGGGGAAGCAGGGGAGAAGGCATATACCTACCGCTTATCTTCCTGCACCTGCCTGGCAGGAGATGTGATCGGAGATTATTCCTTTGACAGAGAGATCCGGATCGGGGACAAGCTGTATTTTATGGATATGGCGATTTATTCTATGGTGAAGAATAATACATTTAACGGTATGCCGCTGCCGGATATTGCGGTTATGCATGAGGACGGAGAGTGTGAGGTTATCAGACATTTCGGATACGAAGACTTTAAGAGCCGGCTTTCCTGATATCTGCCGGGTTATCAAAGAAAAGGAGACAGACATGGAAGTTACAGAGAAGAACAGAACAAAATATCGTATGCCCGGAGAATTTGAGCCTCATGAGGGATGTGTGATGATCTGGCCGGAACGTCCCGGTTCCTGGAATTATGGGGCAAGGGAAGCACAGAAAGCATTTGTGAAAGTTGCAGAGGCTATTGGAGAGAGCGAAAAGGTGTATATGCTGGTTTCCAAAGCTCAGATGGAGAATGCAAAGAATCAGCTTGGGAATGTTTCCGGTGTGACTTTGCTGGAATGCGAGACAGATGACGCCTGGGCCAGAGATGTGGGAGCAACCATGGTTCTGGATGAGAAAGGGGCGGTCTGTGGAGTTGACTGGCAGTTTAATGCCTGGGGAGGAGACTTTGATGGACTTTACCGGAACTGGGAGAAGGACGACAGGGTGGCTGCCTTTATCTGCAGGACTCTTGGTTGTCCATGTCTGGATGCCAGACCTTTTGTGCTTGAGGGCGGTTCCATCCATTCTGACGGAGAGGGGACTCTGATCGTTACAGAGGCCTGTCTTCTGAGTCAGGGACGCAATCCTCAGATGAGCAGGGAACAGATAGAGGAACAGTTGAAGTACTGGCTCGGTGTCCACAAGATTATCTGGCTTCCATGTGGAATCTATCAGGATGAAACCAATGAGCATGTGGATAACGTGTGCGCTTTTGTAAGGCCCGGAGAGGTTGTGCTTGCATGGACAGAGGATGAGACAGATCCGCAGTATGCCATGTCTCTGGCTGATCTGAAGGTGCTGGAACAGGAAACAGATGCAAAAGGCAGAAGATTTAAGGTTCATAAGCTTCCGATTCCTCAGAAACCGGTCTGCCTTACCCGGGAAGATGTGGATGGCTTTGTGTTTGAAGAGGGAGAAGACGAACGGGAAGCAGGAGAACGGATGGCTGCCAGTTACGTGAATTTCTATATTTCCAATGGAGGGATCATCCTTCCACAATTTGGGGATGAAAATGACAAAAGGGCAGTGGAGATTCTGCAGAAGTGTTTTCCTGAAAGAAGGATTTATCCCATTGATGCCAGAGCCATCATTGTTGGCGGTGGAAATATTCACTGTATCACCCAGCAGATTCCCGGAAAAAATATCTGACCTTGATGCAGAAAAACTTTGAGAGTCATGTGTTTGAGGGTTATACCTGAAAGTTATGAAAAAACTTACTTATGTAAACAGGAGCAGGAGGAACAGACAGGATGAGAAATGTAACAGTGGCAGCAGTTCAGATGAAATGCAGTAAAAGTGTGGAGAAAAATATTGCCCATGCAGAGGAACTGGTGCGTCAGGCAGCAGCAAAGGGAGCTGAGATTGTTCTTCTTCCGGAGCTTTTTGAACGGCCCTATTTCTGCCAGGAGCGCAGATATGAGTATTATGAATATGCGCAGACTGCAGAGGAAAACCCTGCAGTGCGTCATTTCAGCAGGGTAGCGGCAGAGTTGGGGATTGTGATTCCGGTCAGCTTTTATGAAAAAGAGGTCAATAATACTTATAACAGCGTTGCGGTTCTGGATGCAGATGGAAAGAATCTCGGCATTTATCGGAAAACACATATTCCGGATGATCATTATTATCAGGAAAAATTCTATTTCACACCGGGAGACACCGGCTTTAAGGTTTTTGATACCAGATTTGGAGCCATTGGAGTTGGAATCTGCTGGGATCAGTGGTTCCCGGAAACGGCAAGATGTATGGCACTGCAGGGAGCAGAGCTTCTCTTTTATCCCACTGCCATCGGAAGTGAACCCATCCTGGAATGCGACAGCATGGAACACTGGAGAAGATGTATGCAGGGACACGCTGCCTCCAACCTGATCCCTGTGATCGCTGCCAACAGAATCGGTGAGGAAACAGTGGAGCCATGTCCGGAAAACGGAATGCAGAAATCTGCTCTTAATTTTTACGGCTCTTCTTTTATCACAGACAACACAGGTGCTCTCTGTGCAGAACTGCCCGGAGGGGAAGAGGGGGTGCTTGTAAGCACTTTTGACCTGGATGCATTAAAGGCAGACAGACTGAACTGGGGACTTTTCAGAGACCGCAGACCGGAGATGTATGCAAAAATTGTCGGAAAATGACGAAAGCAGGAGAATCCGAGTGGATTTGCAGTGTTATTTCCAAAACGATATATGTGTTTATAAGAATTTCATAAAAAGTTTATGATTATATTAGTTGCTACCTGCGGTATATATGGTAAAATAAGAGTATTGAAGATAATGTTTGATTTGTTTGAACGTACAGGTGACTATAAAATTAATTATATAGAATTTGCGGTATGTGTACAAACAAGTTCACCTAAATATGAACCGGAGAGAGCAGTAGAGTTTTGATATGTATTTCTGGCAAAATGGAGTGTAGAAGATGAACAGAAAAGAATTTTTGGAAATCCTGAGAAGCCAGCTTGCCGGGCAGATGCAGGAGGGCAAAGCAGCAGCACATATCAGGTATTATGAAGATTATATACAGTCTCAGGTACGTGGCGGACGTTCAGAGCAGGAAGTACTGCAGGAACTGGGAGACCCGCATCTGATAGCAAAAACTCTGATCGATACAGATGATGGAAGTACACAGGAAGATTACGGAGAGTATTCTTCTTACGGAAGTAGTTATGGCAATGAGACAGAGCTTCCTCATCAGCAGGAGAAAAGATGGAAAAAAGTAATCGATCTTTCTACCTGGCATGGCAAGGCTGTTGTTATTGCAGCGGCGGCTGTTATAATTGTTTTACTGATACTGATAATCGGAGTTGCGATTCCGTTTTTTATTATTCTTGCAATTATTCTTTATTTTCTTTCATGGCTGAAGAAAAGAAATGATCAATGAAAATCTGTGCAGGGTTTCAGAAAAGAAACCCTGCGCAGAATCTTAAAATCTTAAGTGTAAACGTTCTTGTTTCACGATATTAATTCCCCTTGAATATTTATAATCATACAATCTCAACTTATTTCTATTCTTTAATCCTGCCAGGTGCAGGGAAAAATCCCACATTCATTTTTATATTTTTTGTTCGGAAAGGAGACGGAAAATGAAACACAATTTCAAACTGAAAGAACGCCTTGGAGCTTTGCTGCTTGCAATGCTTTTTATTCTGCAGGCAATTCTGGGGCTTGTGCCTGTCTGCGTAACTCAGGCGGCACCGTTAACTGTAGAAACATGGGACAGTGACAAGGTGGTAGATTATGGTTATCGCTTTAACATGAAGTTTCAGCCCGGAATTACCACATATGAATCTTTTGGGTGTGATAATCTGGACAGGGAAGCTTTTTCAGACAATGGAAAAAGTGAACGTGACACAGAGTGCGTTCGTGTAGGAGCGGACTATAAAGCCGGAAGCGCAGGGATGCGTTATAACAATGTAGGAAAAGATGGAAATGGAAATATTGTTGATGTCAGACTCATTCTTGTGGGAGTAGAGAATGCAGAACCCCGTTATGATCTGCGCACTGCAGAATCGATTGTTCAGAATAAAGGCGGAGCTACGTTTGCATGGAAAGATAATGAAGCTTATCCAATGGTTGGCTTTTCCAAAAACAGTATCGGTGTATTTATTTATTCTGTAGGATACGCAAAGGTTAAGTTTCAGTTTCTGAAGCATGGAACAGAAGAAACACTGCCGATCAGTGGACATGGAACCATACGTGATATTGATGCGGGACAGGGAGTCCGTATTCCGTCAGACAGCAGTCTGGATAATGCATATGTTCTGAAAAACAATGATTATCTGACGGTAAATGGAAATTCTGTAAGCTCACCCCTTGGTTCTGTTGAGCCGGATGATCCGAGAGGATGGCTGAATCTTTTTTATAATACAGATAATTTTACGGTAGAATTCTGTCATCAGTTCAGACTGGATAAATGGGATAAAAGTCGTGAAGATGCTATTGCAAAAGCCGGTTCTCAGGAAAGATGGGCAGAGATTACAAGAAATAAATATCTGGATCCATCAGGCAACAGTTATTGTCCGAACTTTAAAGGACAGAAATACTGCAAAGCATATGCATATTTTGATTTTACATCCTATTGTTTCGGTGATGTTGAGATGAAAAAAGCGCCTGAGAAACGTGTGGGAGAGGCAAACTGTACATGGGAACAGGCAGCTGCCGCATCAAAAGAAAAACCTTTTGGCATTCGTCAGGGACAGGAATTTCAGTATATGATCCGGGCGGAGGTGACACCCAATAGACTGAAATCCTTTGTGGTACAGGATATACTTGAGGATTGTCTTACTATAGAGGATGCATCAAAAGTCAGTATTGTGAATGATGCAGGGCAGACAGTGACAGACTGGTTTGATGTTGCTGTTGAAGGACAGAAAGTGACCTGCAGGGCCAAAGCAGAGAGCCTTCAGGATGAAGCATTTACAGATAATCAGACTTACACATTTACTTTAAAAGTACGCCAGAGACCGGAATCAGAAATTAACATTTCAAAATACCTTGCAGAGGATGGATACAGTATTCTTGTACCAAACCATGCATCCATGAGTTATGAACGTACAAACGGAAGCGGAGATACAATGGATACGGAAACAGTGTGGGTAAAGGGTGTGATTCCACCGGAACTGGAAGTAAAGAAAAATACTTCTCAGTATGAATGGAAAACGGGAGATATCATAGATTATGAGGTTCTGGTTTCTCAGACAAAACAGGATGTAAAAGCAGTAAATGTTGTTATTACAGACGAGCTTCCATCATGTCTGCAGCTTCTGGAAGGGCAGTATGCTGTAGAGACAAGTCAGGGAGGTGAGAACTGTACGCTTACCGGACAGGGAGAAAATGGATGGAAAGCAGAGTGTCCGTCCCTGAAGTATGGGGAGACGATCACAATCCGTTTTAAATGTCAGGCATCTGCGGATTCCAATGGACAGGAATGGGAAAATATTGTGACTGCAACAGCGGATAATCTGATCAATCCTGAGACAGGAGAACAGGAATCCAGAAAGGATATGGCAGAAGTATGGCCGAACAGTCCACAGCTTGAAATTGATAAAACAGCAGACAAATATGAATGGCAGGCAGGAGAGCAGGTAGCTTACCGGATCGTGGTGAATAATGTAACGGCAGGAACAATCGCAAAAGATGTAACTATTACTGATATTGGTCTGCCGCAGGGACTGGTTCTGGCAGGTGGTGCACAGAGCATGGAAGTACTGGGAGTTCAGCAACAGGTAAACTATCCCGTACCGGATAAGAAAACAGGACAGGCATATGAAGCGAGACCTGTGGATTCTCAGTTGAATGCAGATGAGAACGGATTTTCCTTTTATTGTTCTTATGTGCCATACAGTCAGCCTGTAACGATTATTTTCCATTGTATCGCACAGGAAGAGGCAAATGGACACGAAAGCGTAAATGCAGCAACTGTAAAAGCTGCTAATACAGATGAGAGATCTGATGATGCAGAAGTATATGTAAATTCAGGAGAATTCTGGATTGAGAAATCTGCAGATCATTATGAATGGCAGGTCGGAGAACAGGTACAGTACAATGTGGTGGTGGAGAATAAAAAAGCAGGTACAGTGGCCCGGAACGTAACTGTCTGGGATACCGGTATGCCGGCAGGACTTGCACTTTCATCGGCAGAGGATGTATCGGTAAGCGGAATCCCACAGAATATTACGCAGCTGACAGCAGGGACCAAAGATGTTTTGAACCAGCTCAATCCGGAATTTTATAATGAGACATCAGAGAAACCAGTGAATTATGAATTTCTTCAGGAGGGAAGCGGATGGAGACTGAACATTTCAGATCTTCCGGCAAATACTCCGGTTATGATTTCTTTCCTTTGCACAGTTACGGAAGCGGCAAATGGAATGGAAAGCATTAATGTTGCCAATGTGCAGGCGCAGAATGCCCCTGTTTCACAGGATGACGCAGAAGTGTATGTAAATACAGCAGTTCTTTCTATTGAGAAAAGTTTTCAGAATCCATATCTGGCAGCCGGGGACGGACGTGCGGAAAATGAATTTCGGGTAGGAGAACAGGTGAATTATCAGGTTACGGTTAATAATCTTCAGAAGGGATCTATCGCAAGAAATCTTGTGATCAGTGATCTTTCCCTTCCTGAAGGGCTGGCTCTGGACGGAGCTGAAGATGCTGTTACTGTAAGCGGTGTTCCGGCTGTTGTTCAGAATCCGGTGGCAGGCATTGATGATGCAGGAAATCAGCTGAATCCGGAAAATTATAAAGAAACAGTGGAAAAACCGGTCAGCTGTCAGGTTACACGCCAGGGAACCGGATGGATCGTGACGATTTCAGATCTTCCGTATCAGACACCTGTGACTGTTAATTTCCGCTGTACTGCGCAGGAAAGCGTAAATGGGATGGAGATTGTAAATACAGCACAGGCGTATGCAGATAATGCACAGAAAGTAAAGGACTCCTCAAAAATCTGGGTGAACTCGCCTGTTCTTAACGTAGAGAAGACGACGGACAAACCATTTTACAAATATGGTGATATTATTACATACCGCATTGTCCTGACACAGGAGCAGACCGGATGTGTGGCGCGTAATGTTACTTTGCAGGATGTGATCGATACTCAGGGAGTACGTCTTCTGAAGGATTCGGTGATTCTGCTGGATGAGAAAGGAAATGTAGCAGATGCTGATGTACAGATCAATGATGATAATACTTTCCTGATGTCAACAGGCAGGACACTGGTCAGGGATAGCAGATATAGTATCTGCGATAATGATAAAGGCGGTCTTTTTGAGCAGATAATGTATAATCCTCTGGACTGTCAGGAACAGAAAAGTATGATCGTGGAATATCAGGCAGCAGTGATTGATGCAGCCCTGGCAGGACAGAAAGTGCACAATACTGCAGTTGCAGACAGCAGTGAAAAGATACCTGCAACCGGGGAAGCAGAGACAGAGGTACACAGTCCGATTCTGGAAATTGTGAAGGAATCAGATAAGAAAGAGTATGCGTCCGGTGAGAAAGGATACTATAAACTGACAGTAAGACAACTGCGTGAGGATGTCACAGATCAGAATATTGTTATCGAAGATAAACTGGAAACTCAAGGGGCTTCCATTGTAAAAGACAGCATTTTTGTGAAGAAAAACGGTATAGAACTGAAAGATGCCAAAATAGAGGCAGATGATACAGGATTTGTAATTCAGACAGGAGCATCGTTGTCAGATATGGATAAAATTGAAGTCTGCTATGAAGTGGTATTTAAAACAGAAAGCACAGAGCCTGAAAAAATTGTAAACACAGCGAAAGCAAGAGGAGATATTTCACCGGAAACTGCGTTTAAACAACAAAACGGATTCCTATGAGTACAAAATCCAGAAACTGAATCACAAATACTTACTTTTACAGCATGCGCTGCTTACAAATCCAGAGGGTTACGAAATACTTTCAGTTCGTGATGTTACTTCTATGTTTACTGAACTGAGACAGACGGCAGTCTGGTTCCTGGGAATCTATCTGGCAGTATTTTGCATTGCTGGTCTGTTTATCTATCTAATGATGAAGCGGACCGTACAGCAAATGGAAAAACTGCAGGAAGTAGCCGGAAAACAGGAAATGCTTATGGGAGCACTTGCCCACGAAATGAAAACACCTCTTACTTCTATTATTGGATATTCAGACACTCTGCGGCATGTAAAACTAAACGATGAACAAAAAGACCGTGCCTTGGAACATATCAGCCGTGAGGGAAAAAGACTTGAAAAACTTTCCGGAAAAATGCTCCAGATGCTGGGGCTCCATCAGAATGATTCAATAAAAATGGAGTCACACTCTATAGGAGAACTGCTGGAACATGTAGT
>ENA-OVFU01001329-OVFU01001329.1-human-gut-metagenome-genome-assembly--contig:-NODE-1329-length-11193-cov-2.173999_pt1 | contig 11193 bp, 8 predicted proteins | sample MGYA00237764_ERZ505407 | MGnify/ENA primary metagenome ERZ505407 (study PRJEB26158, sample SAMN06016366) | human gut metagenome | biome: human gut; feature: ankylosing spondylitis patient; material...
CGCGAAAAGAAGGAATACTACGTGCGAGGCGGCAGCAAACGCCAGCTGCGCGGGCTCAACAAAAAACTTGAGGACATTCTGGTGCGTAATCAGGATATGGAATCGTTGCTGCGGCATTTGAACGGACGCTATTCAATCGCATGCATGGTGAATCTGCGTACTGACTCACAGCGTGCGATCATGGTGCCCGACTATTTCCAGAAGATGCTTGACGCGCATGACGGTTCGTTCAAAAGCGCGCTGCATGACTATTGCGAACGATTGGTGGCGCCGTTCTGCAAAGACAGTTTCTCCCTGCTTATGGATTACGACTTCATTCATGCCCGCGTCGAGTCGGTCGGCGTGTTGCAGTACGGGTACACGCGAAACGACGGAGAGAAGTTCCTGCTTACGATTTTCGCCGATCGACGTTCCAAAGACGAGACCATGTGGGTGTTCTCCAAGGATGATCTGCCGCAGGTCGAGCTGGAATTATTCGAGTCATAAGGCCGTATTGTCTGGTTTTATGCGTTTTTGTGTGATGCGTTCGCATATTTTGTGAGAACGCATCACAGAAAAGGTTGTGTCGATTTCCAGCCGAATCGCAAAATGGGGTCTATGATGAGAATCGTTGGTCATGGCAACGGTTGCTATGACACGGCGAACAAGCACAGTCGCTTAAAGGAGACATCTATGGTCTATCGCATGATTTTCAACCAGACTGCATACTTCGGTCGTGGCGCGATCAAGGAGATTCCGGCCGTCGCCAAGCAGCACGGCTTCAAGAAGGCGTTCATCGTCACTGATCCGGTACTGCTGGAGACCGGCACCGCCAAGAAGGTCACCAAGGTTCTGGATGAGGCCGGCCTGCCGTACGAGGTGTTCTCCAACGTCAAGCCGAACCCGCCGGTCGAGTGCATCAAGGACGGCGTCGCCAAGTTCGCCGAGTCCGGTGCGGACTTCCTGATCGGCCTGGGCGGCGGCTCCCCGCAAGACACCTGCAAGGGCATCGGCATCATCACCGCCAACCCGGAGTTCGCCGACGTGCTCTCCCTGGAAGGCGTCGCGGATACCAAGAACCCGTCCGTCCCGATCTTCGGCGTGCCGACCACCGCAGGCACCGCTTCGGAAACCACCATCAACTATGTGGTCACCGATACCGCCAACAAGCGTAAGTTCGTGGCCGTCGACCCGCACGACATTCCGATCGTCGCCTTCGTCGATCCTGATCTGACCGACTCCATGCCGCGCGGCCTCAAGGTCGCCACCGGTCTTGACGCCCTGACCCACGCCATTGAAGGCTACATCACTCCGGGCGCCTGGAGCCTGTCCGACTGCCTGAGCATGCAGACCATCCGCATGATTGCCAAGAACCTTGCCAAGAGCGCTGACGGCGACGTTCCTGCAGGCGAGCAGATGGCCTACGCCTCCTACATCACCGGCATGGCCTACTCCAACGTTGGCCTCGGTCTGGTGCATGGCATGGCCCACCCGCTGGGCGGCCGCCTCGGCGTTGCCCACGGCGTTGCCAACGGCATTCTGCTGGCACCGGTCATGGAATACAACAAGGACTTCACCGGCGAGAAGTATCGTGACATCGCCGACGCCTTCGGTGTCGAAGATGCCTACACCGGCGATCTCGAGACGGTTCGCGAAGAAGCCGTCCAGGCCGTGCACAAGCTCACCGTCGACCTGAAGAACCCGACCACCATCTCCGAAGTCGGCGCAACCGAAGCCGATCTGGAAGCACTGGCCCACGACGCCTTCAACGACGTGTGCACCCCGGGCAACCCGCGTCAGGCCACCGAAGAAGACATCCTCGCCATCTACAAGAGCCTGATGTAATGCGAAAACTCTCACGAATCGGCAATCGCATGCAGCGAATCTGCAGTGAAACCCGATTGTGAGAGAACATCGCTGAAAGCATTAAAAATCGTGGTGCGAAACTTCACAAAGCATTCGCACCACGATTTTTATATCTGCACATAAATTACGGATTAATCGAAATAATGTAAACAATAATCCGTGATTATCAATCGCAAGTATTGGAATTACTCGTGCTTTTCGCTCCACTCCTCATCGGTGGGAGTGTCATCGTACCATTCGCGGCCTTCCTGCTCGGCCAATTCCATCTGCTCGTTGATCCACGCCGCCTCCGCAGGATTGATATCGGCGGTGTCAAGCACCTTCTGCCATACCGGATACAGCAGATGCATCACCGGATATAGCGCGGTGAGCAGAATCTCCGGCTTATGCTTGCGCGAATGCTGTGGATGCGCGTCGAACGTGTTCTTGAAACGACGCATGTAATTGTTGAACGACGTGAGCGACGTGTCCATACGGCGGGCGCTGATGCCGGCGATCATACGCGGGCAGTACACGGTTTTCAGATCCTTGCCCAGCAGATGCAGCGAAATATCGATATCCTCATGCATCACATCGGCCTTGTCTCGGCACACTTCGTCAGAAATTTCGCGCCAAGCTGAAGCGCGGACCGCCATATTCGAGCCAAACAGCAACGGCTGGCCGCCATCGGCCTTGTAAATACGCTTGCGTGTGGAATTATCCCCACGCAAACCAAAATGGCGGCTCGGCAGATCGTAATACATCACCGGACCAGTGGCACCCATGGCCTCCGGGTCCTCAGTGAAAATGCCGGACACCACTTCGACCCAATCCGGGCGAATCATGCAATCGGCGTCGAAACGGCCCAGAATGTCGCCGGTGGCGTGGTTCAAACCATAATCGCGCGTCGGAATCAGCCCCTGCTCCTCATCCTGATGCAGCAGACGGACGGGTGCTTCCGGGTGGTCTTTGATGAACTGCTCCACCATGGCCACCGTCGAATCGGTGGAACGATTGTCGACAACGATCACTTCATGGGGCATCACGGTCTGCCTAGTGGCATTCAACAGGCAATCGTTGATACGCTCCTCTTCATTCCAAGCGGGGATGACAATTGAAACGTTCAGCATAACTACCACAATAGCTCAGCCTGTACACGACGCCTATCGCTACAATAGGGAGCCATGAGCGACAGCGAACAGCGAATGAACAATACGCAGAGCGAAAACGGTGCGAACACCAGCGAACAGCGATGGGACCTCGGCACCCTGTTTCCAGCCAAAGGAGATCCCCGAAAACCACCGGAATGGCTGGGGCGTGCGCTGCTATACATCGCCATAGCCATTGTGGGGTTTACTTTCTGCTGGCGCAGCTGGGGCAAAATCGAATATCTGGTGATTGACATCATCGTCTCGCTGTTCATCGCGCTCGCGGTGGAGCCGGTGGTGGTGCCGCTGGTCAAGCATGGCTGGAAACGTTCGTTCGCGTCGCTGTTCTCGCTGCTGATGCTGGCCGTGATGCTCGGCGTGCTGTTCACACTGTTCGGCAACCTGTTCGTGCAGCAGATGATCGCCTTGGTGAACGGTCTGCCCGACCTGTATGAGCAGATGTGCCAGTTCGCCAGTCAATACGCGAATTTCCAGCTTCCTGAGATCAATAATCTCGGCAATGAGATTCTGAAGAACATTCAAACGTCGTGGGTCACTGATTTCGCGGGTACCGCGCTGAATACGGTGTCGGGATTGTTTTCGTTCCTGATTAACCTCATGACGATAATCATGACCACGTATTACATTTCAGCGGCTGGTCCGAAACTGCGTCGTGCCGCATGCCAGTGGATGGCTCCGGCGGCTCAGCGGCGATTCCTGTTCGTATGGACGGTGAGCCAGAGCCAGATCTCGTCGTTCCTGTTCTCCCGCGCCATTCTCGCGTTGCTGAACGCGTTCTTCACAGGAATCTGTCTGATGCTGCTGCACGTGCCCTATTGGCTACCGTTGGCGCTGTTCTGCGGTGTGGTTTCGCAGTTCATTCCTATGTTGGGTACGTATATCGGCGGCGCGTTGCCAGTGCTGTTCGCATGGGGTAGCTGCGGATTGTGGCAGGCCGTGGCGGTGCTGGTGTTTATCTGCGTGTATCAGCAGATCGAGAATCTGATTTTCGCGCCGAAGATCTCCCAGCGCACCATGGATGTGAACGATGCCGTGGCGTTCCTCGCGGTGCTGGCGTTCACCTCGCTGTTCGGCGCGTTGGGCGCGTTCCTCGCATTGCCGGTGGTCGCGTCCGTGCAGACGATCTTCCGCACCTATACAAAGCGGTACGAGCTGGTCGATTCCCCGCTGATGGACGATCCGGTGCCTGAAAAGAAGTCGAAGCTGGTGGAAGGTGCCGAAGTACTCAGCGAGCATCTGCACAATATGCCTCGCGCGGTGCAGGGATCCAGTGCGCATGTGCCTATTCCCGACGAAGTGCGGCAGTTGCAGGAGCAGGCGTACAATATCACCCGTTCCGAGGAATCGCTGGAATCGGACGAAACCGTCGCCATTCCGAAGCACGTGTTGAACAAAACGGAACGCAAGCCATTGCAGGGTCTTGAGAGTGAAAACACATCTCAGGAATCCAACGAAAATCCGGAATCCGGCAATGAACGGAAGAACGGCGAGTCGCGGGAAGCTGAAGGAAGTACGAAAAACGCGGATGACAATCCAAGAAGTAGGTGGCGTTAATGGTACTGCTGAGCGTACTTGACATTCTGCTGGTCATCGTCGGTGGCGCAGGGGTGGTCTATCAGGCGGTGTGCATTCTCATCTCCCTGTTCACCAAGCCGATCAAATTTCCCGACGCGCCGATGGACAAGCGTTACGCGGTGCTGATTTCCGCACGAAACGAGGCGAACGTCATCGGCAACCTCATTACCTGCATCCAAACGCAGACCTACCAGACCGAACTGGTCGACATTTGGCTTGTCGCCGACAATTGCACCGACAATACCGCCGAAGTGGCGCGCAATATGGGCTGCCATGTGATCGAACGCTTCAACAAGGAGCTTGTGGGCAAAGGCTACGCGCTGACGTATCTGCTCGATCAGATGAACGATTCCGGTGCATCCGACCCGTACGATGCGTTCTTCGTGTTCGACGCCGACAACAAGCTCGACAAGCATTACGTCGAAGAGATGAACAAGGCGTTTCAGTCGGGATTCAAGATTCTCACCAGCTACCGCAATTCCGTGAATTTGTCTGACAATTGGGTCTCTTCCGGTTCTGCATTGTGGTTCATCCGTGAATCTCGATTCCTGTCGGCCTCGCGCATGTGGCTCGGCAACAGCTGTCATGTAGGGGGTACTGGCTTCATGTTCTCGCAGGAGATCATGCGTCGCAATAATGGTTGGAAATTCCACCTTTTGACCGAGGATTTGGAATTCACCATGGATTCCTTGCTGCACGGCGACCGCATCGGCTACTGCGGTACCGCGATTCTGTATGACGAGCAGCCTGTCACCTTCGCGCAGAGCTGGCGTCAGCGTTTGCGTTGGAGCAAGGGCTTCCTGCAAGTGTTCCGTTATTACGGGCCGGCTTTGGTCAAACGCGCCATCAGGGAACGCGATTTTTCCGCCGTTGATTTCACGCTGTTGTTGTGTCCGTTCACGGTGATCGGTATTGCGCGCGTTCTGCTGGGATTGTTGTTCGCGACCTGCGGATTCGTGACATGGCAGAGCCAGTTGAGCTCGTTGACCGGTTGGACGTCCGGCATTGTGACGTCGGTGATCGGCATGATGGCGTTGGCCGCGTTGACGATTATTGTGGAACGCGATCAGATTGGCGCCACCAACAAGGAGCTGTTCGCGTATGTGCTGAGCTTCCCGATCTACATGTTCAGTTATGTGCCGATCTCGTTCCAGGCGATGTTCGCCAAGTCCGAATGGAAGCCGATCGAGCATAAGGGATGACGTTCGTTCGCTGGCTTGCGCGTTCCTGCCTTTTCGTTTTCATTTCGATTTCCTCTTATGACTGGAGTGTTGTTGTTCCATGGATGATTCGGCTGAATACCGGCATGTGAAACGCCGTCGATACATCACGGTGGCGCTTTCCGTGTCGCTCACCACGGTATTGTGCGTCGGCTATGTCGTGGCCGACGTTTTCGACAAGTTGCCGGGTGTTCTCACATTGCAGGAAGTCGAGCATGCCACGGCCAAAACGCCGGGCAATGCCATTGCGGCCGCGACGATGGTCGGAGGGCTTGACGCTTCGAAAACCGTGGATGCCGTTGCGGCAAAGGCTCTGATCAGCCAGTTTGAGACGGCTGCCTCCGATTTTGGCGGTGAATACGCCATCGCCATCGCCGACGCGGCTGGCAATGTGGTGGCCGAGCAGAATCTCGACACGCCGTATACGCCGGCGTCCACCATGAAAACGCTGACGGCGTATGCGGCTGCGGCCACGCTCGACATGGGGTCGACGTTGGAGACGCAGACCTATTTGGAGCAGCGCGAAGATGGCACTTCGCGATTGGTGCTCAAAGGCAACGGCGACATGCTGCTCGGCGTCGGCGAATCTGATTCGGCGCACATCAATGGGCGTGCCGGGCTGGGAACGCTTGCGGCAAACACGGCCCAAGCGTTGCGGCAGCGGGGCATCACTTCCGTGACGCTCGTCTACGATGATTCCCTGTTCGGCAACGACCGTTGGCCCAACGGCATCGCCGAACTCGATCCGGACCACGTGTACTACGCGCCGACCGCATCCATGGCCGTGGATGGCGGGCGAAACTGGAACGGTGCTAATCCTACGGATCCCGATACGTTCAGCACATATCCCGTTTTGAGCACGCAGCCGGCTCGCGAGGCCGCGCTGGTGTTCGCGCAACGCCTGACTGAGCGGGGCATTGCGGTGAACGGTTCCGTGGAACAGGGAGCCGTTCCCGACGGGACCAGCCCCATTGCGACGGTGAGCTCCGCATCGCTGAACGAGATCATGGCGTTCATGCTTCGGCATTCCGACAATTCGCTGGCCGAGGAATTCGGCAGACTGCTGGCTTTGCACCTTAACGCCGGCAATTCACCGGCCGGAGCGGTGCAGTCGGTTGAACAGGTACTGGCTCAGCGGGGGATTTCCGCCGAAGGCCTCACCATGGTTAACTGCTCGGGACTGGCTGAGGATTCCAAACTCACCGCGCATACCCTGCTTGACGTGCAGCAGCGTAATCTGACGAGCGGATCCGGTTCCGCCGCCGCTGAGGGGCTGTCGATTGTAGGATTTGTGGGCACTGCTGCGAATCGTTTGAACGATGCTGACGAAGCTGGTCTTATCCGTGCCAAAACCGGCAGTTTGGGAGATGTGACTTCCATGACCGGCAATGTGTCGCGCCATAATGGCGGTGCGTTGAGTTTTGCCGTGATCGTCAACGATCCTGATGATTCCGAAGCCGCGAAATCCGCTATCGACACATTTGTGGCAGCACTACCGAAGTTGTGACGCCATGGTGTATTCGTCACGTTTGCGCAAGGGAATCGGCGAACTGCGCGCCGCGTTGGAATCGGCCGGTTTGGGATTGCAGGATGCCCGTTTCGCCCGTCATGGCGAGCACGCGCCCGATGTGGACGCTCCGCTGATTATGGTGGCCTGTTCCGGTGGGCGCGATTCGATGGCGTTGGCTGCGGTTGCTGCGAAAACGTGCGCTTCATTGGGATTGCGATGCGGGGCGATTATCATCGACCACCAGTTGCAGCAAGGCTCTGCCGGTGTTGCGCGGGCAACCGCCGATCGTTGCGTTGCGTTGGGTCTTGACCCAGTTCGTGTTCGTGCGATTGACGTACCCGACTCCCGCGGCATCGGTGTTGAGGCAGCGGCGCGTGAAGCACGCTATCATGCGATTGTCGACGCATGCTCCGACGCTTCGGCCGTGCTTCTGGCTCATACGAAAAACGATCAGGCGGAAACCGTGATCATCGGTTTGTTGCGTTCCGCGGGCCTCGATGCGGTTTGCGGTATGAACGGTTCCTTCATACGAGACGGGGTGCGTTTTCTACGCCCATGGCTGAATGTGACCCGCGAAGAAACCACCGGCATCTGCGAGGATCTGCGGCTTGCCTGGTGGGACGATCCCACAAATGGGCCGGATGTGGGAGATTCGGGTGGAAATGAGCCTCTTCCCGCGAACTATCCGCTGCGATCCCGAATCCGGCACGATCTCATGCCATATCTTGCATCGTTCGCGGGAAGCGACGTCGTGTCGAAACTTGCGCTTGGAGCGAGGCTTGCCGAAGACGATCGCGCATATCTTGACGATGTGGCGCAACGCGTGTGCGAGCAAGGCGTAACCGTGAACAACGGCGAGATAATCATCGACGTGCGTGCGTTGCAATCGCAAGACATTGCCATCAGAAGACGGGTGATTGTGCGCTCGCTTGCAGAAGCAGGCATTTCGTGCATGGCACGGCAGGTTGAAGGGATCGACAGGCTGATCTGCGACTGGCACGGCCAGAAAGGTGTGAATCTTCCCAGCGGATATTCAGCATATCGCCAGAAACACGTCATTCGCGTGTGCCAAGATGGTGGGCATGCGAATCGCTGACGTACAAGAAGATATTGATCACGAGCTGATCAGTAAAGAAGAGATTGCCGACATCATCAACCATGCTGCAGCCCAGGCCAGTGAAGACTACCGTGGCAAGAACCCGCTGCTGGTTTGCGTGCTCAAGGGTGCGGTGAACACGCTTGCGGCGTTCTCGCAGGCCATGAGCATCCACGCGGAGATGGATTGCATGAGCTTGTCGAGCTACGGTTCCGGCACTCAATCGAGCGGCAAGATCACCGTGCGGCAGGATCTGTCGACCGATGTTCGCGGTCGTCACGTGCTTATTGTGGAAGACATCATCGATTCGGGCGTCACGTTGGCGTGGCTCGTCGATGAGCTCAAAAGCCGTGGTGCCGCTTCCGTGGAGATTTTTGCGCTGTTGGAAAAGCCGGCGCGCCGTAAGGTGGATGTTCCTGTGAAATATAAGGGACGTGAGATTCCCGATGAATTCGTGGTCGGTTTCGGCTTGGATTATGACGAGCGATACCGCAATCTTGATTCGATCGCGGTGCTGAAGCCGGAAGTGTATGAAGGAGGTCAGGCATGAGTTTTCCTGGTCCGGGCCAGTCGCCGAATAACAACGGCGGCGGCAATAACCCGTTCACCAATCCGTTTGGACGCAATAATAACGCCGGCAATGGCAACGATTCCAACGGCAAGGGTGACAAGTCCAACGGCAACGGATCCAATGGCGGTCCGCGTCCGTTCTGGCAGTCCCCATGGCTGTGGGTTGTGGTTGTGGCATTGCTTGCCGTGACCATGTTCCAGATTTTCGCCGGAACCGGTTCCCAGACCATCGACACCAAGGACGGTCTGCAGATTCTCAACGGCAACAATGTTGAATACGCACAGATCGTAGACAACACCCAGCAGGTCAAGCTCAAGCTTAAGAGCGACTACTCCGCTACAGACCCTGATACCGGGCGTATGAAGAACTACGGCAAAAACGTGCAGTTCTACTACACGTACGCGCAGTCCGCAACCGTGGTCAAGGCCGTACAGAAGGCTGATCCGGTCAAGGGCTGGACGGCGACCATGCAGCAGAGCAGCATTTGGACGTATCTGCTGACCTCGCTGCTGCCGTTCCTCATTATCTTTGGTCTGTTCTGGTTCATGATGAGCCGTATGGGCGGTGCTGGCGGCATGTTCGGTATGGGCGGCAAGAAGAACAGCGGCAAGCTGCTCGAAGGCCAGACCCCGACCACCAAGTTCGCCGACGTGGCCGGCGAAGAGGCTGCCGTGCAGGAAGTCGAGGAAATCAAGGACTTCCTGAAGGATCCGTCTCGTTACAAGGCTTTGGGTGCCCGCATTCCGCGTGGCGTATTGCTCTACGGCCCTCCAGGTACCGGTAAGACGTTGCTGGCACGAGCCATCGCAGGCGAAGCCGGTGTGCCTTTCTACTCCATGGCAGGCTCCGACTTCGTGGAAATGTTCGTGGGTCTTGGCGCCTCCCGTGTGCGCGATCTGTTCGATGAGGCCAAGAAGAACGCTCCCGCCATCATCTTCATCGATGAGATCGATGCCGTGGGTCGCAAGCGTGGCTCCGGTATGGGCGGTGGCCACGACGAGCGCGAGCAGACGCTGAACCAGCTGCTCGTCGAGATGGACGGTTTCGACAACGACACCAACCTCATCATCATCGCCGCCACCAACCGTCCCGACGTGCTTGACCCCGCTTTGCTGCGTCCGGGTCGATTCGACCGTCAGGTGGGCGTGGCCGCCCCTGATCTGGAAGGCCGTGAGGCAATTCTGAGGGTGCACGCCAAGGGCAAGCCGTTCGTACCGGACGTCGACCTGCATATGGTCGCCGTGCGCACGCCGGGCTTCACCGGTGCCGATTTGGCCAACGTGCTCAACGAAGCCGCGTTGCTGTGCGCCCGTGCCGGTGCCCAGTTGATCGACAACCGCGCCATCGACGAGGCCATCGACCGCGTTCAGGCCGGCCCGAAGCGCAAGTCCAAGGGCATGGCTCTGGAAGAGCTGCGCAACACCGCATACCACGAGGGCGGCCATGCGCTGGTGGCCGCCGCCTTGAACAACACCGATCCGGTGACCAAGGTGACGATTCTGCCGCGAGGCCGCGCCCTCGGCTACACCGCCGTCATGCCGACCTCCGACCGCTACTCGCAGTCGCGCAACCAGCTGCTCGACCAGATGGCGTACGCCATGGGTGGTCGCACCGCGGAGGAAGTCGTGTTCCACGATCCGACCACCGGCGCTTCCAACGACATCGAAAAGGCGACGAACATCGCACGTCAGATGGTGCTCGACTACGGCTTCTCCGACAAGCTGGGTGCCATCAAGTGGTCCGATGACGAACAGAGCGACCTTGGATCGCTGAACCACAAGTATTCCGCACGCACCGCCGAAATCATCGACGAGGAAGTGCTCAAACTGGTGGAAACCGCGCATACCGAAGCGTGGAACGTCATCAACGAAAATCGTGAGATTCTTGACGAGCTTGTACGTCAGCTGCTTGTCAAGGAAACACTCAACGAAAAGGAACTTGCGGAAATCTTTGCTAATGTCAAGAAGGCGCCGAAGCGTGAAGTGTGGCTGAGCGACAGCAAGCGCCCGGATTCCGACATTCCGCCGGTTCCGATTCCCGAATCCCTGAAGAAAAGCGCAGGATTGACCAACTGATGAGCGATACCGAAGCATTCGATACCCTCTTCGACGACAAGGCCCGTGACGCCCATGCGGCCGGGCCTGTCGGCTATGACGAGGAAGGCGTGCGCCAGGCAGTACGCCTGTTTTTAAAATCCATTGGCGAAGATCCGGACCGTGAAGGCCTGC
>ENA-OVFU01001330-OVFU01001330.1-human-gut-metagenome-genome-assembly--contig:-NODE-1330-length-11186-cov-3.570569_pt1 | contig 11186 bp, 7 predicted proteins | sample MGYA00237764_ERZ505407 | MGnify/ENA primary metagenome ERZ505407 (study PRJEB26158, sample SAMN06016366) | human gut metagenome | biome: human gut; feature: ankylosing spondylitis patient; material...
ACCATAGCCGCCACAAGCGATAGTTTGAATATCACATGGAAAATCTGACGGGCGGAACCCCTCCCGTCAGATACCTACCCTGTGTAGTCCCTTGTAAACTGTACTTTGCAGACCTTCACATACATTCCCGTCACTCTATGGCTACCAGCAAATTTCTCACCCCGGAATACCTGGATCTGTGGGCCAGAAAAAAGGGCATCCATATTCTGGGGACCGGGGATTTTACACACCCATTATGGAGAGAAGAATTAAAAGAAAAATTAGAACCGGCTGAACCTGGGCTTTACAAGCTGAAACCAGAATTACGCCTTTCTGAGATTCCTTCCGGTTCCTTTGATCCCCGTTTTGTGGTCAGCGGTGAGATCAGCACCATTTATAAGAAAAACGGCCGTACACGGAAAGTGCACAGCCTGATTCTGCTTCCAGGACTTGAGGCTGCAGACCGTCTTTCAGGAGAACTGGAAAAAATTGGAAATATCCACTCTGATGGACGCCCTATTTTAGGTCTGGACTGCCACGACCTGTTAGACATGGCCCTTTCTGTGTGCCCGGAAGCCATGTACATTCCCGCTCATATCTGGACCCCTCATTTCTCTGTGTTCGGGGCATTTTCCGGCTTTGACAGTATGGAAGAATGCTTTGAAAAATTAACGCCTCATATCCATGCTGTAGAGACCGGCCTTTCCTCTGACCCGCCTATGAACTGGAGTGTGCCATCTTTAAGCCGGTATCAGCTGATCTCCAACTCAGATGCCCACTCTCCTTCAAAACTGGGACGGGAAGCTACCTTGCTTAATACCGGGCTTTCTTATAAAGATATTTACAATGATATCCAGACCGGCAAAGGACTTGCCGGCACGCTGGAATTCTTCCCTCAGGAAGGAAAATATTTTATGGATGGCCACAGGAAATGCGGTGTATGCCTGTCACCTGAAGAGGCCATCAAATTAAATGGCATCTGCCCGGTATGCGGTAAGAAGCTTACCACCGGGGTATTGCACCGGGTACAGGATCTGGCGGCACTGCCTGCACCTGACCTGTTTTCCAATACGCAGGCTGCCTCTGCAAAACCGCTGACAGACACTCCTTTTTCTGTTTCCAAAGGATCCGACCAAACATCTGCCATACACCTCCCCTTTGAAAGCATTTCCCCGTTGCCGGAACTGATCGCTGCTGCAGAAGGTTTCTCTCCTTCCAGCGTAAAAGTGACCCGGATCTATGAAACACTATTAAACGAACTTGGAAATGAATTTTTCTTATTAAGAGAAGCAAACGTCTCTGACATTGCGGCTATTTCATCTGAAAATATTGCAGATGCCATTACCTGCCTGCGTCAGGGAAAAGTCCGTTGGAATCCCGGCTTTGACGGGCAGTTTGGCACGATGGAGCTGGTACATCCTTTTCGCTAGTTAAATTCTGACTAATGCCACGCCATCAAGTAAAAGATTTGCTGTGCGGAACCCAAATGTGTCTTCGATCACTAATGTTTTGCCACTTTCTTCTCTGTAATCCACGCCACATTCAAGGGTCCCGCCTGCATGACCAATACGCAGATACTGTGTATCTGCACCCTTTTTCAAAACCTGTTCCACTATACTTCCCGGCACTACTGCCGCTGCAGCTGTACACATGGCACCGGTCATTGCATAACTTGGATGGGCTTTCTGCATAGACATCATACGTGAAAGAAGATCAATTTCTTCCTTTTTTATCATTTTTCCATCAGAAGTAATATAATCATCTGCCTCAGCTACGAAAGTCATTTTAGGGATTCCCGGTGTTTCCCATGCAGATTTCTTATAGTCACTGATCAGTCCCAGCTTAACAGCAGCAAGACCTCTTACTGTTTCCAAAAGTTCCAGCTTTTCCTCATCTGCATTTATTTCTTCAGGAAGTTCCTTTCCGCTAAGTCCCAGATCCTCTGCCTTTACAAATACAAGGGGATTAGCTGCGTCAATGATGGACACTTCTATGGATCCCATTCCAGGTATTTCCAAAACATCTACTGCTTTTCCCGTTGGAAGAAGTCCCTTTTTAAGGGTTCCAGCCGGATCTATAAATTTTAACTTTATAGGAGAAGCTGATACCGGTACCCCTGCGATCTTAAAATCTCCCTGGTATACAACCTTGCCCCCTTCTGTCTTTACATCAGCAGCAATGACTTTATCCGTATTTGTATTAAAGATCCTGACTGTAGTCATTCCTTCCTTTGGATTTACCAGACCTTTTTCAATAGCAAATGGTCCTACTCCTGAAGAAATATTTCCGCAGTTTCCTTTGTAGCTTACTACAGGTTTGTCCACAGACACCTGGGCAAATGTATAATCTACATCTGCATCTGACCGGTCTGACTTCTTTATGATTGCTACTTTACTTGTAACAGATTGGGAACCACCTAAACCATCGATCTGTTTCTGATCCGGACTTCCCATTAAACGCAGTAATATTTTGTCCCATTCATTATGATCTTCCGGAAGATCCTCTTCCAGAAGATATACGCCTTTACTTGTTCCGCCTCTCATAAGCGTTACAGGAAGTTTCAAAATATGATCATCTTTTCCCTGCATAATTAAAATGCTCCTTATACCCAGTAATATTAAACAGCTGGCCTTACTGCTATTTCTGGTACCGTACCTTTTGATGATTTCAGCATACCACATCACGGCAAGGAATTGAAATTCATTATTTTCATTAAAACTATTCCTTTTATCAATAGTTTTTGATATGATAAAAAGCAGAAAAATAATACATCCCAGAAAGGAACTGGTACCCTATGGATTTTAAAGACCTGTCCTATGTAATAGCGATTGCCAAAACACAGAATATTACAAAAGCTGCCGATATGCTTTATGTGACACAGCCGACTCTCACCAAATTCCTTCAAAATCTTGAGCGGGAAATGGGACAGAAATTGTTTAAAAAATTAGGAAACCGCTTTGTTTTAACATATGCCGGGGAACGTTATGTAGCGAAAGCCACCGAAATTTTGAACCTGAAAAAAGAATTAGACCAGGAGATGGGAGACATTATACGGCAGAATGCCGGTCTTTTAAAAATTGCTTTTCCAACCATGCGTGGAACTTATATGCTTCCCTGTACACTTCCTATTTTCCGAAGTTTATATCCCCATGTACGTCTGGAGATCAGAGAAGCACATTCCAGTCTTTTAGAGGGAATGCTTTTAAATGGGGATGCTGATCTTGCATTCTTTAACCTGCCTGTAAAAAACCCTGATATTGATTATCAGATCATCAGTCATGAAGAAGTTGTCCTTGTACTCGGCAATGACCACCCTTTAAAAAATAAAGGTATAAAAAAAGAAGGCTGCAAATATCCCTGGCTTGACCTGAAGCTTTTGGAAAATGAGCCTTTTATCCTGCAGCCACCAGATCAAAGGACCCGTCAAACGGTGGATCAATTGTTTAAATCCTGCCATATCCATCCTCAAATATGCCTTCAGACCGGTAACATTCCTGCTGCTGCGGAACTTGCCTCCCAGGGATATGGAGCCTGTTTTGTAACAGAAACCCATTTAAAACATATTCCTTTTAAGAAAAAACCTGTGCTTTTTTCTGTTGGCACCCCAAATACAACTGTTGATTTTGTTGCAGCCTTCAGAAAAGGAAGCTATCTGTCTTATCATGCTCAGGAATATATTAAGATCGTCCGGGATTTTACATGATTTTTCTAGTACGAAAAAATCCCCCTGCAGCCGCAGGGGGACAGGAATTTACATATAATTAATTTTACAGATGCGCAATAATTGCCTTCTCATATTCAATGGTTGTAGCAGTTCCGCCGATATCTGGTGTAAGAACACTTCCGTCCTCCAGTACCAGGTCTACTGCCTTGCGGATCTTGGCAGCAACATCATTCTTTCCGATATGCTCTAACAGCATACATGCGGACCATAAGAATGCAGTTGGGTTTGCAATTCCCTGTCCTGCAATATCAGGGGCACTGCCATGAACTGCCTCGAACATGGCGAAATCTTTACCCAGGTTGCTGGATGGAAGAAGTCCCAGACCTCCGATGAGGCCGCTGACCAGATCAGATAAAACATCACCATACAGGTTTTCTGTTACGATAATATCAAATTTTTCCGGATGCATAACCAGCTGCATAGCCACATTGTCTACAATCTTATCATCTGCTTCAATATCCGGATATTCCTTGCTGATATCATAGAAAATATCACGGAACATACCGTCTGCCAGCTTCATAATGTTTGCCTTGTGTACACAGGTCACTTTCTTACGTCCATGGCTTACTGCATAGTCGAAAGCAGCGCGGATGATACGCTCACAGCATTTTCTGGTAATGATCTTAATCGAATGCACGGTATCCTGATCGATCATCTCTTCTACGCCTGCATACAGATCCTCTGTATTTTCGCGGAAGATCACGATATCTACATTTTCAAATGCAGTCTTTACAGCAGAGTTTGTCTTTGCAGGACGGATATTTGCGTAAAGATCATATTTCTTTCTTAAAGTAACATTTAAAGAACGGAAGCCCTTTCCTAAAGGAGTTGTAATAGGGGACTTTAATAAAATGTGGGTCTTTTCCATAGAAGCATAGCCCTCTTTCGGGATCAGTTCACCATGTGCTTCGTATTCTGCAGCACCTACATTAAATACCTCATAGTTTAAATCTGCCCCAGCTGCGTCTAAGATCCTTAAAACGCAATCTGTGATCTCTGGTCCGATTCCATCGCCTTTAAATACTGTAATTGTGTCTGCCATCTCTATCTCTCCTCCATTGCTGTATATTCTTTATTATCACCTACATACTTGGTTGCAGGACGCATGATCCTTCCATCATAAAGCTTGTTTTCAATGTTATGGGCAACCCAGCCGACCATACGGCTGCACACAAATAATGGTGTGTAAAGATCTCTCGGGATACCTAACATTTCATAAGCAAAACCGCTGTAATAATCTACATTAGTAGGAAGTGCAACTCCCTTGCGCTCTTTCATAGTCTCTAAGGCAATACGTTCAAACCTCTGACGGAAATCAAATTCCGTCATCATCTTCTTTTCCTTTGCTACTTCCAAGCAGCGTGCCCTTAACATTTCTGCCCGCGGATCGGAAATGGTATAAACTGCATGGCCAAATCCATATACAAGACCGGTACGGTCATATAACTCACCATCCATCAGCTTATTAACGGCTGTTTTGATCTTCTTATCATCTGCGGTATATCCGCCGGTTTCTTCCAGAACCGCATCCATCATTTCCGCAACCTTGATATTTGCACCGCCGTGTCTCGGTCCCTTCATGGAACCAATACTTCCGCAGACAGTGGAATAGATATCGGTGCCTGTAGAAGAGATCACTACATTGGTAAATGTGGAGTTGTTACCACCGCCGTGATCTGCATGAAGCATGAGAATGGTATCTAACAGTCTTGCCTCTTTATCAGAAAACTTCTGGTCTTTTCTCAATAAACTTAAGAAGTTTTCAGCAATGGAGTATTTCGGGTTTGCATAGTGGATAAATAAGCTGTCTCTGTTGTAATAATGAACTTTGCTCTGATATGCATAGCAGGCGATCGACGGAAGCTTTGCCATCAGGTTAATACCTTTTACCAGGGTTTCATATACATCCGTGTTATCCGGGTCATCATCGTAATTGTATAAAGTAAGAACTGCATCCTGAAGCTTGTTCATCAGGTTTCTGCCAGGCATACGCAACAGGTTCATTTCCACAAATTCATCCGGGATCTCATAGCAGTCAGTTAAGATATTTCGGAAATGCTCCAGTTCCGCTTTCTTTGGCAGATATCCAAAGAGAAGAAGGAAGCAGACTTCCTCATAACCAAAATGACTGTCCCCTTTACCTTTTACCAGGTCTTCTACATCATAGCCTCTGTAGTAAAGCTTTCCTGGAATAGCCTGGATGCCTCCCTCTGGAGTTTCGTCATAGCCCACAACATCTGCCACACGGGTAAGTCCTACTCTTACACCGGTGCCGTCTTCATTTCGAAGACCTTTCTTTACATTGTATTCTTTATACCATTTATTTGGAATATCCGTATAATTCTGGGATTTTCCATAAAACTGTGCAAGATAACTATCTTTCATAACCTGTTCTCCTCTCCCGGCATGTTCTCCTACTGCTGTCGCTTTTGCGTATGATCAATGTCTGTTCCGGTTATAATTAATAAGGCATCCGGCCTTAACAATGGCTCTTTCTTCCGGTGTCATATCTGCAATATAAAGATTTAACTCTTTGATTTCTGCCTTTGCATCTTTTCCGTTTCCAAGGACATATGCCTTAATGGAACTTAAATCCCCATCCAACGCTTTTCTCACTCCCGGAACGTAGATATAATCACCTACTTCAAAGTCAGGATCTGCTTCCATCTGGAATGGCAGCATGCCCCAGTTCATAACATTGGAGCGGTATCTCTTGGTTGCATATTCCTTACAGATATTTGCAAGTCCGCCGATGACTCTCTGGCAGCTGGCTGCCTGCTCTCTTGCAGAGCCGTCACCAGGCTTTACTGCATATACCATACTTCCTACTTCTGTATCTTTTACGGAAACATTTTCATTTCCAGAAATAGTCCTGATGGCTGCAAATACATTTGCAAGATCTGGTTCTAATGCCAGTTCTTTTTCTTCGCCCTCAGCTACTCTTGCTTTTTCTAATTTATCTACTTCTTTGGTCCGTCCTACATACTCCGGATCTCTTCTGGATAAGGTGAACTCTGCCAGTCCCAGTGGATTGGAACGATAGGAAGAAGTTTCACCAGATGGGATCAGTTCATCGGTAGTTGTTACCGGGTCCATGATCTTGGAGCAAACCTTTAAGAGGATATTATCTGTTAATGGGCTCATCTCCGGCCAGTCTTTGATATTTGGACCATATACAAGGGATTTCTCCTCTTCTGCCTTACCAAAGCCCTGATATACACGGTTCTTGTAAGACTTATCATCAAAGTCATATTCCGGAATATCATTCCAGCAGTCTAACTCCCATGCAGAGGTAAGTTTTCCTCCGTTTGCTGCTGTTGCTGCAATAGAACGGGCATCCATGAGTGCTACCGCTGCCATCTGTCCGTTTCCTGGCTTGCTTCCTTCACGGTTCGGGAAGTTTCTGGTGGTGTGGCGGATACTTAAACCATTGTTGCAAGGTGTATCGCCTGCGCCAAAGCAAGGTCCGCAGAAAGCAGTCTTTACGATTGCACCTGTCTCAAGAAGCTTTGCTACAGCTCCGTTTTTCACAAGCTCCATGTATATTGGAGTAGATGCCGGGTAAACACTCAGTGTAAACTCGTCTGCTCCGATTGAATGTCCGTTTAATATGTCAGCCGCATCGCAGATATTCTCAAATCCACCGCCTGCACAGCCTGCGATGATTCCCTGGTCTACATACAGTTTTCCGTCTCTTACCTTACTCTTTAAATCAAGCTTCACCTTGCCGTCAAAGCTTACCTCAGCTCTCTTCTCACAGTCATCGAGAATATCCATGAGGTTTGCATTGAGCTCATCGATAGTATAGGTATTGCTTGGGTGGAATGGCATAGCTATCATTGGGCGGATCTGGCTTAAATCAATCTCAATAAATCTGTCGTAGTAAGCCACCTCACCCGGATTAAGCTCCTTGTGGTCCTCAGCCCTACCGTGAATCTCAAAGAATTCCTTAACCTGGTCATCTGTTCTCCAGATAGAAGAAAGACATGTAGTCTCTGTTGTCATAACATCGACACCTATACGGAAGTCAACGCTCAGATTAGACACACCCGGTCCTACAAACTCCATAACTTTGTTCTTTACGAAGCCGTTTCCGAATACCTCTCCGATAATTGCAAGTGCGACATCCTGTGGTCCAACGCCCTTGATTGGCTCTCCTGTCAGGTAAATGCCTACTACCTCAGGCATATCAATATCATATGTCTGTTCAAGAAGCTGCTTAACAAGCTCAGGTCCACCCTCGCCGACTGCCATAGTACCAAGTGCACCATAACGTGTATGTGAATCAGAACCAAGTATCATTTTTCCGCCGCCGGCAAGCATCTCTCGTGCAAACTGATGGATAACTGCCTGATGAGGTGGTACATAGATTCCGCCGTACTTCTTTGCACATGTGAGACCAAACATGTGGTCATCCTCATTGATTGTTCCACCAACTGCACAAAGGCTGTTGTGACAGTTTGTAAGTACATACGGGATAGGGAATTTCTCAAGTCCTGAAGCTCGTGCTGTCTGGATGATACCTACAAATGTGATATCATGCGATGTAAGCTTATCAAACTTAATCTGAAGCTTGTCCATATTGCCGGATGTATTGTGCTCCTTTAAAATACCGTAAGCAATTGTCTCCTGCTTAGCTGTCTGTTTATCGATGTCCATGCCGGTCTTGCTTTTGACAGCTGCCTGAGCCTGCGGTCCATCAATTACTACTTCCTTACCGTTTAAAAGGTAAGCACCGTTTTCATATAATTTCACTTATTCTACCTCCGTATGCGTATTTCAAGATTCTTTTATTTACTATTATATAATATTATAGGTAATTGTGGCAATAAATAAATCACCATCTACCTTAATTTCGAATTTTCCTCCCATCAAATGGGTCAGATTCTTTGCAATCGAAAGTCCAAGCCCACTTCCTTCAGTGGTTCTCGACCTCTCTCCCCTCACAAAACGCTCTGTCAGGTCCACATTTCCGTTGCTTACTATGTCAAGCTCGTTCTTAGACACATTCTTTATTGTAAAAACTGCCTTTTTATCTGCCTTTTCAAGCTCTACATATACTCTGGTATTTTCCAGTGCATATTTTGCGGCATTAGTATACAGATTTTCAATAGAGCGGTAAAGCTGACGCCCATCCGCATAGATAAATATCTGTTCTGATGGAATTTTTGTAACTATTGTGAGATTTCTCGACTCAAAGCGCTCATTGAATTCACCTCCGGTCTGGTATAAAAGCTCAACCAGATCAAGCTTTTGCATATTGAGCTTCACATTTCCCGAGGTAATCTTTGATGTCTCTACCAAATCCTCTGTAAGCTGCTTTAAGCGCTGTGACTTTTCCTCCAGCACATGTATATAGTATTTGGCATTTTCATTTTCCAGATTTTCCCTCTTAAGCAGGTCAACATAGTTGACTATTGAAGTCAGAGGTGTCTTTATATCATGTGATACGTTTGTTATTAGGTCTGCCTTTAGTTTTTCATTTTTAAGACTCTCATTTACCGAGCTCATAAGACCCTGGCGTATATGGTTGACAGCCTCCGCCACCTTTTTCTGCTGCCCATGAAACTCATTGACATTGAGTGTAGTGTCAAGCGCTCCTTCCGAGATAGCTTCAAGTGCCTCCTGTATGCGCATTATCTCTTTATTTTTTTGTGTGTGGATATCCTTTTTCTCAATAACTCTTTTCAAAAGCTCATAGCCCTTGTACATCAGGCTGTGTGTGTAAAGTATATTGCCTTTTATCTTCCTTACAATGCTCTGGTATAAAATAATAAAAGCCAGATCAAACAAAAAAGTAAATGTGCCGGCCGTCATAATGAGTGATGCATAGTCAAAATGCTGGTTTTTTACGCCTGAAATCACTTTTCCCATAAATACCATGAGCAGTGTAAATATCACTAGCATCACATCAGAGTATACCTTGTCAATCGGTAAATAGTATATTGTGTAATCATCCTCTGATTTTCTGCCTGCCACGTTTGCCATATATGCCAGGCTCACAAAGCTGCCTACCAGGCCCGCCAGCGATATTAGTGTATATATATCAATATTTTCATGCGCATCGTGCCTGAATGCATAGCCTGTGGCAAACACTCCTGTCACCATAAGTATCATGCATAGCTGATGTAAGACTATGACCGCTGCTTTTTTTCCTATCGTATACTGCTTCATTTGTTGTCCTCTATCTTATAGCCTACTCCCCAGACCACCTTCAGATAGCGTGGCTCCTTAGGATTTATCTCTATTTTTTCCCTGATATGTCTGATGTGCACAGCAACTGTATTGTCGGCGCCTATCGCCTCCTCGTTCCATATACTCTCATATATTTCGTTTATTGAGTAGACCTTTCCCTTATTTTTAAGGAGTAAAAGCAGGATATTGTACTCAATCGGTGTGAGCTTTACCTCCTCACCATCCACAGTCACCTTTTTTAAATCATCATTTACCAAAAGACCTCCGGCCTCATAAACCTTGTCTCCGGCTGCATCATTGCTTGACAGAGTGGTATATCTGCGAAGCTGTGACTTTACCCTTGCCACAAGCTCAAGCGGATTAAAAGGCTTTGTGACATAATCATCAGCTCCCACATTGAGGCCTAAAATCTTGTCAGCATCCTCTGTCTTTGCCGATAGAATGATTATCGGCACCCTGCTTTCCTTTCGTATCTGCAGAGTAGCTCTTATTCCGTCGAGCTTTGGCATCATGACATCTATTATCATGAGGTCTATTTTTTTATTCTTCATAATTTCAACCGCCTGTATGCCGTCGTAAGCCTTCTCCACGTCGTAGCCCTCCTGCATCAGGTAAATCTCAATTGCCTCAACTATTTCCTTGTCGTCATCACAAACTAATATTGTCATATTATCCTCCTTCTATGAATTTTGAACAGAAACCTTCTCCTGCCGTTAGTCAGCTATATTTTATCAGATTATCCACTTTGTTTTTCTTAAAATCTGCTTAATATTACCCACTTTAAATATAAGCCAAAAAGCAGCCGTTCTGTTTTGAACTGCTGCTTTATATTACATAGGTGTATTTCATTTACCTTTATTTCCGGTGATGCTCTGCCACATTCTGTGGATACCGTCTGTGAGCTCCTTCCCCTCCTTTGTGTTGATAACAGGTGGATTGCCGGCTTTTCTGCTTATTGCCTTATAATCCTCATCAACAGACGATTTTGAGCCGGCAGCCTTGGCTTCATCCTTATCATTTCTATGATTTGATCCGACATCAGGTGTATCGTCTGCAAGCTTCACTTCACCCACTACACCATCTCCCAGGTCCTCGCCCTCAGCAAGTCCCAGTTTTCTGATATAATCCATATTTACCTTGATTTCAGTCTGTCTGTTTGCATAGATAGACTTCTCTTCATTGTCAATAGTACGCTCCTCTGCAGGTTTACCTGCATTTTTCTGACGTTCTATCTCCTTATTTCTGTCATCGATAATCTTAAGATACTTCTCCGTATCGGACAAATCCT
>ENA-OVFU01001338-OVFU01001338.1-human-gut-metagenome-genome-assembly--contig:-NODE-1338-length-11127-cov-7.687952_pt1 | contig 11127 bp, 9 predicted proteins | sample MGYA00237764_ERZ505407 | MGnify/ENA primary metagenome ERZ505407 (study PRJEB26158, sample SAMN06016366) | human gut metagenome | biome: human gut; feature: ankylosing spondylitis patient; material...
CGAAGGTGTTGTCCACGATCTTACCATAGACAAAGTAGCCCACGATCAGGATCGCAAGACAGAGTAAGAAACTGATCATACCAGAAACCTCCTTTTCGGTTTTGCTGTTCCGCCTGGAAAATCATCCCATCTTTTCCATGCAGGACAGCCAACTTTCTGTGCTCATGTTAACATATTTTTCATAAAAGCGATACTCCGGTTCCGGCATACCGGCATATCCAAATTGATATACCAGCAAAGTTTTTTAGTTGCAGCTCCGTTTCTTTTTTGCGCTTATCTGCACACAAAAACAGCCGGAACGACACATCGTTCCGGCTGTGGGGTCAAATTTCTTTGCCGATCCCGGCGGTTTTTGCGGTCCTGGTTTTTACCAGTTCTTAACCGGTCTGCCCCTTACTTTACGGTCAGGGCCGCCTGACGGCGCAGCAGCTCGATGAACTTTTCTTCCTCCGGCCGCAGCCCGCCCTTGTCCGAGTACACCAGCACATCCCGCATGCGCTGGTTCTGGGCCGGGCATTTTTTCAGCACCAGATGGTACTGTTCCAGTGCCCGCTGCGGCATGGGCGACGCCCACATGTAGGCCGTGGGCAGGCTCTGCAGAATGGAAAACTGGCTGCACCGCTCGTACACATGCACCCGGCGGTTCTCGTTCACCTGCCAGCGCAGGCTGCTGCCCTCCTCGCCCGGCAGCTGGAAGTCATCGTGCAGCACCTCGGTGTAGCGGTTCAGCTCGGCCAGGTCGTGCACCTCGTGCCGGGCCAGCGGGCTGTCGCGGTTCACCAGCAGGCGGTACTCGAACTCCATGATCTGCTCCCGGTGCAGCCCGCGCCGGGCACAGTAGCGGCTGTAGTAGTCCTCGTCCTCCTCGGCGTAGCGCAGCAGGGCCAGATGGTAGCCCCGGCGCAGCACAAAGTCCAGCCCCTCCATGGAACCAGCCTCCCGGATGTGCACCCGCAGCTGCTCGCTGCCCGCCGCCTGCTGCAGAAAATCCACCGCCGCATAGGACGCATAGGTGGCATGGGGCAGGGCCACCCGCAGCTCTGCGCACTCGCCCTGCCGACGGCGGGCGTCAGCGTCCAGCCGGTCCACCTCCTGCAGCACCCGCTGGGCCTGCTCGATGAAGTGCCGTCCCTGTTCGGTGGGGATCATGCCGGTGGACGAGCGCTCAAACATGCGGATGCCGTATTCCTCTTCCAGGTTCTTCAGCGCCTTGCTCACGTTGGGCTGGGCGGCGTACATCTGCTTTGCCGCCGCGCTCACCGAGCCCCACTTCATGATGGCCACCAGATAACGAAGTTCCGTAATATTCATGCTGTTCCCCCGTTTTGTGTGATACTGTTTATTGTATCAATTCCCCTACCGCACTGTCAAGCCGCCGGGGCGGAAAAGACCCGGCAAAGGAACCTCTTGCACGGCGGCAGCCGGTTGCGCTATAATACGATTATACTTACCATAAATGCAAAGGAGCGCTGTGCCATGCCGGAATACCGTGTGCTGCGCATTGAAGAGCAGATGTACGGCTGTGAGGAACTGCCCGCCGGGCAGCCTGTGCTGTGCGATGTGGTGCTGGAGGGCACCGACGGTGCCTGCTGCACCCTGCCCTGCCCGGACAAAGAACTCACCCGGCTGGGCATCGACGAGGGCAGCCGGGTGCACCTGCTGCCGGACGGCACCCTGCAGAAGATCTCGGAGGAACTGTTATGAATCAGATCAGAACTTCGGCCCTCATCGGTCTGGGGGCCCTTGGCATCCTGTTCGGGCGCAAAATGCCCGGCGTGCAGGTGATTGCCGACGAAGCCCGCATTGCCCGCTACGCCGCCCAGCCGGTGGTGTGCAACGGCGAGGAATGCCGGTTTTCCTACGTCACCCCGGCCCAGGGCAAGCCGGTGGACCTGCTGCTGGTGGCGGTGAAGGCCACCGTGCTGGACCAGGCCATTGCCGACATGAAGAACTTTGTGGGCCCGGACACCGTCATCCTCAGCGTACTCAACGGCATCACCAGCGAGGAGCACATCGAAACCGCCTACCCTGGCCGCACCCTGTGGAGCGTGGCCATCGGTATGGATGCCACCCGCAGCGGCCGCACACTGGTGTTCAACCAGGCAGGCAAGATCCAGTTCGGCGAGCGGGACGGTGCTATGACCGGCCGTGTGCAGGCCGTGGCCGACTATCTGGACGCCTGCGGCATCGCCAACGAACCCTGCAGCGACATCCTGTACAAGCAGTGGAACAAGCTGATGGTGAACGACGGTCTGAATCAGGCAGCCGCCGCCTTTGACCTGACCTACGGCGGGCTGTGCCGGTCGGCCGAGGCACAGGCCAAGATGCACGAGGCCATGCAGGAGGTCATCCGGCTGGCCAATCTGGAGGGCGTGCCCCTGCCCCGCGACAACGACGAGCAGTTTTTGCGCACTGCCATGCCCACCTTCAACCCGGACGGCATGCCCAGCATGCGGCAGGACGTGCTGGCAAAGCGTCCCACCGAGGTGGAGGAATTTGCCGGTGTGGTGCGCGCCCGGGCCAAAAAGTACGGCATGCCCACCCCCGCCAACGACTTTTTCTATGCCCGCATCCAGGAGATCGAGGCGGGCTACTGCAAGTAAGGAGCTGCCATGCACAAACTGTATTTTACCCGCCACGGCGAGACCGTGTGGAACGTGGAAAACAAGATCTGCGGCATGACCGACAGTCCCCTCACCGAGCGGGGCCGGGCGCAGGCCCGGGCCCTGGGCCAGAAGGTAAAGGCCGGCGGCTATGCCATCGACGAGATCCTGTATTCTCCCCTGTCCCGCGCCGCCGACACGGCAAAAGCCATCGCCGATGCCACCGGCATCCCCGCCCGGTGTGAGCCGCGCCTGCGGGAGCAGTGCTTTGGCAAGTACGAGGGCACACCCCGCAACGGCGAGAAGTTCCGCATTTCCAAGACCTGCTTTGCCGACCGCTATGACGGCGGCGAGAGCATGCTGCAGCTGGCCCAGCGCATCTACAACCTGCTGGACGAACTGCGGGACCAACCGGACAAGACCTACCTGTTGGTGGCCCACAACGGCATCGCCCGGGTGGTGGAATCCTACTTCCACGACATGACCAACGAGGAATACGCCCTGGCCGGCATCCGCAACTGCGAGCTGGTGGAGTATCATTTTGATTGAGTCTCATGGAAAACGCCCTCCGCTTCGCTCTGGGCATGAAATAAGGAAAGATTCTAAATAAGAGCAAGACCGGACAGCCTGCGGGCTGTCCGGTCTTGCGTTTTCACGGGATGGGGTCGTAGCGGAGAAATGGATGTATCGGCAAACGGTTGCTGCTGGTTCCGGATTATCCCGCAACAAATCCCTGAATCAGCAGCAGGGTTGGATACTTCGGGAAAACCGCCCCACTCTGTGTTCTAAAAAAGATGTCGTTTCCCGTTCCGGCCCTTCTCGTGAAAAAGTGCTCCGGAAACGACCGCAGTCGTTTCCGGAGCACAAATTAAAAATAATTTTTCCGCTGAATATGCCCAGAGCGAAGCGGAGGGCATTTCAAACCATCAGCCCTTATACAGCCCGAAGAGCTTCAGCAGTTTCTGCCAGAAAGTCAGCGCCACGGGGGCGGCCTCCGGCTCTGCCGCCGGGGCCGGGGCCTCGATGGCCACCGTCTGCAGGGCGAACTGTACGGCGGAAACATCGGTGTTCTCGGCAGAAGTAAAGCTCTCCACCTCGCTGCTGCCGTTCAGGCCGGCCAGCAGGCTGTCCAGCTGGTCGCCCATGTCGATCCCGGAAACATTGCTGCGCAGCTCTCCGGTGCCGGCCGTCAGCTGGGCGGCACCGTCGGTCAGCTGCTGCACTCCGGCTTTCAGCTGGGCCACGCCGTCGGTGTAGGCGTTCAGGCCGCTGTCCAGCTGGCCGTACTGGCTGGCCAGCTGGTTCACGCCGTCGGTCAGCACCGAAAGGTTGCCCAGCATCCCGGTCAGGGCATTGGCCAGCTGACGCACCCCGGCATCGAACTGCCCGTACTGGCTGTTCAGGGTGCTGCTGCCCGCGTGCAGCTGGGCCACACCGTCGTGCACCGTGTTCAGGTAGGTCTCCATCGCGTCGATGTTGGCGCTGGAGCCTTTCAGCAGCAGGATGACGTCCTTGAGCTGGGGCATCACCCTGGCCAGCTGTTCCAGCTGCTCCATAGCTTTCGCGTTGCCGTCCTTCAGCTGGTCCAGGTCCAGCCCGTTTTCCTTCAGGATGGCCTTGTAAGCGTCGTAACTCACCTGCTCATCCAGCTGGGCGGCACCGGCGTCCAGCTGGGCAATGCCGTTCTGGATCTGGGTGGAGGCGTCCAGCAGGGTGGTGAGCTGGTCGGTGGAGGCCGACACGCCGTTCAGGGCGGTCTGCATCTGGGTCAGGGCCGCCTTGACCTTGGCGGACCCGCCGGTCAGCGCGCCGGACTTGTCGTTCAGGGTGTCAAGCCCCGCCTGCACCTGGGCAATGCCGTCTGCCAGCGCGTTGGCACCGTCGTCCAGCTGTACCGAACCGCTCTGCAGCCGGTCCAGCATGCCGGTCAGGTCGTCCCCGTTCAGGCCGAGGTTCAGCCGGAGCTTCACGCCGTTCAGCGAGATGGCGTTCATGGCAAAGTCGGTCACGTCGGCGGTCACGGTCACGTCGCTGTCCGAACCTGGCAGCAGAATGTAGGAGAGCTGCTTGTTGCTGCCCACATTGGCCATGGTGGCCCCATCCGCCACGATGTTCTGTGCCCGGTCGGTGTCCAGCGTCATGGTCACCTGCAGGGCATACTGGTCAAAGAAATCTCCGGTGCAATCCGGGTTGCGGCTCACCTGCAGGCGGATGGCCAGCGCGCCGCTTTTGCCGCCCAGCTCTTCCGGGGCGATCTCGGCCCCGTCCAGCGTGTAGGTCAGTTTCACGAGCCACGGCAGCGCGGTGGCGGTGTCCATGGTGCCCTCATAGTAGAGCTTGCCGTCCTCGGCAACTGCAGCGGTGACGGTGTCGCCGCTGTGCTCCAGCGGGTCGGTGGTGGTCATGTTGCGCACGGCGGTGTAGCTGCCGTGGTCGGTGACGGTGTCCCCCGCCTGCACGGCAAAGCTGTTCACGGCGTACACGCCGGTCACGGTGCCGGACGCATCCAGATTGGCATAGATGACCTCTTCCTTGGCGGAGGCCGCAAAGGCCGGTAGGGCCGCCCCGGCCAGCAGACAGCCTGCCAGCACCAGCGCCGATACCCGGCGCACAATCTTCTGTTTCATCTCGTCAAGCCTCCTTCGGCTGTTTTTTCGGTTTGATGATGAGCGGGTCGGCCAGATACAGATAGCCCGGCAGAGCCAGCAGCACGATGGCCAGCGACACCAGACCGCCCACGCCCAGGAAGTTGCCCAGCTGGCCCAGCAGCTGGTTGGTGGAGATGGCCCCCATCAGGAAGCCCACCACCGCCAGCGCACTGCCCGTGGTGATCACCGAGGTGGTCACGGTGGACACGGTAGCGGCAATGGCCTGCTTTTTGTCCAGCGTCTCGCGGAACTCCTGATACCGGTCCGAGAACAGGATGGCGTAGTCTACCGTCGCACCCAGCTGGATGGTGCTGATGATGAGGTAAGCAATGTAGAACACATGGCGGCCCCGGAAATACGGGATGGCCAGATTGATCCAGATGGCCGTCTCGATGCTCAGCACCAGAATGACCGGCAGCAGCAGCTGACGCTTCATGAGCAGCAGGATCAGGAACACGGCGCCGATGGCCAGCAGGTTCACCTTGACCATGTCGGCGGTGATGGTGTCCATCAGGTCGTAGGTGCTCACGCCCTGCCCGGCCAGATCATACGCATCCGGGTAATACTGCTGCACCGTGGCACGCACTTTTTCCACCAGCGCAAAGGCCGCGTCGCCCTCGGTGTCGGCGTTCACGGTGAGCACCATGCGGGTGTAGCCGCCGGACACCAGCAGTTTCAGGGTGTCCGGGGGCACGAACTCCGGCGGGATGGATGCGCCCGCGTTGTCCACATAGGACAGGATGCCCGTCACCTCCGGGATGGCGTGCAGCGCATCCGAAAGCTCGGCCTGGGTGGCGGTGTCGCCCTCCGGCACCAGCACCACCCAGGTATCGCTCTTGCCGAACGTCTCTTCGATGGCGGCGGTATCGGCACCCAGACGGGTGTTGGTGCCGAACATATGGGCGGCACCGTAGTAGTATTCGTTGTTGTTGGAGGCCAGATAGCTGGGCACCATGATGACGGCCAGCGCCAGCGCCGCCGGCAGCATGATGCGGGACACAAACCGCCCGAACTTGTCAAAGCCGGGCAGCAGAGGCTTGTGGTGGGTCTTATCCATCCACGGGTAACACACCAGCGTCAGCGCCGGCATGAAGGTGAACACGGTGACAAGGCTCAGCACCACGCCCTTGGCCAGCGCAAGGCCCAGGTCCGGGCCGATCTGGAACTGCATGAGCACCAGCGCCAGAAAGCCGATGACCGTGGTCAGGCCGCTGGACAGGATGGACCCGGTGGATTTGCACAGGGCCTCCACCATGCAGTCCTCCGCGCTGGCCTCCGGGCGCGCGGCCCGGCACTCGGCAAAGCGGTGGATGAGGAACACCGAGTAATCCAGTGACACGGCCAGCTGCAGGATGCTGCCGGCGGCGTTGGTCACAAAGGAAATGGTGCCGAACATCAGGTTGGTGCCGTTGTTGATGAGGATGGCCGCCCCAAGACCCGCCAGCACCAGCAGCGGCTCCACCCAGGAATCGGTGGTCAGGATCAGGATGAACAGCACATACACCACCGCAATGGCCGCGATCTTGGCCACCTCGGTGACGGTGGAATTGGTAGCCACAGCGGTGGACACCGCGGTCCCGGCCAGGGCATTGTCCTCCCCGATCAGGTCCTGAATGGCCGCCACAGCCTCCAGACGTTTCGCATCCTCCACCGTCACGGTGAACAGCGCGCAGTTGTCCTTATAATAGGTCTCCACCGTGGCGGTGTCCTGCATCTGCAGCGGCACGGTCACGTCCAGGCTGTCGTCCAGCCAGGTCACGGCCTCCACACCGTCGATGGCGGCAAGTTTTTCTTTGTAGTCCAGCGCCTCGGGCACCGTGACGTCCCGCACCATGACCCGCATGTTGGGGATGCCGCCGGTAAAGGCGCTGTTCATCTGCTCCAGTGCAAGGGTGGAGGGTGAGTCCGGCGGCAGATAGTCGTTGATGTCGTAGTCCACCTGCACCGCCCGGGAAGCAAACACGCTCAGCACGGCGGCCAGCACGAACGCGGCCAGCACCGCTCTGCGCCGGTGCACGATGCCGGTATAGAATCGTTTCAGCAAAACAGGAAAACTCCTTTCCGGAAAAATCAAAACTGTTTATCATTCTAACAGGTCTGATAAAAATGGAAAAGAGATATTTTATGAATTTTCGCTTTTGGGCGTATTTTTTGCTCTTGACAAATAAATGGATTCTGCTATACTCTTTTTCGGTCATCGGAGGACCGTTTCCAACGTAATTTGGACGGGCCGGATAAGATGCCGTGCAGACAGCGCCCCGCCGGAGGCTTCCTTGCCGTAGTGAGGAAGAAGAGGAAGGCCGGGCGTGCACTCGCGGAGCTTATCCGGCCCGTTTTGTTTCCTGTCGAAAGGAGTTTTTCGTGTCCAAGCAAAAAATCCAACTGTCGGATCACTTTACCTACCCGCGCCTGCTGCGGTTCGTGCTGCCCGCCGTGGGCACCATGCTGTTCACCTCCATCTACGGCATCGTAGATGGCCTGTGCGTGTCCAACTTTGTGGGCAAAACAGCCTTTGCGGCGGTCAACCTGATCATGCCGCTGCCCCAGCTGCTGGGCACCATCGGCTTCATGCTGGGCACCGGCGGCAGCGCCATCGTGGGCATCACGCTGGGCGAGGGCGACCAGAAAAAGGCCGACCGCTATTTCACCCTGTTCCTGCTGGCGGCTCTGATCTCGGTCAGTGTGCTGGCGGTGCTGGGCATTGTGTTCCTGCGGCCCATTGCCGTGCTGCTGGGCGCAAAGGGAGAGCTTTTGGACTACGCGGTGCGCTATGGACGCATCCTGATGGTGTCCCTGCCCACCTTTGCGCTGCAGAATATGTTCCAGAGCTTTTTCGTCACCGCCGAAAAGCCGCACCTCGGCTTCTGGTTCACCGTGGGCGCGGGCTGCACCAACATGGTGCTGGATGTGCTGATGGTGGGTATCTGGGGCTGGGGCGTGGAGGGCGCGGCCATTGCCACCTTTATCAGCCAGCTGGTGGGCGGCGTACTGCCGGTGTTCTACTTCATCGACCGCAGCAACTCCAGCCGCCTGCACCTGTGCAAGACCAGTTTTTACAGCAAAGTCCTGCGGGATGCCTGCATCAACGGCTCTTCCGAGCTGATGACCAACCTTTCCATGTCGCTGGTCAATATCCTGTACAACTACCAGCTGCTGCGTCTGGCCGGTGAGAACGGTGTGGCCGCCTACGGCGTCATCATGTACGCGGCCTTCCTGTTCGTGGCGGTGTTCGTGGGCTATGCCGTGGGCAGTGCGCCCATCGTCAGCTTCCACTACGGTGCCCGCAACCACGCCGAGGTGCACAACCTCTACCGGAAAAGCCTGCGGCTCATCGCCGTGGTGGCTGTGACCCTGACGCTGGCTTCCATGTTCATCATCCCCTGTGTGGCGCGCATTTTCGTGGGCTACGATGCGGAATTGCTGGCCCTGACCAGCCGGGCCTTCCGGCTGTACGCGCTGAGCTTCCTCATCATGGGCTTCAACGTGTACGCGTCCTCCTTCTTCACGGCGCTGGGCGACGGCGTGACCAGCGCGCTGATCTCCTTTTTGCGCACGCTGGCGTTTCAGGTGATCGCCATTCTCCTGCTGCCGCTGCTGCTGGGCATCGACGGCATCTGGCTGGCCGTCACCGCCGCCGAGCTGGCGGCTCTGGCCGTGAGCGCTGCCATGCTCCTCACCAAGGACAAGGTGTTCCATTACCGAAAGGTGTAAACTGTTTATCTATATTCTTTCTATTAAACGCATAAACGCAGAAATTCGACAAATAAACGAATTTCTGCGTTTATTTTTGTCTATCATCTCCATTGAAGCCCGCATATGACCATATTATACTTAATCAAAATAATGTTTTTGTTCGCAAGGAGGTTTTATATGAAACGCAGAAAATTTCTGGTCTCGTTACTGCTGGCACTGCTTATGCTTCCGTTACACGTATTCGCTGAAGAGCCCACCTATGCATTTACTGATGCGGAAGTTCTTGCACGTGGACAGCTGTATTATTCTTCTCTAAACCAGTTTTTCAGCAATGTTGCAAATGATAACGGCAATGCCGCCGAAGTTACCTTGACCGGTGCCATTGGTTTTTGTGACACAGATTACTGGGTTCAAAGCGAGTTTGATGCAAGAGTTGCTCAGGGTACTACATATGGTCCTTGTCTTTATATCGAGTATGTCGTGACCGACCAGAACGGCCACAGTAAAACTGGCTATTCCTATGATTTGCTACCCGTTGGCGGACATTTCAACGAAGGTCTTGCCAAACTCAACTATACAACTGCTGTTAAAAACTTTTCGGGTGGTTCCGGCATCAGCATTTTAGGAAACGGCTTTGTCAAAGACTCTCTCAATTACAAAGTCCGCATTGACCTTTCTGATTATGCCGCCAAAGGGTACTCCACTACTAAAACACAGGTCGACGCTGCCCGTGCGGCAAAAGTGGCTTCTATTGTGGAAACACCTGAGCGCTACTACGCCAACCTTGAAAAACTTTTAATGACATTTGATTCCAATACTCAGACAAACGAAGTTATCGTTTGCGTAAAGGGCATCTATACAGATGATGAACTTGCTTCTATCAGCTATACCGATGACAGTAAGATTCAGTACTGGCTGGACTACACTACCGTAAATCTCAACTTGAAACAGGTTCGTGTTAAGAAAGCCTACTCTGTACTTGGCTCTATTACTGTTATCGGCAATGCAAGTGAATATAATAAAATGGCTTTGATTGCAAACGGCAGAAATCCTTCTTACACTGAGATTGCACCCGGTATGTATCGCAATGCGGATGGCTGGACAGTTTTCCGTGTCAATCTGAGCGATTATACCGCCAAAGGCTATGTTTACTGAACTTTAATTTCTTCTAAAGATCCCCTGCTTTCTGCGAAACGGCGAAAAGCAGGGGATTTTTTTGGTGATTCTGGCTCTGCCGCTGCAGGGCAAATCGTGTTAGAATGGACACAGCTTCTTATTCACTGTTTTACGAGGGATCATTATGACATTGTTTTTGACCAGCAGCCCCAGCGGCTGCCCCTTTGAGCCGGGGCCGGATATTCCGGTGCTGGACACGCGCAACCACTTTGTGGCGAACCTGCGGGCCGTCTGGCCGGATCACGCCGTGCTGGGCCTTGCCATTGCGGCAGACCCCTATGCCTACGAGCAGAACGACGAGATGTGCCGGGTGTTTGCTCAGAGCTTTGCGAACGCCCACCTGCCCCTGACGGCGCTCATCCCCTGCGATGCCCGCAATGCTGAGGAGATCGGTTCTCTTCTGCCCCAAAGCGGCTTTGTGATGCTGTGCGGCGGGCACGTGCCCACCCAGAACCACTTTTTTGCTCAGCTGGGCCTGCCGGGGCTGTTCCACAACTACCACGGCATCGTGCTGGGCGTGAGTGCCGGCAGCATGAACGCCGCCCACATCGTGTACGCCGCACCCGAGGAACCGGGCGAAGCCGCCGACCCGCACTACTCCCGCTGGATGAACGGCCTTGGCCTGACCGAGACCCGCATCCTGCCCCACTACCAGTTCATCCGGGATCATGTGCTGGACGGACAGAAGGTGGAGGATATCGCCCTTGCCGACAGCAAAAAGCGGCATTTTCTCGCTTTGCCGGACGGCTCGTATATCCTGTGCGCCGACGGCAGCGAGGCGCTGTACGGCAAAGGCTGGTACTTTGCGGACGGGATGATGGAAGAGATCAACGAAGACGAAGATGTGCTGCCTTTACGGTAAAGCGCGACAAAAGCGGGGCTTCTACGGCAGCCTTGACGATTAAAATGGCCTCCGCTGCGCTCTGGCCATCATCAGTGGAATTATTATTTTTATTTGCAGTTCCGAAACGCCTGCGGGCGTTTCGGAACTGCTTTTTCACGAAAGG
>ENA-OVFU01001345-OVFU01001345.1-human-gut-metagenome-genome-assembly--contig:-NODE-1345-length-11036-cov-4.140333_pt1 | contig 11036 bp, 9 predicted proteins | sample MGYA00237764_ERZ505407 | MGnify/ENA primary metagenome ERZ505407 (study PRJEB26158, sample SAMN06016366) | human gut metagenome | biome: human gut; feature: ankylosing spondylitis patient; material...
TTGGTGCTGCAACAGAAACAGAGATGAAGGAAGCTAAGCTTCGTATGGAAGATGCTTTAAATGCAACCCGTGCAGCAGTTGAAGAGGGAATTATCGCAGGCGGCGGTTCTGCTTATGCACATGCTACCGTTGATGTTCAGAAGGTAGTTGATACTCTGGAAGGTGACGAGAAGACCGGTGCCAAGATCATCTTAAAGGCTCTGGAAGCTCCTCTGTTCCACATTGTAGCAAACGCAGGTCTGGAAGGCGCTGTTATCGTAAACAAGGTAAAAGAGTCCCCGGTTGGCGAAGGCTTTGATGCTTACAATGAGACTTTCGTAAACATGATCGAAGCAGGTATCCTGGATCCTGTTAAGGTTACAAGAAGTGCATTACAGAATGCAAACAGCGTTGCATCTACATTACTGACCACTGAGTCTGTAGTAGCAACTATCAAGGAGCCGGCACCAGCTGCTCCGGCTGCACCTGATATGGGCGGAATGTATTAATCAGAAATATAAAAATAGGAATATACTGTTAGTAAAAAGAAGTCTGTGGCGGATAAAAACGTTGCAGACTTCTTTTTTTGTTAAAAATTTGTCTGACCTATTGCCTTTTTAATAAAAAAATGCTAATCTAAACTCATGAGATGTCAGACGAATTTTAAAAAAATAATATGATGAATTAAAAGGAGAACGGTTATGAAGTTACACAGTCAGGAAGTTAGAAAACTTGCACCGGAAAATGACCCGTTAAAGATCGGAATGGGATGGAGCGTGGCAGATCTGGATAAACCTCAGATTTTAGTAGAAAGCTCTTTTGGTGACAGTCATCCGGGAAGTGCCCATCTGAACCAGTTTGTAGAAGAGGGCGTAAAAGCAGTCAACGATAACGGAGGAAAAGCAGCCAGATATTATGTGACCGATATCTGCGACGGCATTGCCCAGGGACATGACGGCATCAATTATTCTCTTGCACACAGAGATATGATGACCAATATGATCGAAGTTCACGGAATGGCAAGCGGCTTTGACGGCGGCATGTTTATTGCCAGCTGCGACAAGTCTGTGCCTGCTATTTTAATGGGTATTGGCCGTTTAAAGGATATGAGTGCTATTGTAGTTACCGGCGGTGTTATGGAAGCCCATACTATTACACCAAAGTATGTGGAAAATGACCCGGCCTGCGCTATTAACGAACTGCTGACACTGGAGCAGATCGGTAAATTCGACGCACAGGAAAAGAGAGGCGAGATCCCGGAGGAACAGTTAAATTATTATAAGCACAATGCATGCCCAAGCTGCGGCGCATGTTCCTTTATGGGTACTGCTTCCACCATGCAGATCATGGCAGAGGCATTAGGCCTTATGCTTCCAGGCACTGCCCTGATGCCCGCAACTGCACCTGAATTAAAGCAGGCTGCTTATGATGCAGGAAAACAGCTGATGAAGTTAGTAGAAAAAGGTATCAAGGCAAAGGATATCGTTACCATGAAGAGCTTTGAGAACGCTATTATGGTACATGCTGCTATCAGCGGTTCTACCAATGCTACCATGCACATTCCTGCTATTGCCCATGAATTCGGCTTTGAAGTAGATGCAGAAACCTTTGACCGTATGCACAGAGGAGCTCATTACCTGCTTAATATCCGTCCATCCGGTGACTGGCCAGCCCAGTATTTCTATTATGCAGGCGGTGTTCCAAGAGTTATGGAAGAGATCAAGGATATGCTGCATCTGGATGTAATGACAGTTACAGGCAAGACCTTAGGTGAGAACCTGGAAGAATTAAAGAAAAATGGTTTCTATGACCACTGCGATGAACTGTTAAGAGAAAAAGGCAAGCTGTTAGGACGCGAAATCAAGCGTACAGAGATCATCCATGCCTTTGATGATGCAAAGGGAACAGATGGAAGTATTGCTATTTTAAAGGGCAACCTGGCTCCGGAAGGCTGTGTGATCAAGCACACTGCATGCCCGAAGGAAATGTTTGAGGCAACTCTTCTTGCAAGACCATTTAACAGTGAGGAAGAGTGTATTGACGCTGTTCTTAAGAGAAAGGTAAAACCAGGGGATGCTATCTTTATCCGCTATGAGGGACCAAAGGGAAGCGGTATGCCTGAAATGTTCTATACAGGTGAAGCCATCTGCTCTGACCCAAAACTGGCTTCCAGCGTGGCTCTGATCACTGACGGACGTTTCTCCGGTGCATCCAGAGGCCCGGTTATCGGTCATGTAAGCCCGGAAGCTGCTGCAGGCGGACCTATTGCTCTGGTAGAAGAAGATGACCTGATCTATATTAATGTAAAAGAGCGCAGACTGGAGATCGTAGGCGTAAAGGGTGAAAAGCGCACTCCAGAGGAGATGGAAGAGATATTAAAGGCCAGAAAAGCTAAATGGCAGCCAAAGCCTCCGAAATATACCAAGGGAACCCTTAAGCTGTTCTCTGAACATGCAGTATCACCTATTAAAGGCGGATATATGGTGTAGTCCTGAGTGGATCCAGCGCATGGAATAATCTTATCAAAACATCAGACAGGAAAAGCTGTCTGACCAATATAATACAAATTAATGCCTTTTGCACATCTGTACAAAAGGCATTTTTATTGCGCAAAACAAATACAAAGTAATATTGCACAAAAATATGAATACAAAATTGTGGAAAACATAAAAAACGCATTTGAGATACACAAAATTTTCACAATCCCTTGACATAAGATGTCTGATGTGGTAAAAAGATTACATCAGACATCTTATTAATTAAGATCCTGCAGATGATCAGGATCTATTAAAAGAAAGGGAAGGTATTAAGTTATGAGAAAGTCAAAAGTAATGTTAACAATCCTGGCAGCAGCAATGGCAGCAAGCCTTACAGCATGTGGAGGTTCCTCCAATGGTGGAGCATCTACAACCGCAGCAGCAGGCGGCTCTGATACAAAGACAGAGGCAGCAGGCTCCACAGCTTCTGCAGATGCCATCAACTTCACAATGGCAATGGTTGACAATAATTCTTCTAACTACTACAAGGGCGCTGAAAAGATCGCTGAATGTGTAGAAAAGGCAACTGACGGAAAGATCACACTGACTATCCAGGCTGGCGGCACCTTAGGCGGCGAGAGTGATACACTGGACATGGCAGTTCAGGGCGACCTTGATATTGCATCCTGTGCAAACTCCGTACTTGCTAACTACATCCCAGAGATGAGCATTCTGGATCAGGCTTTCCTGTGGGACAGCGCAGATCAGGCTAACTACGCAGTAACTCATGAGTTAGGCGATCTGATCCAGACTAAGGCAAATGAGCATGGTCTTCACGTAATTGGCTACATGGAATCCGGTTTCCGTGATGTATTCTCCACAAAGCCAATCGAGTCTATGGCAGATTTCAAGGGCGTAAAGATCCGTGTAATGCAGAACGAAGGACAGTTAGCAGCATTTACCGCTTTCGGTGCTAACCCAATCGCACTTTCCGCTTCTGAGCAGTTTACCGCTCTTCAGCAGAAGACCATTGATGCTTGCGAGAACGCTGTTTCTAACTGCTGGATCAACAAGTTCTATGAGGCTGGTGTAAACTCCGTTATCAATACACATCACTGCTTCGTATACATCCCACTGTGCATGAGCGATAACGCTTGGAACAAGATCCCGGATGATTTAAAAGATACCTTCGTTAAGGCTGTAGCAGAAGGCTGCGAAGCTCAGTGGCAGTATCTGAACGAAGCAAACGAAGAAGCTAAGGGTAACCTGGAAGGCGCTGGCGTTAAGTTCTATGACATCAACTTAGATGAAATGAAGGACGCTTACAAGGCAGCTCAGGAGAAGGCTGGTACTTCTTTCGATGCAGAATGGGAAGCAGCAGTAGATGCAGCAAAAGCAGCTGTAAAATAATCTGCCAAAGATCCACAGGCAACACAAAATAAAAAAAGCAGTAAACATACAGCCGTGCCGGCAACAGTCAGTGACGGTGCGGCTGTTTTAAAGAGCGAGAGAAAAGAAGGGGACTGGAAATGAAAGGAATTAAGAAAGCATTATCTTACATTACCAATGTAGAATATGCCATCATGGTCGTTACCTTTGTGGCAATGGTCATCGCGTATTTCATCTCTGTCGTAAACCGTAACTTCATCAAGGCATCTATGCCATGGACAGAAGAAGTTGCAATGTACAGTATGATCTATATGGCACTTTTAGGAACAGAAGTTGGTCTTCGTGACGGCACGCAGGTAGCAGTTACTGCAGTGATCGAAAAACTCCACGGAGTTACAAAAAAGATCGTATCTATTATTGAACAGATCATTCTGGAGATCTTCTCTTTCGTAATGTTAAAAGGTCTGGCACTGTTTTCCAAGCAGTTACAGACCGGACAGACCACACCGGTTTTAAAAGTACCAATGTCAGTAATGTACTTTTCACTGGTCCTGACCTTTGCGCTGATCCTGGTCATCCAGGCAGTTGTGCTGGTTGAAAAAGTTATGGACCTGAAAAATAAGGAGGTAGAGGCATGAGCGCAGGAGTAATTCTTTTCGTTGCATTCGCAGCATGCCTGGTGATCGGTGTTCCGGTTTCCATTTCTTTGGGAGTGGCTTCCCTTTGCTCCGTAGTATTTGGCGGCCTGTCCGCATCTTCTACGGTAATCGCACAGCGTATTTTCGGTGGACTTCAGTCAACTTCTATTATGGCCATCGCATTCTTCGTACTTGCAGGAAACCTGATGACAAAAGGTGGTATCTCCCGCCGTATCGTAAATTTTGCTAACTGTCTGGTTGGTAATGTACGCGGCGGTATGAGCCTTGCGCTGGTACTTGCATGTGCATTCTTCGCAGCATTATCCGGTTCCGCACCTGCAACTGTTATTGCTATCGGAACCATGCTTTACAACGACATGGTCAAGATGGGATATCCTGGTGACCGTACAGCCGGACTGTTAGTAGTATCCGGTGGTATGGGACCGATCATTCCTCCATCCATTATCATGGTTATCTACTGTACCTTAACCGGTGCTTCTGTAGGTAATATGTTCAAACAGGGTATGTTAGTAGGTGTTACCATCATGGTAGTGCTTATGACAGAGGTTCTTTTCTTCGCAAGAAAAGAAAAATGGCCAAAACAGGAAGTAAAGCGTACACCGGCAGAAATATTCAAAGTGTTCTTAGATGCTATTCCTGCATTAATGACACCTATCATCATCCTTGGCGGTATCTACTCCGGTATGCTGACAGCTACTGAAAGTGCAGCTGTTGCCGTTGTATGGGCAGCTATTGCAGGTCTGTTCATCTACAAGGAACTGACATTTAAGGAACTGATCCCGATCTTAAAGGATTCTGCAAAGAGCTCCGCAATGATCCTTTTCATCATCGCTTCCTCTACTGCATTCTCCTGGGTATTTACTTTCTCCGGCGCTTCCCAGGCACTGGTAGACACCGTTGTAGCAATGAACCTGAATTCTATGTTATTCTGCTTCGTTGTTGCTATCATTCTTCTTATTTTCGGTACATTTATGGAAGGTACTGCCATCGCAGTTTTACTGGTTCCGGTTCTGTGGCCGATCGCCCAGAGCATGGGAATCGATGTTATCCATTTTGGTATGATCGTATGTATCTCCAACGTAGTTGGTACTATGACACCACCTGTTGCAGTTAACATTTTCTCAGCGTCAACTGTATCAGGACTGAAAATGGGAGACATTGCAAAGGCAGAGATCCCATTCCTGATCGGATATGTTGCAGTATTCTTCCTGTGCGTATTCTCAAGAGGTTTCTGTACAATGCTTATTTAATTTAAATTTAGGATACCAGGGCCGCCTGCAGGCGGCCTTGTAAATAATCACATAACATGATCAGCAAAAGGCTGGTCAGGTATAACAGGAGGTTTATCATGATCCAAGGTGAAATAACAAAAGAACGTATGGAAGGCTGGAAGTTTGATTCTTCCTGTGAAGAAGGATTCCATGAGATCATTGCACCAGGAAAGGCAGACTGTGAACAGGAGTATATTTACCGTTTAAACCTGTCCGCAGGAAAGAGCTTTGATCTAGAGACCGGAAAACTGGAAATGGACGCTGTATGTATCAAAGGTGCAGCTGATTTTTCCTGGGACGGTTATTCAGGAACCTGTGATAAGCTGGATTCCTTCTATGTAGTAAGCAATATGAAAGTACATATTACAGCAAAAGAAGACTGTATTTTCTACATTGCAGGTGCTGTTGATGAAGGATATGGAAAACCATTTTTCCGTAAATGTGACCTGACCATGCCTATTGGTGAGATCCATCAGATCCATGGCTCCGGCGTCAGCCAGAGAGAGGTATTTATGACCATCGATCCAGGTACAGCATCTTCCAGACTGTTAGTAGGTCTGACCTGGGGCGGAAATGGTGCATGGACCAGCTGGCCGCCTCATGAGCATGAAAAGGATCTGGAAGAGGTTTATTGCTACTTTGATATGGATGATCCTCATTTTGGACTGCATTTAAGCTATGTAGAACCAGGAGATACCCATGGAGTAGTAGCTCATACTGTTAAGAGTGGTACTATGATCCTGGCACCAAGAGGTTACCATCCTACAGTAGCTGCACCGGGAACCAGAAATACATATTTATGGGTACTGGCAGCACATTCCCACAAGAGTCGTCGTTATGATCTGGCAGTTCTGGACCCGAAGCGCGCAGAAATGAACTAGGCCAGAAATAAAGTAAAATTAAGAGTTATATTTAGGAGGCAGAGACATGAACGCAATGGATTCAATTTTTCTCCCACGTTTTACCATTGGCGAGAATGCATTTGACGCTTTCCATGATGAAATGGGAAGATATGGAAAAAAAGTAGCAGTGATCCACGGAGAAAGAGCATGGAAGGCAGCAAGGGAATATGTAGTTCCTGCACTGGAAAAAGCAGGTCTTACGATTACTACAGAATGGCTGTATGGACATGATGCAACCCATGAAAACGCTGATAAGATCTCAAATGATCCTGCAGTACAGGAAGCAGATATGCTCCTTGCAGTAGGCGGTGGAAAATGTATCGATACAGCAAAGCTGGCTGCAGATCACCTTGGAAAACCGGTATTTACCGCTCCTTCCATTGCGTCTAACTGTGCTCCTGTTACCCAGATCAGTATTATGTACCATGAGGATGGTTCTTTCTGCGACATCCCAAGATTAAAGGAAGTACCGGTACACTGCTTTATCAACCCGAAACTGGTTTTAGCAGCTCCTGTTAAATACCTGTGGGCTGGTATCGGCGATGCCATGGCAAAGCATGTAGAGTCCAGCTGGTCTGCAAAGGCTGGGGAGAAGTTAAGCTTTGGCAGTGAGTTTGGTATCACAGCAGGACAGATGTGCTTCTATCCAATGGTTAAGGATGCAAAGAAGGCAATGGATGATGCAAAAGCAGGAAGAAACAGTGAAGAGCTTGAAAACACCATTTTAAATATTGTTGTTTCCCCAGGTGTTGTATCTGTTTCTGTTCATCCAAATTATAATGGCGGTATTGCACATGCTTTATTCTATGGCCTGACCAAGAGAGAGCATATTGAAAAGAAACATCTCCACGGTGAGGTAGTTTCTTACGGCACACTGGTAAATCTTATGGTAGATAAGGACTGGGATAAGCTGAAACTGGCTTATGGCGTAAATAAGTCTATTGACCTGCCTGTATGCCTGGCTGATCTGGAGCTGGAAAAGGATGACAAGTTAGAGGATGTCCTTGAAGCAACAATGGCAAACCAGGAAATGACCCATACACCTTATCCTGTAACAAAAGAGATGATCTATCAGGCAATCCAGGATCTGGAAGACTATAAGGGTTAAAAACCTAGAATGCAAGTTAGAGAGGATAGTAAAATGGCAGTAACCATACGTGATATACGGGTAATCTGCACAGCGCCGGAAGGTATCAACCTTGTGGTGGTAAAAGTGGAGACCAGCGAGCCGGGACTTTACGGACTGGGATGCGCAACCTTTGCTTACCGTCATCTGACCGTAAAGCATCTGATCGAAGAGTATATGAAACCTCTTCTGGTCGGACGTCCGGTTGAAAATATCGAGGAGACCTGGCAGCTGATGCACCAGAACGGCTACTGGAGAAACGGACCGATCGAGAACAATGCGATCTCCGGAATCGACATGGCGCTCTGGGACATCAAGGGAAAGATGGCGGGAATGCCGTTATACCAGCTGTTTGGAGGAAAAGTCCGGGAAGGAATCCCGGTTTACCGCCATGTAGACGGAAAGGACATCAATGAGATCTGCGAAAACATCCAGATGTATCAGGAGATGGGCATCACGCATCTGAGATGCCAGTGCGGTGGATACGGCGGTCTTCCATATGGAGATACACCATCGACAGCTCCGGAGGGCGCTCATGATGGTCTGTATCTTGATTCAAAGAAGTACATCCGCGATACGATCCATCTGTTCGAGCAGATCCGTTCGAAGATCGGATATGAGATGCAGCTGGTCCATGATGTTCATGAGCGGATCGCTCCGGCGGACGCTGTGGCTCTCGCGAAAGGTCTTGAGCCGTATGACCTGTTCTTCCTGGAAGATCCGGTCCCGTTAGAGCAGCTTTCCTGGCTCAGAAACCTGAGACAGCAGACTAGCATCCCGATCGCGCAGGGCGAATTGTTCAACAACCCGTATGAGTGGAGAACGATCATCGCTGAGCAGCTGATCGATTTCATCCGCGTCCACATCACCCAGGTGGGAGGAATCACACCGGCGAGAAAGCTCCAGATCTTTGCGGAGCAGTTCGGTGTCCGGACCGCATGGCACGGACCGGGCGACATGTCACCGTTAGCCCATGCAGCGAACATCCACATCGACCTTGCGGCACAGAACTTCGGAGTTCAGGAATGGTCCGGGATCGAACCGCCGAACTTCGTGATCCAGAAATTAAAGGGACCGCACGGCGCTCTGCTCGATGTGTTCCCGGGAATGCCGGAATACCGGAAAGGATATGTATACGCAAACGACAAGCCGGGACTTGGAGTCGATATCGATGAAGCCGAGGCGGCAAAATATCCGTGTGAAAATACCGTGACAACATGGACACAGACGAGAGCACGGGACGGAGCGCTCGTAACTCCGTAAGTGTTTGAAAAGGGAAAGGTAACTGTTCAGCAGGTCTGCGCACTTGCTGCGCTGACCGTAATAAAGTATAGGCATGAAGGCAAAAATCCCATCGGCGCAGCCGATCTGGAATGGATTTTTGCTCGTAACTGTGAAGGTACTGAACAGTTACAGGGAAAGGAGAATATGTGGGAATGAGCAGAAAGACATCATCCATCGCAGCAGCGGGGATCATCGCGGCGGCAGTTGTACTCAGCGGTTTCAGCATCTATAAGGACAATCATCAGAAAAACAGTACAGACGGAACGATCACCCTGCGTATGGCACAGACCTCATCACAGACAGGAGCCATCGGACAGTCGATGGATGCATTTGCAGACAGGATCTACGATGAGACCGGAGGAAAATATAAGATCGAGACATACCATAACGGACAGCTCGGAGCTGAGATTGATACGATCGAGGGATGTCAGATGGGAACGATCGATATCGCAGTCGTCAACCAGTCCACGATCGGAAACTTCATCAACGATTTTCAGGCGCTGGACATTCCGTACCTGATCACATCGACCGAGCAGGCCGATGCCGTGTTCCTGGGGGATATCGGAACCCGTTTCCTCGACAAGCTTTCCGGCGTCCAGCTCTACGGACTGGGGATCTGGGAATCCGGTTTCCGCAACCTGACAAACAGCAAGCGGGATGTCAATTCGGTGGATGATGTCGCCGGACTGAAGATCCGTACCATGGAGAATCAGGTACATATCGCATTCTGGAAAGCAATGGGAGCAGATGCGACCCCGATGTCATGGGGCGAAGCTTACACAGCACTCCAGCAGGGTGCACTTGACGGACAGGAGAACCCGGCAACCGTTATCCTGACAAACAACGTCGCTCAGGTCAACAACCACCTTGCAATGACCGAGCATGCGTACTCGACCGTTTTCCTTGTCATGAGTCCTGAGACATGGGCATCCTTTGACGATGAGACAAAAGAAACCTTCAAACGTGTGATGGCTGAGTGCAGCATCGAGGAGAGAGAAATCAGTCGTAAGATGGATTCCGAGGCAGTCGCAGAGCTGGAAAAACAGGGAATGACCGTCACATATCCGGATAAGCAGCAGTTCATCGACAAGGCAGCAGACCTGTATGCGCAGTGGGAAGAACAGTATGGTGATATGATCTCTGAGATTCGGGCACTGTCAGTAAATAAGTAGGAGGTGCGTTATGGAAAAATTCGCGGCAGTCTTTAAAAAAGTACAGAAAATCAATAAAGCGATCATCGGCGCAGTCCTTTTACTGATGATCGGAGTTGTATTCTTACAGACATTTTGCAGATTTGTTATATTTAAGAGCCTGACATGGTCGGAGGAACTTTCCAGATATCTGTTTGTGGCATTGATCGTTCTTGGAATCAACCTCGCGGCGACAGATCACCTGTTTGTCCGCATTGAGCTGATCGACGGATACCTGAAGGGAAAGGCACAGTATGTTATGGATGTGATCCGGAAAGGAATCGCCATTTATGTTAGTTTGATTCTTATGTATAGCGGCTACGGGCTTATTGAGATCGGTGGATATCAGATCAGCCCGGCAATGGGAATTCCAATGAGCCTGCTTTACGGGATCATGTTTATCGGATTTATTATGAATTTCCTCGCATTGATCGTAGATACCTGGGAGGAATTTGGAAAAGAGAAGGAGGTAGGCTGATGCAGACTGCAGCTATTGCTTTGATCGTTGTCCTGCTTGTCGGCATGGCATGCGGACTTGAAATTACATGGGCATTGGGGTTATCATGTATTGTAGCGGTTCTTCTTGACCCGAAGCTTACATTTGTAGTGATCGCACAGAGAATTTTCGCAAACTCCAACAGCTTCTCAATGCTGGCGATCCCGGCATTCATGCTCGCCGGTGACGTTATGTCAAAGGGCGGACTTTCCAAACGTCTCGTTGCCTTTGCAGATTCCCTCGTCGGCTGGATCTCCGGTGGA
>ENA-OVFU01001350-OVFU01001350.1-human-gut-metagenome-genome-assembly--contig:-NODE-1350-length-10965-cov-3.580752_pt1 | contig 10965 bp, 7 predicted proteins | sample MGYA00237764_ERZ505407 | MGnify/ENA primary metagenome ERZ505407 (study PRJEB26158, sample SAMN06016366) | human gut metagenome | biome: human gut; feature: ankylosing spondylitis patient; material...
TTTTTTTAACATATAAAAATATTTACTCCCTTCAAAAACGTTTTTTCAAACGATAACATATTAACTAAAAAAAATATAAAAAGCAATAGTTCTTTTCAATATATTACACATTTTCTTATTTTAGAAATCGAAAAGTGACAACTGATTGCTGTCCGCCATACTCCCCAGTAGTCCCAAATCATTTAACTTATCTATTACCGTCTGTCCGACTTTTGCTCTTGCCCTCAAATCATCTTTTGAAAGAAATTCCCCGGCTCTTGCTGCAATCTCAATTCCTTCCCCGGCAACTTCACCAACCTTGTCTATGACTTTAAACGACGGCATAATCTTTCCATCGATAATCTGAAAACTTCTCGCCTTTGCCTTATATATGTCAATCGGTATGAAATCGTAGCCTCTTGCATACATTTCCTGGACAATTCTCATATCTTTTAACTCATCTTCCTCGGTATTTGTTATCGTTCCGAGCGATTTCTTATTTTTATAATCATCTATAAAATATTCAAGCTTATCGCGTCCCATTGCCATTTTTTCGTAATCAAACGCATTGGCTCTGATGCTGAAATATGCACAGTAATAGGCAAGCGGATAGAACACCTTGCAGTATGCGACACGCCATGCCATCATAACATAGGCAGCAGCATGTGCCTTAGGGAACATATATTTAATCTTTTTACATGACCATATATACCAGTCTGGAACATCATGCTCACGCATTATAGCCTCCTGCTCCTCTGTAAGACCTTTACCCTTACGGACTTTTTCCATTATTGTAAATGCCGTCTCACTCTCAATGCCTTTCTGAATAAGATAAATCATAATATCATCTCTTGTACAGATTGCCGTTGAAATTGTAGCTTTTCCTTCCTTTAAGAGCACCTGTGCATTTCCAAGCCACACGTCTGTACCATGTGAAAGTCCTGCAATACGAACCAGATCAGAAAAATACTGTGGTTTCGTATCGATGAGCATCTGCATGGCAAAATCAGTACCAAATTCCGGAATTCCCAATGCACCAAGCTTACAGCCGCCTATATCAGCAGGCGTTATTCCAAGTGCACTTGTATCTTTAAAAAGTGACATTACCTCTTTTGAGTCAAGCGGAATTTCAAGCGGGTCAATTCCCGTCAGATCCTGTAACATCCTAATCATTGTAGGGTCGAGATGTCCAAGAATATCAAGTTTTAACAGGTTATGGTCGATACTGTGGTAATCGAAATGTGTCGTTACAATACTTGTTGTACAGTCGTTTGCAGGGTGCTGTACTGGCGTAAACGAGTGAATTTCGTCACCGATAGGCAGAACTACAATTCCTCCTGGGTGCTGTCCTGTTGTTCTTCGTATATCCACGCAGCCCTCGGCAATACGCTCTATTTCACATCTTCTTTTTACGATTGGCCTGCCCTCTTTTTCGGATTTATCCTTAAAATAGTTAAAAACATATCCGTATGCAGTTTTTTCGGCAACCGTACCGATTGTTCCCGCTTTAAATGTCTGTCCTTTTCCAAAAATAACCTCGGTAAACGAATGTGCCTTACTCTGGTATTCATTGGAAAAGTTAAGGTCGATATCAGGCTCTTTATTCCCTTTGAATCCAAGGAATGTCTCAAACGGAATGTCAAATCCCATTTTGTTAAGTTTGTGTCCGCATCTCGGACATATTTTATCAGGCATGTCACAGCCAGCACCGCCAGCAAATTTCTTAACGTCTTCCGAATCAAATTCGTTATAGTAGCATTTTGGGCACAGATAATGAGGACTTAACGGATTTACTTCCGTGATACCGGCCATCGTAGCCGCAAATGATGAACCAACAGAACCTCTCGAGCCAACAAGATATCCGTCATCATTTGATTTCCATACGAGCTTCTGTGCAATTATATACATAACAGAATATCCATTACTGATAATTGAATTAAGCTCTCTGTCAAGACGCTCTTTTACTATTTCAGGCAGAGGGTTGCCGTAAAGCTCCAACGCCCTGTTTTCACATATCGTTCTTAACATCTGGTCAGAATTTTCAATTACCGGAGGTCTTTTATCAGGACGAACCGGAATTATATCTTCACACATATTAAGAATTTTATTTGTATTTTCAACAACAATTTCGTATGCCTTGTCGCTTCCGAGATAATCAAACTCATGCAGCATCTCTTCTGTTGTATGAAGATAAAGCGGAGCCTGGTTGTCTGCGTCATCAAAGCCCTTGCCAGCCATAATTATACGCCTGTAAATTTCATCTTCCGGATTAAGAAAATGCACATCACATGTAGCCACAACCGGTTTTGAGAACTTCTCACCGAGTGCAATTATTCTTCTGTTTAAATCTCTTAAATCTTCTTCATTTTTTACATAATAATCATCTTTTTCTATCATAAAACGGTTATTGCCAATAGGCTGTACTTCAAGATAGTCATAAAACGATACTATTCTTGCAATCTCAGCCTCGGAACGGCCGTTTACCATAGCTCGGAAAAGTTCTCCAGCCTCACATGCACTTCCTATAATAAGTCCTTCCCTGTATTTGTTTACAAGGCTTTTGGGAATCTTAGGAAAACGGCTGAAATACTGAAGATGCGATGCCGAAATAAGCCTGTAAAGATTTATTCTTCCCTGCTCGCTTGACGCAAGAATTATACAGTGATACTGATGAAGCTTTTTTATCGCCTCATCATCTAGTTTTCCTGCCTCATTTAACTTATCCAAGTCAAATATATCTCTTTCTTCAAGCATTTTTGCCATTTTGAGGTAAATATATGCTGTAGCCTGTGCATCGTCTACAGCCCTGTGGTGGTTTTCAAGCGATACGGCAAGGTGCTTACAAAGCGTATCCAGCTTGTAATTATGAAGGTTAGGTATAACAAACTGTGCCAGAAGCACCGTATCCATTATTGTAGGGTCATATTTTATTCCAAGTCTTTCAGCGTTATTTATTATAAAGCTTGTATCAAACCCTGCATTGTGTGCAACCATGACGGCATCACCGCAGAATTCAAGAAATTCTGGAAGAATCTTTTCTATCGGTTCCGCCTCCATAACCATGGAATCGTTAATTCCCGTAAGTTTTTCTATTCTGAAAGGAATCGGAATCTTAGGATTTACAAATTTGCTGAAATTGTCTACAATCTCACCATTTTTTATCTTTACGGCACCTATCTCGATAATTCTGTCAACTTCTGCCGAAAATCCCGTAGTCTCCAGGTCAAATACAACAAACGTATCATTGAAATTCTGCCCCATTGAATTAATTACAATCTGACGCGTATCATCTACAAGATAAGCTTCCACACCATATATTATCTTAAAATCAAGCTCTTCGCCCTTTTTCTTGTATTTGCCTTTCAAGTCTTCCATAGTGTGATAAGCATCCGTAAACGCCTGCACAACACCGTGGTCCGTAATTGCAATTCCTTTGTGTCCCCAGCGGATTGCCTGTTTTATAATATCGGAAACAGATGAAACACCATCCATGTCGCTCATTTTCGTATGGCAATGAAGCTCCACTCTTTTGTGAAGCGACAAATCGTTTCTCACTTCGCGGTTATCCTGCGATTTTCTGATACCCCACACGCTCGTAATTGAGATTTCCTGGTCATATCTGTCAAGTGCCGCAACACCCTTGACTTTTATAAAGTTTCCTTTTTTTATGTACTCTTTGACTTCAGGAAGCTGTGCATTTGCAATAAACATTTTAACGGTTATCGTATCCGTAAAATCAGTCAGGTCAAACATGAGAATTGTTCTTTCATTTCTTATTTCACGCTCGTCAACCTTTCTTATCATTCCAGCGATAACAATCTCGCCTAGTGCTGAATCCACCTGCTCTATAGGCATAGGTTCCTCGTCAAAATCTCTTCCATATAAAACATCCGGATTTGATGGCTTCTTTTTGTAATACTCGTTCTGGCTTCCCTTTTGTCCAAACTGGGTTCTGTTTTTGTCTCCAAACGATGATTGACGTGAATTCTCCTGTACTGCACCATCATTTGACTTTGTACCTGATGATGCAGCATTTTCCGATTTTGAGCTTGTTGACGTTCCCTTTGAAAATGCTGTTTTTGAAGAATCCTCGTTCACTCCGTCGCCCGCTGCCTGTGCCGCCCTCATATTCTTTTCAATCTGTGCGACACGCAGATTCAGCTTATGCTCATTTTCAAGCTCGTAGTGACTTCCCTCTTTTTTTGCATATTTATATATAACATCAATTTCAAACCCAAAACGGTTCAAAAATATTTTTTTGAAATAATCCGCAAGCGTATCGGCATATGTCCTTGACAAAAATCCGTCCTCAAGAGTAAGCACAAGACAGTGTTCCCCATCAAATTCCCATTGTGAATTTTTCAACAGATTATATTCGAGAGTCCAATATTTCTCAAGTTCAAACAATATGCTGTCATAATATATTTCCATAATTTTGACAGGTGTGTACTGTTTTGAAAGTCTGTATCTGTCAATTATACGCACATCCATATTTTTCATGCGGAATATCTGCTTTTTCAAAGCGTCCTCCGCCTTGTATATTACCTGCTTGCTTATAAGCCGTTCACTGCTTAAATAGACACGTGCCAGAGAATTGGTAGATGTCTTTGATACACGGGTAACTTCCGTATCAGTAAGATAAACTCCTATTTCCTCCGGCACTTTAAGTGTACTAAACACTTCAAAAAATTTATTCAACTAAATAACACTCCTCTAAAGCATTTACATTAAAACATTCATATTTCTTTTAGTCATTCCAATGGTCAAGCTCATACTTTAATGTGTCAAGCAGCTCATTTTCAGCTACTTTACGCACAACTTCACCATGTTTAATAAGAACGCCACAGCCGTCTCCGCCTGCAATTCCAAGATCTGCTTCTTTAGCCTCTCCCGGACCGTTTACAACACATCCCATAACAGCAAGTTTTAAATCAAGGTCATATCCTGCTGCCAGCTTTTCAACTCTTCCGGCAAGGTCGATAAGATTAATCTTTGTTCGCCCGCATGTAGGGCATGAAACAACTTCAATTCCGCCTTTTCTCAACCCAAGTGTTCTTAATATAAGCTTTGCAGCTTCAATCTCTTTTACCGGGTCGTCTGTTAATGACACTCTTATTGTATCACCAATACCCTGATTAAGAATAAGTCCTAATCCTATCGCTGATTTGATACTTCCGGAAAATACTGTGCCTGACTCTGTTATTCCAACATGAAGCGGGTGATTTGTCTTATCTGCAATAAGCTCATGTGCTTTTACGCACATCAAAACATCCGATGATTTGATACTTATAACAAGATTATCATATCCCAAATCTTCAATTATCTTAACTTTATCAAGTGCACTCTCAACGAGACCTTCGGCTGTAACACCATTATATTTTTCAATAAGGTCTTTTTCAAGAGAGCCGCTGTTTACACCGACACGAATAGGAATGTTTCTTTCTTTTGCAGCATCTACGACCGCCTTGATTCTGTCTGTACTTCCTATATTTCCGGGATTGATTCTGATTTTATCGGCACCGTTTTCAATCGCCGCGATTGCCATTCTGTAATCAAAATGAATATCGGCAACAAGCGGAATATGGATATATCTTTTTATCTCGCGTATCGCATCTGCCGCCTCCTGCGTCGGAACCGTGCATCTTACTATGTCACAGCCTGCCTCTTCAAGAGCAAGAATCTGCTTTACCGTCTCTTTTACATTTTCAGTTCTTGTATTTGTCATGGACTGGATTGCGATTTTATTTCCGCCTCCGATTACACAGTTACCGATTTTTACCGTTTTCGTATTATCTCTGTACATAAAAACTCCGTTTCCGGACAGTTATGATACCTTTGTGACAAACATACTGCCCTGTCAATACATTCTAAAACAAATATTTTAAAACAAATTAACTATATCTTTAAACATTATATAGACCATAAGAAGCATAAGAAGAACCATTCCGACAAAATGAACCATTCCCTCACGCTCTTTCTTTACAGGTTTTCCTCTAACCACTTCAATAAACATAAAAAGAAGTCTTCCGCCGTCAAGTGCCGGTAAAGGAAGGAGATTCATAACTCCGAGGTTAGCACTTAACATTACAATATACTGGAATATGTTAAGACACACATACCATGCCCCATCCGGCTTACTCTGTTCAACAACAGTATTAACTGAATCCACAACGCCCACCGGTCCTGATAAATCATTAATTCCAAGTTTACCTGTAAACATCATTCCGACACTTTTTACAACTGTTTCTATCCAGTATCCTACTTCTTTAAACGAGCAGAGTATTGTCTGTGCAGGGCTGACTTTTACACGATATCCATAGCTGTCAAAACCTGTATAGTATTCTTCGCTTTCAACGAGTGTTGGCGTAACTTTTAATGTAACATCCTGACCGTCGCGTTTTACTACCATCTCAATCTCTTTTCCGCCTGAATTATTAATTATCTGCGGAATTTTATTGTCCTCCGTAGGCTTTACTCCATCAACTGAAACTATCACATCGCCTTTTTCAATTCCGGCTTTTGAAGCTGCCGAATTATCACTTACTGAGGCAACAAGTGTGTTGTCGCTAATAGTAATACCAAGTCTGTATACACTCAGTTTTCTGTACTCGGGTGTAACTGTTGTCGTATATTTCTGACCATCACGCTTATATGTTATATTCATTGTATCAGATGCATGATATGCCTGATAAAATGCATATTCCTTTGAAAATGCAATGCCGTTATTGTTAATTTTTGTTATCTCATCACCAACTTGAAGTCCCGCAGCTGCCGCCGGTGAATTATCCTCTACAACATCAACAGTACATGGATCTGTACCGACACTTCCAATTATAATAACAGCGAACACAAATGCAAGAAGAAAGTTAAATACAGGTCCGGCAGCTATTATTGCAATTCTTGACCACACTGTTTTAGCTGCAAATGCTTTGTCTGCATCATAATTTTTTAAAAGTTCTTCTCTTCTTTCTTTTGCAGGCAAATCATCTGAATCTTCATCTTCTCCATTTTCATCTTCACTGCCATCATCAGACTGTGTAAGCATATCGTCTCCAAGCATTATACATGCACCACCAAATGGTATAAGCTTCAGACAGTATTCAGTATCTCCCTTTTTTATTCCGAAAAGCTTAGGTCCGAAGCCTATTGAAAACTCAACTACAGCGACTCCATTAGCCTTTGCGACTATAAAATGTCCAAATTCATGAATAAGAACAATAAGTCCAATCATGATAATTGCTATGATTATATTTAAAATCAAATCACCACCTGCTTTCAATCATTTCATATACAGTCTTTTCAGTCTCAAGAATCTGTTCAACTGTAGGATTGTCGATATACTTAATATTTTCCATGGCATACTCTATTATGTCATATATATCAAGATATTTTATCTTTTCGTCCAGAAATCTGCTTACTGCAAGCTCGTTGGCTGCATTCATTGCTGTAGGAATATTGCCGCCTCTTTCTGCTGCATTATATGCAAATTTAAGTCCCTTAAATGTTTCCATATCAGGTTTTTCAAATGTAATCTGTGCAAGTTCATAAAAATCAAGTCTTTTAGTATCGAGTATTCGTCTCTCAGGGTAATATAATGCATATTGAATAGGAAGACGCATATCAGGACTTCCAAGCTGGGCCATTACACCACCGTCAACAAACTGCACCATAGAATGAATTATGCTCTGTGGCTGGACTATAACCTGTACTTTATCAACAGGAACACCAAAAAGCCACTGTGCCTCTATAACTTCAAGTCCTTTGTTTACCATTGTAGATGAATCTATTGTGATTTTTCTTCCCATAGCCCAATTTGGGTGTTTTAATGCATCGGCAAGTGTAACATTTTCAAGTTCTTTTCTTGTCTTTCCCCTAAAAGGACCGCCTGATGCAGTAAGAAGAATTTTATCAATCTGTCCCCTGTTTTCACCGTTAAGGCACTGGAATATTGCTGAATGTTCGCTGTCTACAGGATAAATTGATACATTTTTTTCTTTTGCAAGATTAATGATGATATGACCGGCTGTAACAAGTGTCTCCTTATTTGCCAGTGCAATATCTTTATGTGCATTAATTGCCGCTATTGTAGGTTCTATTCCCATCATGCCCACAACCGCAGTCACTACAATGTCAGCTTCATCTATTGTAGCTGCCTCAATAAGTCCTTCCATGCCATATACAATCTTAACATCCATATCGGAAAGGAGAACTTTCAGCTCTTTTGCCTTTTCCTGTGTTCCAACGCTTACAAGCTGCGGCTTAAATTCTCTGGTCTGCTCAGCTAATTCTTTTACTCTTGTGCCTGCAGCGAGAGCCACAACTTTTATATCATTATTTTTTCTTATAACATCTAATGTCTGTGTTCCTATTGAACCTGTTGAACCTAATAAAGATACACTTTTCATAATTATTCAAGCCTTTCTTACATTATGTGACTGATAAGGTAAACAGCCCAATATACAGCCGGAGCCGTGAATATCACACTGTCAAACCTGTCCATGATTCCGCCGTGTCCCGGAATAAGTTTTCCATAATCTTTTATATCATAATTTCTCTTGATTGCAGATGCAGCCAGATCTCCGATTATAGATAACAACGCTCCTATAAAACTTGCTATTGCAAATGTCCATACAGGATGCACAAATATGCCGGACATTCTTGTGCTTATTATAAATCCATAGATTATGCCCAGTAAAGTTGCACCTGTCACACCGCCAACTGCTCCTTCAACTGATTTTTTCGGAGAAAGCTTAGGTGCCATCTTATGTTTACCAAAAAGAACACCTGTAAAATATGCAAATGTGTCATTGACCCATGATGATACAAATACAAGCCATACTATATATTTGCCGTCTCCAGCAACTCTAACTTTATATATGTATGAAAGCATTACTGCAACGTAAAATATTCCTGTAAAGACAAGCATTGCATCCTGCGATTTATATTTTGGAAATGTTATGACATATATTGTCATGATTGCCATAAGTCCAAATACAAAAACAAGCGTTTCAAGCTGCCATTTTCCAAGCCATACGCACACATAATATGCCACAGCTACAACATAGCCACAGATTCCAAGCAGCTTTTCATGTATACCGGCTGCCCTGTATAATTCATACATTCCGACAAGCGATATAAATGCACATAAAATAAACAGATACCAGCTTCCTACATAAAGCGATGAAGCTGCAATTATTGCAAGAAATATTCCGCTTATAATTCTAGTTTTCACTTAGCATCCTCCTTAACGCCGCCAAAACGTCGTTCTCTTTTATTATATTTCTCAAATGCCTTTATAAGCTCTTCTTTGTTAAAATCAGGCCAGTATGTATCAGTAAAATAAAACTCCGTATATGCCAGCTGCCACGGAAGATAATTGGATAATCTCTGCTCACCGCTTGTTCTTATAAGAAGATCCGGGTCCGGAAGCTCCCGTGTATCAAGATTATCTGTAATAGTCTGTTCAGTAATATCATCCGGATTGATTTTTCCGGCCTTTACATCAGCTGCTATCTTTTTGACAGCTCTTGTAATCTCATCTCTTCCGCCATAATTAATAGCTATTGTAAAATTAAGTCCTGTATTATTCTTTGTCTTTTCTTCAAGATTTTCAATACTCTGTACTATATCAGGACTGAGTTCTTCTTTTCTTCCTATAACACGGCATCTTACATTATTCTTCATCGACTTTTTAACACAGTCTTTAAGATACCACCTCAAAATTCCCATAAGAGTTGAAACTTCTTCTTGTGAACGTTTCCAGTTTTCTGTTGAAAATGCATATACTGTAAAATACTTAACGCCAAGATCATCAACAATATTAAGCATATCTTCAACAACCTGGCTTCCTACTTTATGTCCATAAGTTCTGGGCATTTTTCTCTGTTTTGCCCAACGGCCGTTACCATCAAGAATAACAGCAACATGACCAGGTATTTTAAGTCCAAGTTCTTCATTAAAAAAATCCATGAATCCTCCTTGTTTTTGCGAAGCAAAAATCCGAGTCCTTTGACGAGGAGAGGATTTGCCTCCTTGTTTTTTCTAAAGAAAATCCGCAGGAGCCGGCACAACCTGCTAAAAGCTACCGGAATCCCACGGATTCACATATAAAAATTATACTGTAAGAATTTCTTTTGTTTTTTCTTCAACTGTTGCATCTATAATGCCAACATACTTATCTGTAAGCTTCTGAATATCATCTTCTGTTCCTTTAAGTTCATCATCTGATATTTCTCCTGCTTTATTCTGCTTCTTGAATAAATCATTCGCATCGCGTCTTACATTTCTGATTGCAACTTTGGCATTATCGCCTTTTTTCTTAACTTCTTTTGCAAGTTCCTTACGTCTGTCTTCTGTAAGTTCAGGGAAAATAAGTCTTATAACCTTGCCATCATTATTAGGTGTAATTCCAAGATCTGATACTGCCATTGTGTAGTCGGTATCAACATATTTCAATGCATAATCAGCTTCTACCAGGAAGATATCAATTTTATCATCATCTGCTGCATCAGACTGCTTTAATAAGGCTGCATCCAGGTTATTCTGATATGCCATATCATCACTCGGGGTAATGTTCCATTTTACTGTTACATCACCGATCGTACCTGTGGTTGCATCCACCTCTGTATATCCAGGATAATGATCTGTCAGACGACTCTTGAACTCCTCATTCCAGCAGTAGATGTTGAGGACTTTGCCTTCATCGGATGCTGTTGCATCTGTAGCTGCCTCTGTGCCTGCATCTGCTGCAGGTGCTGCCTCTGTTGCAGGAGTTGATGCTGTGTTGTCTGTTGTCGTCGTGTCTGCTGTGTCGGATGATCCACATCCTGCTGCCATGGATGCTACCATGGATGCACATAATAATGTGCTAATGATTTTCTTTTTCATAGAAAACCCTCCTCCTTAATTTTTTTGGCTTCCGCCTTGTTTACATTGTTATTTTTGTTCCGGAATCTTTCCTACCGATTGTCCCGGTATGAGGATTCC
>ENA-OVFU01001352-OVFU01001352.1-human-gut-metagenome-genome-assembly--contig:-NODE-1352-length-10945-cov-2.388613_pt1 | contig 10945 bp, 7 predicted proteins | sample MGYA00237764_ERZ505407 | MGnify/ENA primary metagenome ERZ505407 (study PRJEB26158, sample SAMN06016366) | human gut metagenome | biome: human gut; feature: ankylosing spondylitis patient; material...
CACCGAACAGCAGTCATTCACCGACGATCCGATCACCGTTTTCCCGGAATGCGGCGAAGAGCAGGTCCGCAAGGTGTATTCCGCCCCGCCGATCGAATTCAAGGGATCTGGTTTCTATCGCACCGACAAGTCCAAGTGAGCGAAAACGAATACACGTAACCGAGCAGCCGAAGCAAGGAAACGAGCCAAATAACTAGGGTCAGCAAACCTTGGAAAACAAGGCGACACGCCGAATCCTGTGGATAACTCGCATCCTCCGACCACAACCCTCGATCCGGCTTGCGCAGCAGCTATTCGTAAGGTCATCATGCATGAATGGTGACCTTTTTTCATGACCTTAGCCAACGTCTGCAAGGCACGGACGGCAAACACACGAACCGCGTTTCGTCTTCGGCGCCTCATCGACGACGACGAAACGCGCAATTGCATCGTCTACTTGCTTCGCTGTGCGCCGGACTTGCCATATTCGCGGCCCTGCAGTGCGTGCGATTGACGATTTCCACGCAATCCGTCGTCATTGCGGCGAAGTCCATCGCCAAAGGCGGCGTGATTTCCGCGGATTCGCTTGCTTTGCGAGATATTCCATACGATGAGGCCCTGCGCAGCGTTGCTCACGATATCGATGATGCCGTCGGGCTGATTGCCCAAGTGGATATTGCGGAAGGCAGCATCGTCACCTCGGCCATGGCTCGCGCCTCCCCCGTTGTTCCCAAAGGATATACGGCGGTCGAAGTTCGGTTGGCGAGTTCCGCCGACAGTCTGACGATTGGCGATACGGTGACGCTTTCCAGCGCCACGATGTTCAGCGAGGCCACGCCTGAAACGGTACCGGATATGGATGCGGTGTCGTTGCATGAGCTGTGCACGGGAGCGATATTGACCGCGAAACCTTCACGGAATGCGGACGGCAACACGCTTGCGGTGTTTGCCATGCCTCCTCATGAGGCGGCAACCGTATTACAGGCCCAAGAATACAGCGCGATCATCGCCATCATCGGTTCGTAACGGCATTCCCAAGCGAATCCGCAGCACCATCATGCGGAATATATGAAATTCGGGAGGTCTGAACGTATCAGAACCTCCCGTATAGCAGACGAACGTCAACGCTCCCGCTCGGAGAACACGCCCCAATGCGGTGGCAGCTCGCCCAGAATACGCTTGTCGTCGTCAGCATTGCGCTGGCGTTCGGTAAGCACATCGGACGGTTCAAGCTTGACGCCATCGGCATCGAACAGTTCCGTACCCTGCCGAACCACACGCTTGTGTTTGCGCGCCGTACGGCGGGTGGCGGAGTATCCGGACACCACACGCACGGCAGGCTGGTCAGATTCCGCGGACTCTTGGATGGAGGGTTCGTCGACGCTCACTTGACCTCCTGATACAGGTCGCTCAAGCGTGCCACGATGCGATCCACTTCCTTGTCTGGATTCACGAACGCGCCAACGCTCCACACGGTCATAACGGACCAGCCAAGCGATTCGATGTTCTGCAAAAGCACGCGGTGGCGTTCCCTGGTGGACTGCAATCCCATGAACTGCGCATCGTCGGTAAGCACGGCCAATGCGAACGGCTTGTCGTTCAGGCCAACCACCAGCGGCAGCTTGGAACCATTGTCGAAACCGTAGTCGACGGCCACATTCAAACCGCGGGCACGAATACGGTCGGCAAGATCGTTGAGCAATACGTTCGAACCGTTCGTCTTGACGACTGGGCGCACCACGCTGTCATCGAGCTGTTCCGCCCAGCGAAGCACCGTTTTCAGCATCTTCGGACCAGCTTGGTGCAGGCGCTCGTCATCCATGTCAGCTGACGAGAATGCGGACACGATGTCAAGATGACGATCCGGCACGGCCAACGCATCCAGCAACATACCCCGTCCGCCTTCGGATTCCAACGCTCCAAACTGTTGCAGCAGCCTTCCATGAGAAGTCTTCGCGTAGCACATCGCAAGAATCGCATCGGTGGCATGCGCGCCGGCCACATCGGAAATGTCCACGATGCGCACATGACGCAAGAACATGCCCATGGCCTTGTTCTTATTGGCGATCGCCTTAAGCTCGGCTCCCAGTCGGGTGCGGAACGTATGGGTCAGCGTCACCACGGTAAGCATGTACGATGCAGGCACGATCGTGAAACCGGCGGCACGCTTGGCGATCAGCCTGACCACTTCGTCGATTTCCTGCTGGCTGCTTTCCACCAGTCCGGACGTGATGACCGGCACGCCATTGGCATCGGCCACAAAATGGTAGGCGACCTCACCCTGCGCGCCTTCCCTGGCCACGTCGAAGGGCACGGAACCGTAGCCTTCCGATTCCAGGAACGCGTTGAGCTTCGGCGCACGGCGAACAGGACGATTGGCGATTTTCACGCTCGGCAGCAATGCGATGAGACGCTTCAGACCGTCGGAAGTGACGGTTTCGCGATGCGCGATCACCACCACCTGCTTGGCTCGGCTGATGATGCTGAGCAGTTCGATGGATTGAATATGCGCTGCGGCATCGATGATCACGACGTCGGCCAATGGCGCCGGATCGGTGATGGCCGCAAGCGTGGCAGGAGTCGCAACGAGAATAGGCTTCGCCGCGGCGAGAATCTGCGGATGCTCCTTATGCAGGCAGTTCAGCGAAACATTACGGGCGCCGGCAAGCGTGGTATGCAGCAGATTGGCCTCCTGCGTACGCGAGAACAGCATGTCGCACAGACGGCGCATGGATTCCTGCGCCACCATCGGACCGACCGAACGCACATGTTCCACATCGACCTGGGCGAACCGCTCCGCAGCGCCCTGCAATGCCGACCCATCCTGATTGGAAATGATCGCGGAGGATTTCACGATGTCTTCGAACGCCGTGGTCCACCATGCCAGCTGCAGTTCCCCTGCAACGGCATCGTTGGCAACGCCACGATTGTTCAGATCTTCGACCAGCTCGTCGAGGCCGACCGAATGGAATTCACGTTCCAGACGGGCGCGCTCAGGCAGAATATCAAGCGACTGCTTATCGTCATACAGGGCCTTCAAACGCTCTTCGACCTGATTGAAATCAACGGTTTCAAGATTGCCGCCCTGCGGAGTTGTGGCAAGCACCGCATTCAACGCGGTCATATCCCGATTGAGATTCTCCTGCGTTTCGATAATGTCATCCAGCTTGGCGGGCAATACCGGCCAGCCGCCATGAGGCACGAACATATGCCACTGATCGGCCTGCTTGGACACCACCAGCAACGCCTCATGCAGGTTCTCCACTTGGGCACCGACGCGCAGCAAACCCTTGGCTTCCTTGATGTGGCGGCGACGCTCCCAAAAGCCCATGGACGTACCTTCGGCCTTGCGCTCGGCCTTCGGCTTGGTCGCCTCGATCATGGATGCAATGTCACGTTCGAAAATCTCCGGCTGGAATACGTCAAGCACACGGCGCAGGTTCTTCAGCACCATGACCTGACGGCTCCACTCCTGCGCGGTCGTGGGAATCGGGAATCCGCAGGTCTGTACCGTACTGGCCACCTGCTCGCGGGTGGCGGGCAACACCTTGCGCAACAGCTCAACCACACGCTGGTATGCGCTCACCGCCTCCTCTTCGGAATACAGCGATGCCTTATACCATGCGGTGTCGTTCTCCGTAATGGTGTATTCGCCAAGCTCGCCCGCACGCTGCAGTTTCGCAGCCCAATCCTCGATCTTGTCCGCGATGGAATGCGCGGTCTGCTTGTTCAAACGCACATGCGTGGTCGGATGGGTGGGCAATGCCGCAATCTGCGCGAGATTCTGAATCGTCTGGTAGGCGGATACACCCCACTCCTGACTCACGCCGTGAAGATCGCCCAGATAACGGGTCAAACGCGAACGCACGCCAACCAGCTCATCGGCAATCTGATCAAAACGGGAGGAAGCAACCCCCGATTGGAAGCCGACGGCTGCAATCAGCTGACGGTCAATCGCAGCGTTGGCACCATCATCGGCGATATCCAGCAGCTGTCCGCTCATTTCGTTTGCGGCAACGGCCTGTACAAAACGACGCTTCTGATCGGTCACACACGGCACATAGAGCACAGACCGTCCGTTCATCACGCAACGCGACGCAATCGCCGCGGCCTGCTCGGCGGTATTGTTGGCGATCGCACTATCCACAAACAGCGAATGGCCCGCGGAAGCAAGCTGCGAGGCGTATCGGACAGTATTGTCCGCATCGCCGACCTCATACTCGCCATGAGGATCGGCATCAAACGGACTGTACTCCGGAATTTCGGCACCTTCCAACGCTTCGGCGGCGGACTTGTCTCCCGCCAAAGCGTCCAAGGCGGTATTGCCGGTCGGACCTTGCGCCAACTGGTCGATGATCTTCCGGCTTTCCACCAGCATCTGCGATGCCGGATCCATAAAGCATCCGAGAATAATGTGCCGTTCGATCTCAAAATCAGGGAACGCGTTGGCCGCAAGGCGTGTGATGGCAGCGAACACCGCGGATGTTTCCGGCGTGCCGCTTTCGTAATTCGAACCGTCGAACAGCTTGGACTCGTCCAATACGACGTTGTTCTCGCGCAGCACGGCGGCGAAAGCCGCATTCAAGCGTACGCGCCCTGTGAACGCGATCACCGTGCCGTTTTCAATATTGCGTCCTTCTTTGCGCACCTCGACCGGATACATGAGTACCGGCATCTGGTTGCCTTTCCAGATGGCCACGCCAACCACCAAAGACAGTTCGCCCACACCGCTGACACGGCTTTTCGCCTCACGATCGTCGAGCACACGCTCCACACGACGCCCGGCGGCACGCAACATGCCGTTGTCGCGGAACAAGGAATCAAGTTGCACATGCCCGCTGGCGAACAGCTGCGCGATGTCCTCAAGCGGCGACGGCGATAGACCAAGACGGTACTTCTCACGCCACCCCCGAATACGATCCAGCGCGGTGACGGTCTCGTTGCTTTCGCTCATGTATTGACTCACTTCCCTACCGCTTTGCGGTATTCCGCATACCCCGGATTATGTGACAGGGCCGCGTCGATGTCTGCATTGCCCAAAGCTCCCAGCCATGCGTACAAATCGTCGTACAGCGACGGGTTCATGGCAAGGAACGGCAGCAGCTCCGGATGACGTGCCATCTCGAACTGCACGGTGAAATCGTCGGTGCGTTTGGCATCATCCGACGTCAGTCCGTCGACTTCAATGGTCTGTTCCTGCTTGGCAAGCTCTCCCTTGGCGACTCGATCGAACACCGATCCGGGTTCAAAAGCCGGTTTGAATACGCTGGTTTCGTCCGGTGTCGGCTCGCTCACAATCTGTGGCTGCTCCGTGTTATGCGGCCTGAAACGCTCGTCGTCGGCCCGCTGCGCCGCTTCTTCCGGTTGAATCGGATTGGTACCGGATTGTTCTGCAATTTCATTGCGCTGCTCGTGCGTTTTTTCCGCTTGTTGTTCAGGCATGTCGCTGCTATCCGGCAATGCCACGATAATCGGCTTGCTTGGTCTTGCGCTGAATAGTTTGCTCACGGGAATCGTGTCGTGTTCGACGTCGTTGCCTGCGATGGCTTGCGTCCGCGATTGGGATTCGGGCAGCATAGCCGGCTTTTCCTTTTCGGCGGCGTTCTTCTTGGCCCCTTCTTCCGCCGCCTGCTGTTCCGCCACGGCATCTGCCTCGGCTGCGGCGTCGGCGAAGAGGTCACGTGGCGCGTTATCCACGACGTCGTTATGCTGCACCAGCGAAACGGACGGGAGATCCCCATAATCCGGCTCGTTGGATCGAACTGGCGCGAAAGACTGACGTTCGGAGCGTTGCATGAGATTCACACGATTGGCGACATTGCGCGCGTTGAACAATGCGGTCGGCTCTCCGGCACGCAGATTGAGAATGTCGTCGACCGACATATCGGCGGCGTCGGGCTCCTGCGACGCCTCATCGGACACTGCATAGGAGAACAGATTAGATACCGGAGCTGACGTGGTACTCTCGGATTCGGGCATGGCGCTCACGCTGTCACGTTCAAAAGTGACGCGTACGTCGCCGAATTGCAAGGTCATTGGCGTGGATGGCAGTTTGAAATCCTCATCCGCGGGCAGACGCATCAATTGGCCGTTGTCGGCCACTACAAACGAACCATTGGTCGACTTGAGATCACGTACGGAAGCGTTGCCCTGCGCGTCGACTGAAACAATGGCATGCCGTTTCGACATGGATTTGTTCGTATCCATAATGTCAAGGCGCGCGAATCCGTCATCCGCCAGAGGACGTAACGGCTTGCGGCCGATTTCCACGCTTTCGCCGCTGCCCAGCTTCTTCAGTTCGGTTCCATCAACCTTGACGGTCCACTGCTGTGCCGTTCGTTGATCTTCGCTCACCGTTGTCGGCCTTCCTTTCACACATACCACTACTTGTCATTGTGTCATGCCTTGCCACGTATTTCAGGATTATGACGCGATTAATTGACAACTTTCGCCTAATTCCCCCATTGTATGGCACGATATGGAAGCATTCATGCCTAAATCGGATTTTATTGGATCGTCAGCGAAAGAAAATCCCGTAATATGCGGAAAACCCCGCCGCCTTGTGGCGAACGGGGTTTCCACTCAAGATTGTGATATGCGGCTTCAAGCCGCGCGAATCACTTGAGCTCGACGGTAGCGCCGGCTTCTTCGAGCTGGGACTTAGCCTTCTCAGCGTCTTCCTTCTTGGCCTTCTCCAGGACAGCCTTCGGAGCGCCGTCGACCAGAGCCTTGGCCTCAGCCAGACCCAGGGAGGTGATAGCGCGGACGGCCTTGATGACCTGGATCTTCTTGTCGCCAACGGCGGAGAGGATGACGTCGAACTCGTCCTTCTCTTCCTCAGCCGGAGCAGCAGCGCCCGGAGCGGCAACGGCGACAGCAGCCGGAGCGGCAGCCTCGACGTCGAACTTCTCTTCGAAAGCCTTGACGAACTCGGAGAGCTCAACCAGGGTCATCTCACCGAAAGCTTCGAGCAGCTCATCGTTGGTGTACTTAGCCATAATGGCTTCCTTTCATTCTTGGCGACGGTTTGATTGAAGAGGTGACCGTCACCTAAAACAATTATTTTTCTTTTATGGTCACTATCATTCACGCGGCTAACCGCAATGAAATCAGGCAGCCTTTTCCTGCTTCTCGCGGAGCGCATCGATCGTACGCACGGCCTTGGTCGGCAGAGCGTTGAACAGGTACGCGGCCTTGGACATCGTAGCCTTGATGTCGCCGGCGAACTCGGCGAGCAGCTGCGGGCGAGACTTGAGGTCTGCCAGCTTCTGAGCACCTTCAGCATCGTAGACGGTGCCATCAGCGAAGCCGCCCTTGATGATCAGTGCCTTATTGGTCTTGGCGAAGTCACGCAGGGTCTTCGCAGCTTCGATGAAGTCACCCTTCACGAAGGTCACAGCGGTCGGACCGGCGAGGATCTCATCGAGACCTTCGATGCCAGCTTCCTTGGCTGCGATGCGAATCAGCGTGTTCTTAGCCACAGTGTAGGAAGTATCGCGGCCTAGCTTTTCGCGCAGTTCAGAGATCTGCGGAACGGTAAGCCCGCGGTACTCGGTCAGGTAGATAGCGTCAGCTTCACGGAACTTATCCGTAAGCTGGGCGACCACCGCTTCCTTTTCGGGCCTCTTCATGGCGTTCCTTCCTTAGTCAACCATTGACTGTGAAGCAGGAACGTTTCGCCGGACAATAAAAAAGCCCTGCACGCAGGCAGAGCAACATTCGACCGCTAAGCGGAAAGCCCTTGGTGGGCGTATGTTCTTCAACCTGCGTTGGCTTGGCGAACCAAACTTCGTGAGCGCTTGCACGCTCCAACCAACGGTCTGTGGTTTACAAGTGAACAATTTACGGTCATGCTTGGACTTGCCGTCATCCGGGCGTGTCGCGCTTTACGAAATCTTCATGACTCACTCAAGTGTTACGGTTAAGCCTTGTTCGGAATCCCACGATTCCACAAGGCGAGTCGCAATTCTCGCCGGAACGCGCCGCCCAATAGTCGGAACGTTCCTACCAACCCAAGAGAAATAGAGATAGGGAAAAATGGAAAAGTTCTTCCATCTTAAGGAGAACGGCACCACCGTGTCCACTGAGGTCATGGCCGGTCTGACCACGTTCTTCGCAATGTCGTACATCATCATCGTCAACCCACAGATACTGTCGCAAACGGGAATGCCGTGGGGCGGCGTGTTCCTGGCCACCATCATCGCGGCCATCATCGGCACCCTGGTCATGGGCCTGTTCGCCAACGTGCCGTACGCCCAGGCCGCCGGCATGGGCCTCAACGCGTTCTTCACCTACACCGTTTGCTTCGGCCTCGGCTTCACCTGGCAGCAGACCCTGTGCATGGTGTTCCTGTGTGGCCTGATCAACATTCTCATCACCGTCACCAAGATTCGTAAGATCATCATCCAAGCCATTCCGGAAGTGCTGCAGAACGCCATCGGCGGCGGCATCGGCCTGTTCGTGGCCTACGTCGGCTTCCTGAACGTCGGCTTCTTCACCTTCACCACCAAGGCCGACGCCAAGAACGGCGACACCGTGCAGGCCACCCCAGGTCTGGCCGTCATGAATAATCCGACCATCTGGCTGTTCATCATCGGCCTGTTCCTCGCCATCATCCTCACCGTGCTCAAGGTGCGCGGCGGCATGCTGATCGCCATCGCGGTCACCGCCATCGCCGGCATTCCGATGGGTCAGACCACCATGGCCAACTCCATCTCCATCGGCGACACTTTCGCCCAGCTGCCGCAGACCTTTGGCGCTATCTTCAGCGCTGAAGGCTTCCCATCGCTGTTCTCCGACATGTCGAAGCTGCCGATCATTCTGCTGACGATCTTCGCATTCTCCATGTCCGACACCTTCGACACCATCGGCACGTTCATCGGCACCGGCCGCCGCACCGGCATCTTCTCCGCGGAAGACGAGGAAGCCCTCGAAAACGGTTCCGGCTTCTCCTCCAAGATGGACAAGGCCCTGTTCGCCGATTCGATCGCAACTTCCATCGGCGCCATCTGCGGCACCTCCAACACCACCACGTATGTGGAATCCTCCGCAGGTATCGCCGCTGGCGGCCGCACCGGCCTGACCTCCGTGGTCGTGGCCATCTGCTTCGCCCTGTCCGCCTTCCTCTCCCCGGTCATCTCCGCCATTCCGTCCGCCGCAACCGCAGGCGTGCTCGTGGTGGTGGGCTGCATGATGGCGTCCTCGCTGAAGGAAATCGACTGGGGCGATATCTCCGAGGCCGTGCCGGCGTTCTTCGCTTCCGTATTCATGGCGTTCAGCTACTCCATCTCCTACGGCATCGCCGGCGGCTTCATCACCTACTGCCTGATCAAGACCTGCAAGGGCAAGGCCAAGGAAATACATCCGGTGATCTGGGTTGTGTCGCTGCTGTTCATTCTGGACTTCATCATCACCGCGATCCTGTAGTTCTGAACGTCAGGTTCAACCTGACCACCAGCCGAAATTACTGGTTCAGTAAATAAATTTAAATTCGGCAAATGGAATAGGGGCGATTCCGCTCTCACTGCGGAGTCGCCCCTATTGTTGTATCGCTTGTTTTCGTACTGCTTTTTAGTGAACCGTCTTATGCGATGGCTTTCGAGAAGGCGTCAACCAGACTTTCCATCCAGGCCGTCAAGGAATCGTATTGTTCCGGCATTTGCTCGGTCAGATTAACCATTGGCACGTTTGCGGATTTCGCGGCATTCGTGATTTTGCCCGTCAGCTCGCTTTCCTCCTGCGTATTGACGATCAACAGTTTGATTTCACCTGATTTCAATGCGTCGGTAAACTGCCTGATATCCGTTGGCGTCGGCTCGCTTTCGTTCGCTGTGGCTCGCGCGTACCCGCTTGGCGTTGCGTCGGTCAAACCCATGTCTTCCGCCAGATAGCTTGCCACGGATTCCGTTGCCGCGTACGCCAATCCATCCGATTTCTGTTTCACTTCGGCGATTTTGCTTTCGACGTTGTTTTCTTCAGATTTCCACTGATCGTGCAGCTTGTCGAAATCACTCTTTTTCGCGGCGTCGGCCTGTTCGTACGCTTCGGTGATCGCCTGTGCCACTGCCTTGCGCACATCGGCGGAGAACCAAACATGCGGATTTTCGCCGTCATTCACCCCGCCGACTGCAGCGGCATTGACGATGGTTGCGTTGGCGGATTGCGCCGCTTTGACCGCCCATGCGTCGTAGCCGGCTCCATTGACGATGATGACTTGCGCTTTCTGCAGTTTGGCGATATCCGACGTCGTTGGCTCGTAATCATGCGCATCCACATTGGTGGAATTGATGATGCTGGTTACGTTGACGTTGCCACCGCCCAAGGTTTTCGCCACGGTACCCCACTGATTCACGGAAGCGACCACTTCGATGGTTCCGTTTTTTTCGGACGACGATCGGCCGCTTCCACACGCAGCAACCGACGCAAGCATTCCTACAGAAGCAAGTGCGGCAATCACAATTCTCACAATACGGTACATGATAGATCCTCCCTAACGTGATATAACACCATCATAACTTAATTGAGAATCATTATCAATAGAGCGTGTCGCGATCAGGTATCACATACAAAAAACTCCCGCTCAGGGGAACGGCCGCCACGAATGGGATCGAAATGATTAGCGAAGCAACCACTTTCGACCGCACATTCGTGCGACAATCCCCCGCAAGCGGGAGTAAGAGATGATTTGCCGATCAGCCGCGTGCAATTAAGGAGCTTCGCAAAGCGAAACATAATTTGCTGGCTCGCTAAAGCTCGCTTGCGTTGACCCACTGGGTCAACGCTACGCTTTGGCGGATCGGCTTTGCCGATCAGCCAAAGCGTCCCGATACGTAGCGCTCGGCTTCTTCGTTCTGGGGGTTGTTGAACATGGTGGTCGTGTCGGTGAAGTACTCGAGGTGCCCCGGCTGGCCGACTGCCTTCAGGTTGAAGAACGCGGTGTAGTCGGCGATACGGGCGGCCTGCTGCA
>ENA-OVFU01001354-OVFU01001354.1-human-gut-metagenome-genome-assembly--contig:-NODE-1354-length-10930-cov-5.042575_pt1 | contig 10930 bp, 9 predicted proteins | sample MGYA00237764_ERZ505407 | MGnify/ENA primary metagenome ERZ505407 (study PRJEB26158, sample SAMN06016366) | human gut metagenome | biome: human gut; feature: ankylosing spondylitis patient; material...
GTTATTTTGAATGGTAACAAAACTGTGCTGTTATTGAAGCCGATGGCGGAGCGATTTTAGGAGTATGTTATTTTGAATGGTAACAAAACAAATTAAGTTACAAAAGGTAGTAATTACCTATTTTAGGAGTATGTTATTTTGAATGGTAACAAAACTAATGCCGAAACAAGATAGCATAAAATTATATTTTAGGAGTATGTTATTTTGAATGGTAACAAAACAGAAAATCATTGAGGCCGGCAGTCAGGAGTATTTTAGGAGTATGTTATTTTGAATGGTAACAAAACGGCAACCTCTACAATATCGCCCAACTCATAATTTTAGGAGTATGTTATTTTGAATGGTAACAAAACACAGGAGTTGCAATGTCGGACGCAACAGGCATTTTAGGAGTATGTTATTTTGAATGGTAACAAAACTACTTTCCATGAGAGCATCAATACCGTCCTATTTTAGGAGTATGTTATTTTGAATGGTAACAAAACGTCCAGAAGATAGTAGTTGATGGTGCGAAATTTTAGGAGTATGTTATTTTGAATGGATTTTATTATCCACTTCTTTGCCAAAAGAAAATTAAAGAAGCCGAAAATTAGGAAACAGATGAAAAGCCGTGTTGGAATATGTCGCAAATATAAAATGTTTGAGGTGAAACTATATGATTTTACATGATAAATATGATATAGCGGTTGTCGAAAACATATGTATAGCAAAAAGGCTTTTTGTTGATGCTGTCTACAGTTCAGCAAATCTTGAGGAAATAGCGGTTACGTTTGCACAGACTCAGGATATTCTTAATAATGTAAATGAGTCAAAACTTACACCGATTGAGATAAATAAGGTATGCTGTTTGAGAGATGCATGGGAGTATATGATTGAGCATATTAATGACAGCCTTGATTTAGGATATTTAATGAATGTCCACGAAATTATTGCAAGATTTGATGTACCATATTAGTATTTAGGCAGAATAATGACTGATGATGTTATTATAAGCGGAACAAACTGGAGACTTGAAGTACATGGTGCTGAATACTATCATAAAGAAATCATGAAACTGCTTGATAATCCAAATGTTACAGACAGGGCAGTAAAAACAGGTTTATGGCTTATGAGGAGCCAGATATTTAAAGACGGAAACAAGAGAATCGGAAGTTTTGCAATTAATAAAATATTAATAGAAAACGGAAAAGGAATATTTAAAGTTCCGGTTGAACTAGATGGTAAATTTAAACAGATGCTTGTTTCGTATTATGAAAGTAATAATGCAGATGAACTGGCAGAGTGGGTATATGATAACTGCCTTGATGGAGTAAATCCGGTAAAAGTTAAGGAAAAAGCGGAAAATTATTAGAAGTAAATCAATAAATGTTAAAAAACTATAAATCAACAGCACGCTATTGACAGTGTGCTGTTATTTTTGTAATATATTAGAAAATCTAGAAGAAACTATTTATCAAATTTTATGAAAAGGAAAGAGCATATGTTTGGAGAAACATTGCATTGTGGTGAACTTATAAAGAGACTTAACGATGCACTTGGAAGAAAGGCTAATAATACGTTGATGTGCGATGATGTCACCCTTTCGCAGATTAAGATTCTCGCAACTATCAGCGAGGCAGCCAATGAGACGATAACGCTAAAAGAACTTGAAAAGCATTTTGAAGTTAAACAGGCAACGATGGCAGGAATTGCTGCACGTCTGGAAAAAAAGGGGATGATAGAGGGGTTTTATGATTCAAATGATAAAAGAATCAAACATGTAAAGCTCACGGCAAAAGGTGAGGAGATATGCAAGACGGCAAGAGCTTCAATGGATGAAAATGAGAGGGAACTTTTAAAGACACTTAATGATGATGAAAAAGAACAGCTTAGAAATCTTTTGCAGAGAGTATATGACAGTATTAAGTCATGCTGACTGTAGGCTGATAAGGTGAATTTAATCGAAGGGAGAATGATAAAAATATGATAAAAACATTAGCAAAATGTATTGGCAAATATAAAAAAGAATCAATTATAACGCCAATATTTACTGCAGTTGAAGTTTTTTTGGAAATTCTTATTCCATTTATAACAGCTTCAATAATTGATAAAGGAATACAGGCTGGAGATATGAGAAAGGTCGGTATTTACGGTGGAATAATGCTTGTTATAGCATTTTTGAGTCTTTTTTGTGGTATACAGGCAGGAAAGTATGCGGCGGCGGCATCAACAGGATTTGCGTGTAATCTGAGAGAGAAAATGTATGAAAATATACAGACATTTTCATTTTCTAATATTGATAAATTCAGTACAGCAGGTCTTGTAACACGTATGACAACTGATGTAACTAACGTACAGAATGCTTATCAGATGATAATAAGAATTGCGGTGAGAGCACCTCTCATGATGATTTGCAGTATTACAATGTGCGTAATAATAAGTCCGAGATTAAGTCTTATATTTTTTGTTGCACTTATATTTTTGGGATTTGTACTTTTCTTTATTATATATAAAGTAACACCGGTTTTTACATCAGGTTTTGAAAAATATGATGAACTTAATGCGAGCGTTCAGGAGAATATTTCAGGAATCCGTGTTGTTAAGGCATTTGTACGTGAGGACCATGAAAAGAAAAAGTTTAACAAAGCGGCAGATAATCTTTATAAAACATTTGTTAAAGCCGAGTCATTTCTTGCATTTAACAACCCGACGATGATGCTTGTTGTATATGGATGTATTGTTGCATTGTCATGGTTTGCTTCACATTTTATTGTGTCAGGTTCAATTACAACTGGTAATCTTACATCAATGTTCAGTTATGTAATGAGTATGCTTATGTCACTTATGATGCTTTCGATGATATTTGTAATGGTTTCAATGAGTGCGGCAAGTGCAAGACGTATTTCAGAAGTTCTTAATGAAAAAGCTGACCTTGCCAATCCGGAAAAACCTTATGAAGAAGTGGAAGACGGAAGAATCGATTTTAATCATGTTAATTTTTCATACAGAAAAAACAGTACAGAGGATACTTTACATGATATTGATATTCATATTAATGCAGGTGAGACAATTGGTATTATTGGTGGTACAGGATGCGGAAAATCAAGTTTTGTGAGCCTTATAAGCCGTCTTTATGATGTTACTGAAGGTTCTGTATGTGTTGGCGGAAAAGATGTAAGAACTTATGATATGGATGCACTCCGTAATCAGGTGGCTGTAGTATTACAGAAAAATGTCCTGTTTTCAGGAACAATACTTGACAATCTCAGATGGGGTGATGACAATGCTTCATATGAAGATTGTGTTGAGGCATGTAAACAGGCATGTGCTGATGAATTTATCGAGAGAATGCCTAAGAAGTATGATACATGGATAGAACAGGGCGGTACTAATGTTTCAGGTGGTCAGAGACAGAGACTCTGTATTGCGAGAGCATTGCTTAAAAAACCAAAGGTTCTTATTCTTGATGATTCGACAAGTGCTGTAGATACTGCAACAGACGCAAAAATCAAACAGGCATTTGCCCAGAAAATTCCGGGAACAACAAAGCTTATAGTTTCGCAGAGAATTTCAAGTATTCAGGATGCCGACAGAATTATTGTTCTTGAAGATGGAAAAGTCAGTGGCTTTGATACACATGAAAATCTTATGGAAAATAACAAAGTTTACCGCGAAATCTGTGAAGTTCAGATGCAGGGCGGCGGCGATTTCGACGAATCGGCAGAATAGTGAGAATAGGAGGAAGACATGAAAAATAAAAATGAGAACAAAGAGAAGAATCCGCTTTTATTATTAAAAAGACTTCTTTCTTATATAGTAAAAAATTATAAATTGGCATGTTTCATGGTGGTCGTTTGCATATTGGTTTCGGCACTTACGACATTATGTGGAACTTTATTTATACAGAAACTTATTGATAATTACATTGTGCCGCTTACACAGATGGCAGTTCCTGATTATTCACCGCTTGCACAGGCTCTTTTAAAACTTGTAGCAATATTTGCAGTGGGTGTTTTATGTTCATATGGATATAACAGAATTATGGTAAATGTTGGTCAGGGTACTATGAAAAAGCTCCGTACAAAGATGTTTACTAACATGGAATCACTTCCAATCAGATACTTTGATACACATGCACATGGAGATATCATGTCGGTATACACAAATGATATTGATACATTAAGACAGCTTATAAGCCAGAGTATTCCACAGGTTCTTAATTCACTTATAACACTTGTATCAACATTTGTAAGTATGATAGTTCTTGATATACCACTTACAATTGTATCTGTTATTATGGTTGCAATTATGCTTTTTGTGACATCAAAGCTTTCCGCTGCATCCGGCAGATATTTCGTTGAACAGCAGAAAGATATCGGTAAAGTAAATGCTTATATTGAGGAAATGATGGAAGGGCAGAAGGTTGTTAAGGTATTCTGTCATGAGCAGGAAAGTCTTGAACAGTTTAAGCAGATTAATAACAAGTTAAGAGAAAGTGCCAACAATGCTAATAAAATTGCAAATATTACAATGCCTATCAATGGAAATATAGGAAATATAAGTTATGTTTTATGTGCACTTGTAGGTGGTGTGCTTGCGTTAAGCGGCTTTTCCGGACTTACAATCGGTACACTTGTAGCATTTCTTTCATTAAACAAGAGTTTCACACAGCCTGTAACACAGATAAGCCAGCAGGTAAGCAGCATTGTAATGGCTATGGCAGGTGCCGGCAGGGTATTTGACCTTTGTGATGAAGTACCAGAGACAGATGAAGGTGATGTTGAACTTGTAAATATATGTTATGATTCAAATGGTGAAATCCATGAAACTGAAGAACAGACAGAGATGTGGGCATGGAAAAAACCAAATGCTGCAAATAAAGATGAAATGTATACAAGACTTCAGGGTGATGTTACATTTGATGGAGTTGATTTTGGATATAATCCTGATAAAATCGTGCTTCACGATATAAAAATGTTCGCAAAACCGGGTCAGAAGCTTGCGTTTGTAGGTTCTACCGGTGCCGGAAAGACAACAATTACCAACCTTATTAACAGGTTTTATGATATACAGGATGGTAAAATCCGTTATGATGGAATTAATATTAATCATATTAAAAAAGACGATTTACGCCGAAGCCTGGGCATTGTTTTGCAGGATACTAACCTTTTTACAGGCACGATTATGGACAATATCAGATATGGAAGACTTAATGCAACTGATGAAGAATGTATGGCTGCCGCAAAGCTTGCTAATGCTGACGGATTTATAAAAAGACTTCCTGATGGTTATAACACAGTGCTTACCGGCGGTGGTGCGAACCTTAGTCAGGGACAGCGTCAGCTTCTTGCAATAGCGAGAGCAGCAGTTGCAGATCCTCCTGTTCTTATTCTTGATGAGGCGACTTCTTCTATTGATACACGTACAGAAAAACTTGTACAGCGTGGTATGGATGCACTTATGACAGGAAGAACTTCATTTGTTATCGCTCATCGTCTTTCTACGGTACGGAATGCAGACTGTATTATGGTTATGGAACAGGGAAGAATTATTGAGCGTGGTACACATGACCAGCTTATGGAAGAAAAAGGCAGATACTATCAGCTTTACACAGGAAAGTCAATCAGTGCGTAAGATTTTGCTTAATTGGTATTAAATAAAAATCTCAAAAACAGGGAGTATAAAAATATGAAATATGCTTATATTAACGGAAAAATACTTGACGGAACCAAAGATATGCAGGTAAAAGAGGGCTTCGTCATACTTACGGACAATGATAAAATTGAGGATATTGTCAAGGCAGGCACGGATTTGAATGGATATGAAAAAATTGATTTAAAAGGCAGATATATTATGCCCGGTCTTATAAATATGCATGTTCACCTTGCAGGTAATGGCAAGCCGCAGAAAAAACAGCGTGATAATGAGAAACTTGTAAAAATACTTATGGGAAATGCACTTATGCGTTCAATTGCATACGGTATGGTTGCCGGATTTGCAAAAACAGAGCTTATGAGCGGTGTGACAACAATAAGAACGGTTGGCGGACTTGGAAGTTTTGATACAAAATTAAGAGATGAGATTAATGCGGGAACAAAGATGGGACCAAGAATACTTGCTGCTAATGAAGGAATTTCCGTGCCTGGCGGACATATGGCTGGCTCTGTTGCTGTTGCAGCGGACAGTATAGATACAGCATTAAAACATCTGGAGCAATCGGAAAAAGAAAAGGTTGATTTGATAAAGCTTATGATTACAGGCGGCGTAATGGACGCAAAAGAAAAAGGTGTTCCGGGTGAATTAAAAATGTCTCCTGAAATGGTAAAGGCAGTCTGTGACAAGGCACATGAAAATGGCTATGTCGTTGCTGCACATGTTGAATCTCCGCAGGGGGTGCGTGTTGCACTTGAAAATGGAGTTGACTCAATTGAACACGGTGCAAAAATTGATGCTGATACAATTAAGTTATTCAAGGAAAGAAAGGCATTTCTTTGCACAACAATTTCACCTGCACTTCCGTATGCATTGTTTGATCGTTCGATTACCAACGCAACTGAAGTTGAACAGTTTAACGGAAATGTTGTGTTTGAGGGAATAATTGCATGTGCGAAAGCGGCACTTGAAAATGATATACCTGTCGTTCTTGGCAATGATGTCGGATGTCCGTGGATTACACAGTATGATTTTTGGAGAGAATTGTATTATTTCCACAAATATACGGGCGTTTCCAATGCGTTTGCATTGTATACGGCAACTGCAAGAGCCGCCGAAATGGCGGGAATCGGTGATATTACCGGTACGCTCGAAAAAGATAAATGTGCAGATATGATTGTAACCGAGGGAAATCCGCTCGATGACCTCAGAGCATTACGCCATGTAAAAATGGTTGTCTCAAGAGGAACGATTACGGAAAATCCTAAGGTTAAAATCAATAAGCGTGTTGAGACTGAACTTGATAAATTCCTATAAAATAGTGTGTTTTTTTACAAATGAAATAAATTTATCGGTACTGTCGGTTGTGTAACTGCCTTTTTTCCATACGAGACCGATGCTTTGGTGTATTGTGGGAGTAATTGGAATTCCGACAACACCGGGAAGCTTTTTTAAAAGCGACGAATACAAAAATGCTCCGGCACATTCCTCGCAGATAAAGCTTTTTATTGTGTAGAGCTGGCTTGCGTGCAGTATGACATTTGGCTTTATCGCCGAATTTTTAAATATTGCATCAAGAGTTTCATTCTGTACAGAATCGGTGTTATACATAATAAGTGGCATGTCTTTAATCATGTCAAAAGTCACCTCTTTCTTTTTGGCAAAGGGGTGATTTTTTGATACACAAAAAACGATTTTATCCTGCATAATCTGTATGGAATTAAGCTTATCTATTTCATAAAAGTGCATATTTACCAATGCTGCGTCAAGTATGCCTTCATGCACGAGATTGGCAGCACGGATTGAACCATATTCAAATAATTCAAAAGGAATGTCGGGATATTCCCTATGAAAATCATTAATCATTTCAGGAAAAAATATTGTGCTCAAAAGAGGTGGGATTCCTATTTTTACCGCTGAAATAGTTCTGCCTATGTCGTGAAGCTGGTTAAGCGTTTGTTTGTACTCGGCGAGAAGCTTTTGAGCTTTCTGGTAAAATAATTCACCCTCTTTTGTAAGCGTCAGATGATTTTTTGAACGGTTAAACAGACTGACGTTAAATTCTTTTTCAAGTTCCTTAATTGCACTTGAAACAGCGGGCTGTGTAACATAAAGCTCGGCTGCAGCCTGCGTTATGCTGTGCAGTCTTGCAACCGCACAAAAATATTCTAATTGTACAATCTTCATAAAAACCTCATTTTGTAAAAATCCGTAGGAGTGCTTTATTGCACTGTTCAGCGGATAATGTTTTTTAATATTGTATTCAGTATACCATATTTTTGGTGAAAATGAATAAATTTATATAAAAGGCATAAAAAAAACTTATAAAACCATTAGTTTTTATAAATTTACAACAACATAAGTTATTAATATAATGCAATCAAGCAAAGGGAAATAAACAAACGGCCGTGTTATTTCACTAAAGATATGATGTAAATAATAAGGAGGGTTGCTAATGAGTCATGCAGCAATAACATTAGTATTTTTGCTGTTTGCAATCATAATGTTCATATGGGAAAAACTTCCGCTTGGTGTTACATCAATGATTGTCTGTATCGGACTTATCATAACGGGAGTGCTTGATTGGAAAACAGCTTTTTCAGGATTTATTGACAGCAATGTAATTTTATTCGTAGCCATGTTCATTGTCGGAGGAGCATTGTTTGAGACAGGAATGGCAAACAAAATCGGAGGAGTGGTTACACATTTTGCTAAGTCGGAAAGACAGCTTATCATCGCAATTATGGTGATTGTGGGATTGATGAGTGGGGTGCTTTCAAATACGGGAACAGCGGCGGTTCTTATTCCGGTTGTTATAGGAATTGCGGCAAAATCAGGATATTCAAGGTCAAAACTTCTTATGCCGCTTGTATTTGCGGCGGCTATGGGCGGAAATCTTTCGCTTATAGGTGCACCGGGAAATCTGATTGCCCAATCGGCAATGCAGGAAATCGGAAAATCGTTCGGATTTTTTGAATATACAAAAATCGGTTTACCGATTCTTATAACGGGAATTTTATTTTTCGCATTGATAGGATACAAGCTTCTGCCTGACACAAAGCCGTCGGGAGATTCGGTGTACGGCGAACAGAAAGATTATTCAGATGTTCCTAAGTGGAAACAGTGGCTGTCTCTTATAATTTTGATTTTAACTCTTATCGGAATGATTTTTGAAGAAAAAATCGGAATTAAGCTTTGCGTTGTGGGCTGTATCGGAGCACTGCTTCTCGTAGTTACGGGTGTAATTTCTGAAAAGCAGGCATTAAAATCAATAGATTTAAAAACAATATTTTTGTTTGGCGGTACACTTTCGCTTGCGTCAGCACTTCAGAAATCAGGTGCGGGAGAGCTTCTTGCAAATAAAGTCATCAGCTTTCTTGGAGATAACCCGTCACCGTATTTACTTACATTTGTAGTATTTATTCTTTGTTGTGTGCTCACTAATTTTATGAGTAACACAGCAACGACAGCACTTATGGTTCCGATATGCTTGTCAATATCGGAAGCAATCGGGGCTGACCCGAGTGCCGTACTTATGGCTTGCGTAATTGGTGGCTCATGTGCTTATGCTACACCGATAGGAATGCCTGCAAACACAATGGTAATAGGAGCGGGCGGATATACATTTAAGGATTATGCAAAATCGGGAATTCCGTTGATTATAGTTTCAACGATAGTGAGTATGATACTTTTACCGATTTTATATCCGTTTTTTCCGTAAAAACAAATGCTTTTTGCGGATTAAGTAAAAAAGTATCAATATAAAAGTCGAAAATGTAACTTTTACTTCGTAAAAACAAGGAGGTTAAAATCCTCTCCTCACATTGGAGCTCGGATTTTTACTTCATAAAAACAAGGAGGATTTATTATGTCAAAGGAAGAACAGGTAAAACAGCTTACAGATTACATGGCTAAGTTTATTGCTTATACGGCAAAGAAACTGCCTGATGATGTAATCGCAAAACTTCAGGAGTTGAGAGATAAGGAGGACAGTCCTTTATCAAAGACAATTTATAACACAATGTTTGAAAATCAGAAACTTGCGGTTGAACTTAACAGACCTAGCTGTCAGGATACAGGTGTGCTTCAGTTCTGGGTAAAATGCGGAACAAAATTTCCGTTGATTGGAGAACTTGAGACACTTCTTAAAGAAGCGGTTGTGCAGGCAACATTTGAAGCACCTTTAAGACACAACAGCGTTGAAACATTTGACGAGTATAATACCGGAAAAAATGTCGGAAAAGGAACTCCTACAGTATTCTGGGATATTGTACCAGATAGTGATTCATGCGAAATATATACATATATGGCAGGCGGCGGATGTACGCTTCCAGGAAAAGCAATGGTTCTTATGCCGGGCGAAGGCTACGAGGGCGTAACAAAATTTGTCCTTGATGTAATGACAAGCTACGGTCTTAACGCATGTCCTCCGCTTCTTGTGGGCGTCGGCGTTGCAACATCTGTGGAGACAGCGGCACTTCTTTCAAAGAAGGCACTCATGAGACCTATCGGTTCACATAATGAAAATGAAAGAGCCGCAAAAATGGAGAGACTTCTTGAAGATGGTATTAATTCAATCGGTTTAGGACCACAGGGCATGGGCGGTAAATATTCGGTAATGGGCGTAAACATTGAAAATACGGCACGTCATCCTTCTGCAATCGGTGTGGCTGTAAATGTCGGATGCTGGAGCCACAGAAGAGGACACATTATTTTTGATAAAGATCTTAATTATACAATTACAACACATTCGGAGGTGACTTTATAATGGTAGAAATCAGAGACGGAAAAAAGGTACTTATAACACCTGTTACGGCACAGGATTTGGAAGATATTAAAGTCGGAGATATTATTTATCTTGACGGAAGCATGACAACATGCCGTGACGTTGCCCACAGAAGACTTGTTGAAGAGGGAAGAGAACTTCCGGTAGATGTAAGAAATAATGCGATTTTCCATGCGGGTCCTATTATCAGACCTCTTGAAAATGATAAATTCCAAATGGTATCGGTTGGTCCGACAACAAGCATGCGTATGGAAAAATTTGAGTATGAATTCGTAAAGCTCACAGGTGTACGCGTTATCATCGGAAAAGGCGGAATGAAAGAAAATACAGAGCGTGCATGTAAAGAATTCGGTGCCATTCACTGTGTATTTCCTGCCGGAAATGCTGTAGTTGCAGCAACAGAGGTTGAGGAAATTGTAAGAGCCGAGTGGAGAGATTTGGGGATGCCTGAGACACTTTGGAACTGCCGCGTTAAGGAGTTCGGTCCTCTTATCGTATCAATCGACACAAAGG
>ENA-OVFU01001359-OVFU01001359.1-human-gut-metagenome-genome-assembly--contig:-NODE-1359-length-10902-cov-2.481055_pt1 | contig 10902 bp, 9 predicted proteins | sample MGYA00237764_ERZ505407 | MGnify/ENA primary metagenome ERZ505407 (study PRJEB26158, sample SAMN06016366) | human gut metagenome | biome: human gut; feature: ankylosing spondylitis patient; material...
TTCGGGAGATCTGTTGCACTTCCGCCACAGATGATAAGTACATCGATCTTATCTTTCATTTTTTCGGCATCATTGACAGAATATACCGCTGCTGTCTCTGTAAGGATTTTAACAGTTTCCGGAGCACGACGTGTAAATACAGCAACAAGCTCCAGATCCGGATTATGTTTGATTGCGCACTCTACACCGCGGCCAAGATTGCCGTAGCCTAAAATACCAATACGAATACTCATTATGATTTCCTCCTGTAACCTTAATTATATGTTTGCAACTGTTGCATATCATTACAGTTGCACATTATCACTTTACTATAGTAATATTTTCACTTTTAATTGTCAATCCAATTATTACCAAAATTTCATTGCCGCAGGCAATCTGGAATGAACTTTGGCTACGTTACTGAGAATGGAGTGAACAGTAACGTAAGATATCCTGTTACAGTATTATTTTATGGAATCAGTATCTGCAAAAAAGATAGAAACCGAAGTTAAGGGAGGACTCCAGATGGGTGTGAGTATGAAATTTACAGATTTGGATCAATATTTATTTGGACAGGGAACCAATTATGAAGTATATAAGAAACTGGGTGCCCATCCGACTACATACAGACGAAAAAAAGGTGTATATTTTGCGGTCTGGGCACCGAATGCACAGTCTGTTTCTGTAATCGGTGAATTTAATGACTGGGAGGAAGAAGCAAACCCGATGGAGAAGGTTGGGCCGATCGGTGTTTATGAAGTGTTTGTTCCGGGGGCAAAGATCGGACAGCTGTATAAATTCTTTATCGTGGGTGCGCATGGAGAGAAGCTATATAAGGCAGATCCTTATGCAAATGAAGCTGAACTCCGTCCGGGTACAGCCTCCAGGATCACAGATATCACAGACTATAAATGGAAGGATGCCACATGGATCAAGAACAGAGAGAAGTTTGATGAGCAGGTAGAGCCTATGGCAATCTATGAGGTTCATCCGGGTTCATGGAAGAAGCATCCGCAGTCAGAGGAAAATGAAAAAGGATTTTATAACTATAGAGAATTCGCACATGCCCTGGCAGCTTATGTGAAGGAAATGGGATATACCCATGTAGAGCTTATGGGAATCGCAGAGCATCCTTTTGACGGTTCCTGGGGATATCAGGTGACCGGATATTATGCACCGACTTCCAGATATGGAACGCCGCAGGATTTCAAGTATATGGTGGATTATTTACATCAGAATAAGATTGGAGTTATCCTTGACTGGGTACCTGCACATTTTCCGAAAGATGCCCATGGTCTTGCGAACTTTGACGGAACCGCAGTGTATGAGCACGCAGATCCGAGACAGGGAGAACATCCGGACTGGGGTACCAAGATTTATAATTATGGACGCCCGGAGGTTAAGAATTTCCTGATTGCAAATGCCCTTTACTGGGTGGAGGAGTGCCACGTAGACGGACTTCGTGTGGATGCTGTTGCTTCCATGCTTTATCTTGATTATGGTAAGAAGGATGGAGAATGGATCGCAAATAAATATGGCGGAAATCAGAATCTGGAGGCTATTGAATTCTTTAAGCATCTGAATACAGTAGTTCTTGGAAGGAATCATGGAACTGTGATGATCGCTGAGGAATCTACTGCATGGCCGATGGTTACAGGGGATGCAGAGAAGGACGGACTTGGTTTTAGTCTGAAGTGGAATATGGGATGGATGAATGACTTCCTGGAATATATGAAGCTGGATCCGTATTTCCGTAAATTTAATCATAATAAGATGACTTTCTCCATGTCATATGCATACAGCGAGAGATATGTATTAGTTCTTTCTCATGATGAGGTGGTTCATCTGAAATGCTCCATGCTTGAGAAGATGCCGGGAGAGTTACCGGACAAATTCAAGAATTTAAAGGCTGCCTATTCATTTATGAACTGCCATCCGGGTAAGAAGCTTCTGTTCATGGGACAGGAATTCGGACAGCTTCGTGAATGGAGTGAGGAGAGAGAACTTGACTGGTTCCTTCTGAATGAAGAGCCACACAAGGAACTTCAGAATTATGTGCATGATCTCCTGACTATTTATAAGAAATATCCGGCACTTTATGCCGGTGATAATAATCCGGAAGGATTTGAGTGGATCAATGCGGATGACGGGGACAGAAGTATTTTCAGCTTTGTGAGAAAGTCTCCTACAAAGAGAAACAATATTCTTTATATAGTTAACTTTACACCTGTTGACCGTTCGGATTACAGAGTTGGTGTTCCGAAGAAAAAACAGTACAAGCTGATCATGGATGAGAATGGACTTCTGGAGCAGCCAAAGACATTTAAGGCAGTGAAACAGGAATGTGATAACAGAGAGTTTTCCTTCGCATATCCATTGCCGGCTTATGGGGTTGCGATTTTTACATATTAATTTTGAGGGATGATTTCAGGGTATATGTGAATATCTGAGAGAATTATTGTCAGGGGTATGTTATTTATTTGACAATATTGCAGAGTAAGCATAATAATATATGAAAAATTCGTGAAATATAAATAATTGCTTTTGAAATTTATCTGCGTTATAATTATCGCGAACATAAGGAATAGAGAGAATAATGGTTTCCATGTTGAAAGGAGAATGAACATGAAAGTATCTAACATTAAAGACATCGATAAATTTTTTTCTGTAGTTGACAGCTGCGAAGGCAGAGTAGAATTAGTAACAGGCGAAGGTGACAGACTGAACCTTAAATCTAAATTATCCCAGTATGTATCTCTGGCAAACATTTTCTCAGGCGGAGAGATTCCGGAACTTGAGATCGTTGCTTATGAGAAAGACGATATTGATAAATTAATGAGCTTTATGATCAACGGTTGATCATTAGTGTATACAGGCGGGGGCATGATGGTGGATCATGCCCCTTTCTTTGATGTGAACAGGCAGGTTGTTCTGAAGGTATTGAACAGCTGCAGGATATCTGTAAACCAGGGGGCACAAGTGTTTCCTGGTCAAAATGCGTTGATGGCAGACTTGAATACATTGGACATCTTATGTATAATGAGTACGTTACAGGCAAATATATAAACAGACAGATAATGATGGCAGTTCCAAAAGTTATTCTGTTTGTTCATAAAAATGGCAGAATATAAAAAATGACGGCTATATGGCAGTTATTCAGAAATATAAATTTTAACGAAGAGGAGAAATAAGACAATGGCAACTAAGATTGATATTATTTCCGGTTTCCTTGGAGCCGGTAAAACTACATTGATTAAGAAACTTCTGAAAGAGGCTTATGCAGATGAGCAGGTTGTACTGATCGAGAACGAATTTGGTGAGATTGGTATTGACGGTGGTTTCCTGAAGGAAGCGGGAATCCAGATCCGAGAAATGAATTCCGGATGTATCTGCTGTTCATTAGTGGGAGATTTCGGCACTTCTCTGAAAGAGGTTGTGGACAAATATCATCCGGACAGAATCCTGATCGAGCCATCAGGTGTTGGTAAGCTTTCCGACGTTATCAAGGCTGTACAGGGTGTTCAGGACGAGGTTGACATTAAACTGAACAGCTATACAACTGTTGTTGATGCAAAAAAATGCAAAATGTATATGAAAAATTTCGGCGAATTTTTCAGCAACCAGATTGAATATGCCGGAACTGTTATCTTAAGCAGAACGGACAAAGCTTCCGAAGAAAAAATTGCAACTGCACTTGAGATTATCCGTGGATTGAATCAGACAGCAGCAGTTATCACAACTCCGATTGAAAAACTTTCCGGAGAAAAGATTTTGGATACCATGGAAAACAACCGCTCTTTGGAAAAAGAATTAATGGATGAAGAAGTTTGCCCGGTATGCGGTGGACATCATGACCATGAGCACCATCACGACCATGAAGAATGTGGATGCGGACATGAGCACGAGCATGAACATCATCATGACCACGACCATGAAGAATGTGGATGCGGACATGACCATGAGCATGAACATCATCACGACCACGACCATGAAGAATGTGGATGCGGACACGACCATGACCATGATCATCATCATCACCATCATGCAGATGAAGTGTTCACAAGCTGGGGGAAAGAGACAACAAAGAAATATACAAAAGAAGGAATTCATGAGATTCTGGAAGCACTCTCTAACCATAATGACGAGTACGGAATGGTACTGCGTGCAAAAGGTATGGTAGAGGGCGAAGATGGACAGTGGATTTACTTTGATATGGTTCCGGGTGAAGCAGATGTACGTGAAGGTGCACCGGAATACACCGGAAGAATCTGCGTCATCGGTTCTAAGATGAATGAAGCAAATCTGGCCAGATTATTCGGTCTTGCATAATCAAGATACGAGAGAGAAATAACAATACAAATAACAATACAAATAACAATACAAATAAGTTTGAGGTGTGAGTGTTGAACTGAAGTTTTGACACTCACATCATGATATTTAAGAAAGGTTATAAAAAATGGACGAATTTAAAGTACCGATTTACCTTATGACAGGTTTTCTTGAGAGTGGAAAAACATCATTTTTGAATTTTACACTCGCACAGGAGTATTTTCAGATTGATGAACCGACTCTTTTAATTCTCTGTGAGGAGGGTGAAGAAGAATACGATAAAAAAGTGCTGAAAAAAAGCCGTACTTCTGTAGAAGTAATCGACAGCATTGAGGAGCTGACTACAGAGCGTCTGGTTGCTTATGATGCATTTTATAATCCGGGTCGCGTTATCATTGAATACAACGGAATGTGGCAGGTAAGCAAATTAGAAGAACTGACATTTCCGTCTGGATGGGGAATCGAACAGCATATTGTGACAGTAGATGCAAGTACCTTTCAGGTATACCTTAACAATATGAAATCCCTGTTTATGGAAATGGTAAGAAATGCAGATTTAGTATTATTTAACCGTGCAGATACCGAACTTCCGCTTGCAAATTTCAGAAGAAGCATTAAAGTTGTAAATCCGGGTGCAGAACTGATTTTTGAAGATGAAGAGGGTGAAATCGAGGATATCTTTGACGGAGAAATGCCATTTGATGTCAAGGCCGAGACGATTGAAATTCCAAATGAGGATTATGGAATCTGGTATCTGGATGCGAGAGACCATGCGGATACTTATAACGGAAAGAAAGTTTCTTTTACCGGAATGGTGTTAAAATCCAGAGAATTTGCTAAAAATGAATTTGTACCGGGACGTATGGCAATGACCTGCTGTGCAGATGACACCACATTTTTAGGATTTGTCTGCAAGAGCGATGAAGCACGTCATCTAAAAACCGGAAAATGGGTGAATGTCGTAGCCAAAGTGAAATATGAATTTGTACCGGCTTACGGTGAAACAGGTCCAGTACTCTATGCGATTTCTGTGGAAGAGACAGAACCGTTAAAAGATGAACTGGTATATTTTAGTTAAGGAGCTGATATGTATTTAATAGTAGGACTTGGAAATCCAGGAAAACAGTATGATAAAACCCGCCACAATATGGGATTTGATACCATTGATGAATTGATAGACCGTCATCGGATTGCCGGATCTGGAATCGACCGGAAAGCGATGTATGGCAAGGGAGTAATTGCCGGAGAAAAAGTCATTCTTGCAAAGCCGATGACCTATATGAATTTAAGCGGAGAAGCAGTCAGGGAATTAATCAATTATTATAAAATGGATGCAGAGACAGAACTGGTTGTCATCTATGACGATATTGATTTAGATCCGGGACAGATAAGAATCCGCAAAAAAGGCAGCGCCGGTGGACACAATGGAATCAAAAACATTATTGCCCAGCTTGGAACCCAAAATTTCTACCGAATTAAAGTAGGAGTCGGAGCAAAACCAAAGGGATGGGATTTGGCAGATTATGTACTGGGACGTTTTGATAAAGACGAACGTGTTCTGGTCGATGAAGCAATCAAAGAAGCTGCCGATGCAGTGGAATTAATTTTAGCAGAGAGAATTGAAACTGCCATGATCCGTTATAACGCAAAAAAGAAATAGGAATGAAATAAATAAATTGAGGGAGAAAACATGCAGGCACTTTTGCAGCCACTTTCAAAACTTGGTGAATACGAAGAAATTAAAAACAGAATAGAGAAAAATCGTGGAATTTTACAGCTTGCCGGATGTATTGATTCGCAAAAAGCGCATGTCATTTACGGACTGGGTCAGGAAAAGAAGAACCGTCTTGTCATTGCGGAAAATGAATTAAAAGCAAAAGAGTTGTACGAAGATTTGAAATTTTACTATCCGGATGTTTTTTATTATCCGGCGAGGGATTTAATTTTCTTTGAAGCGGATATTCATGGAAATCTGCTTACAAAACAGCGGATGCAGGTAATTGCAGCACTTTTGGAGAAAAAGAGTGTGACGGTGGTGACAAGCATCAGTGGCTGTATGGATTATCTTCTTCCGATTTCCGTACTTAAAAAGCATGTCCTGCATTTTAAAAATGACAGTGTGCTTGATACCGAAGCACTCAAAAAAGATTTGATTAATATGGGATTTGAGTACAATGCGCAGGCGGAGACCCCGGGACAGTTTGCCATGCGTGGTGGAATTGTGGACATCTTTCTTTTAACCGAGGAAAATCCGGTGAGAATCGAGATGTGGGGCGATGAGATTGATTCTATCCGCAGTTTTGATGCCGAAAGTCAGCGTTCCATTGAAAATCTGGACGAGATTACCATTTATCCGGCAGAAGAGATGGTACTTGATGATTCGGTTTTGGAAAAAGGTCTGATATCCATTGAAAAAGAGCGGGATAAGACGATACAGGCATTTCGTGATGCTTTTTTGCCGGAAGAAGCTGGACGTATCAAAAATATGGTAAATGAAGCAGTCAGCGCAATGCGGGAATTTCATGATTTTTCATCAGCAGAACATTTTATCCGATATTTTTATAAAGAACCGGTCACTTTTTTAGACTATTTTGAGGAGGAGGATAAACTCCTTTTTTTAGACGAAACAAATCATCTTTTAGCAAGTGTGGAAGCAGTGGAAACGGAATTCCGTGAGAGCATGAAGCACCGCCTTGAAAAAGGTTATCTTCTGGCAGGACAGACAGATTTATTATGTGGGAAAAAACTGCTGATTCATAAAATTAATCAGAAAAACGGCATTGGAATCTGTACGATGGAACAGCAGAAAGAGGACTGGCAGATAAATGATTCCTTTTATCTGACAACCAAATCGGTAAATTCGTATAATAACAGTTTTGAACTTTTAATAAAAGATTTGAAAAACTGGAAAAAACGGGGATATCAGGTGTTGCTGTTGTCCGGTTCAAGAACAAGGGCGAAACGTCTGGCACAGGATTTATTAAATGAAGGCTTGACGGCGGTTTATACGGAGGATAGAAATCGTGAAATCCATGAGGGTGAGATTGTAACGACGTATGGATATGCCAGAAGCGGATTTGAGTATCCGATGGTGCGTTTTGTTTTGATTACTGAAAGCGATATCTTCGGAAAAGAGAAGAAAAAGAAGCGAAAGAAAACAGAATACAGCGGAAAGAAAATTCAAAGTTTTTCAGAACTTTCGATTGGAGATTATGTGGTTCATGAAAATCATGGATTGGGAATTTACCGTGGGATTGAAAAAGTTACCGTAGATAAAGTAGTGAAAGATTATATTAAAATTGAATATGCGGGTAACAGCAATTTATATATTCTGGCAACTCAGTTAGATTTACTGCAAAAATATGCCGGAGCGGATGCACGTGCGCCGAAGTTAAATAAATTAGGCGGTCAGGAATGGAACAAGACCAAAACAAAGGTGCGTGGAGCAGTAAAAAATATTGCAAAAGATTTGGTCGCTCTTTATGCTGCGAGACAGGAGAAGAATGGTTACTGCTATGAACCGGATACGGTCTGGCAAAAAGAGTTTGAAGAAATGTTTCCATTTGAGGAGACGGAAGACCAGTTAGCGGCGATCGAAGCGACTAAAAAAGATATGGAAAGTAACAAGATTATGGATCGTCTGGTCTGCGGGGACGTCGGATATGGAAAGACCGAAATTGCAATTCGTGCAGCATTTAAGGCGGTTCAGGAAGATAAACAGGTGGTCTATCTTGTTCCGACGACTATTCTTGCACAACAGCATTACAATACCTTTGTTCAGAGAATGAAAGATTTTCCGGTGCGGATTGATTTGCTTTGCCGGTTTAAGACTCCGGCAGAACAAAGAAAAACCATTGAGGATTTGAAAAAAGGGTTTGTGGATATCGTAATCGGAACGCATCGATTGTTGTCAAAAGATGTGGTCTATAAAGATTTGGGAATGTTGATTGTGGATGAGGAACAGCGGTTTGGCGTGACTCATAAAGAAAAAATCAAAAAGCTCAAAGAAAATGTGGATGTATTGACGCTGACGGCAACACCGATTCCGAGAACCCTGCACATGAGTCTGATTGGAATCCGTGATATGAGTGTATTAGAAGAAGCGCCGATGGACCGTATGCCGATTCAGACCTACGTAATGGAATACAACGAAGAGATGGTAAGAGAGGCGATTAACCGCGAGCTGGCAAGGGGCGGACAGGTTTATTATGTGTATAACCGTGTCAATGATATTGATGAAATCACAAATCGGATTGCAAAATTAGTGCCGGATGCAAATGTAGCCTTTGCACACGGTCAGATGCCGGAGCATCAGTTGGAAAAAATTATGTATGGATTTATCAACGGAGAAATTGATGTGCTGGTATCCACGACAATTATCGAGACTGGTCTGGATATTTCAAATGCCAATACCATGATTATTCATGATTCTGATCGGCTTGGTTTGTCCCAGCTTTATCAGCTTCGTGGTCGTGTAGGTCGTTCAAACAGGACTTCTTATGCCTTTTTAATGTATAAAAAAGATAAGATGCTAAAAGAAGTTGCCGAGAAAAGATTGCATGCCATCCGGGAATTTACGGATCTGGGAAGCGGATTTAAGATTGCGATGCGTGATTTGGAAATTCGCGGTGCGGGAAATCTTTTGGGTGCAGAACAGCATGGGCATCTTGAAGCGGTTGGATATGATTTGTACTGTAAAATGCTCAACGAAGCGGTTCAGGAAGAAAGAGGAATGGAACAGGCAGAAGAGTTTGAGACTACAATTGATTTGGAGATGGATGCCTACATTCCGCCAAAATATATTCCAAATGAATATCAGAAGCTGGATATTTATAAACGGATTGCCGGAATTGAAAATGAAGAAGAATATGAAGATATGTTAGAAGAACTGATGGATCGTTTTGGAGAACCGCCGAAGGCGGTACAGAATTTGCTTGCAATTGCAAATTTAAAGGCGCTTGCACACAGGGTTTATGTAAGAGAAATCAAGCAGATCAATCAGGAAGTAAAAGTAACGATGTTTGAGAAAAATATAAAGACCGGATGTCTGTGCGGACAGGAAAAGAATTTTATTTCCTGATTTCCCTGAAAGGAAGAAAAGCGAAAGAGTTCTATAAGGCGCTCGACCTGGTTTTGGAAATTCTCCATGAGTTTGAGGCATTATTACCAGAAAGTTCACAAAAAATCCCTTGCTCAAAGGAACAATAAAGATTATACTTAACAAGTACACCAAAAGTACATCAAATATCGAATGGAAATGAAAATACGGGAGGAATTATGAATAAATTAGGAAGGGTTCTTGCCTGCACGACTCTTGCGGCAACATTGACAATGACCAGTTTGACTGGATGTGGAAATACATTAGATGGAACGAAGACAGTAGCGACGGTTGGAAAGGAAGAAATTACAGCCGGAACAGTGAATATGATGCTTCGTATGACCCAGGCTCAGATGATGTCTTACTATTCCATGTTTGGAACATCCACTACAGGAATGTGGGAAAATAAAGGCGATGATGGCAAAACTTATGCAGAAAGCACCAAAGACGACATTATGGATCAGCTTCATAATCTGGTATTGTTAGAACAGCATGCAAAAGATTATGATGTAACCATCACAGATGAAGAACAGAAAGAATTAAAAGCCGCAGCAGAAAAATTTATGACAGATAATGATGCAGAAACGATTGCAAAACTCGCAGTGACCCAGTCCGACATTGAAAAACTGCTTGAGTTATACAGCTATCAGACAAAGATGTATGATCTGATGACAGCTGATGTAGATACAAATGTAGAAGATAAAGAAGCACAGCAGAGTAAAATTACATACTGCAAAGTTTCTACAGAAGCGACTAAAGATGATGAGGGAAATTCTACAGAGTTGACAGATGAAGAAAAAGCTGCAAAGAAAGACCAGGCACAGCAGGTATTAGATAAAATAAAAGCGCAGGAAGATATTGCCGGCGCAGATGTGGACAGTCTTGCAAAAGAAGTGGATGAGTCGCTTAGTTCTTCTACAGCAACTTACAGCACAAATGAAGACGATGAAGATTCCTCTCTTGATGCTGAGGTAATGAAAGCAGCAAAAGAACTGACAGAAGATGGTCATCGAAGGCAGTGACGGATACTATGTAGTCCGTATGGACAGTGTTTTTGATAAAGATTCTACTCAGACAAAAAAAGACAGCATTGTAAAAGAAAGAAAACAGAAAGCTTATGATAAACTGCTTAAAAAATGGGCAAAGAAAACGAAAATCTCAGTTAATAAAAAAGTATGGAAAACAGTAACATTAACAGATGAAGATGTTTACAGCTTCAAACAGGCTGATACATCAAGCGAAACAACAGACAGTACAGATTCTGCAGAAACAACAGAAGCAACAGAAAATACAGATAGTTCAGAAGCAGAAGAAAGCACTGAGACAACAGAAAATACAGAGGAATCCTCTGACAGCACACAGGCAGATGAAAATACAGATGCAGGTGAAAATGCTGATACAGAAGCAACCGAAACAGCTGAATAATAAAAAAAGTCCGTTATCACTATTTATATTTAGGTGATAACGGACTTTTTAACTTATAAACGACTCTGGCG
>ENA-OVFU01001361-OVFU01001361.1-human-gut-metagenome-genome-assembly--contig:-NODE-1361-length-10882-cov-5.053755_pt1 | contig 10882 bp, 10 predicted proteins | sample MGYA00237764_ERZ505407 | MGnify/ENA primary metagenome ERZ505407 (study PRJEB26158, sample SAMN06016366) | human gut metagenome | biome: human gut; feature: ankylosing spondylitis patient; material...
ATTTATGTTTTATTATAAAAATATATGAAAAAACAGATTCTTATAAAAGGTGATTGGAGATAATATGGATAGATATGATATAGCAATTATAGGTACAGGACCGGCTGGAATATCAGCGGCGATAACAGCAAGAGTGAGAAATAAAAATATTATTCTTATAGGAAGCCGTGAACTTAGCACTAAAATAGAAAAAGCGTCACTTATTAATAATTATCCGGGAATTCCGGCTGTGAGCGGTGAGCAGCTAAAAGAAGCATTTTTAAAACATATTGACAGCATGGGGATTGAAATAACTGAGGATAAAATTAATGCAGTTTATTCGCTTGGAAATTATTTTGCTTTACAGGGGCAAAATGGCAGTTATGAGGCAGATAGTGTGATTTTGGCAGCAGGGCTTTCTAATGTAAATGCATATCCAGGCGAAGAAGAATATCTCGGACAGGGAGTAAGCTACTGTGTGACATGTGATGCTGCATTTTATCGTGGGAAAAGTGCTGCAGTAATTGCATTTTCGGATAAAGAAGAGGCAGAGGCAAAGTTTCTTGCTGAGATTGCTGAAAAAGTGACATATATAAAGATGTATAAAGATTCAAATGGTGTTGAGGGTACATTTGCTGGAATCAAAAATATTGAGGTATTGTCTGCTGTAAAACCTGTTGGAATAAAAAAGAACGGAATGAAAGTTATTCTTGAAACGCAGGCAGGCGGCAGCTATGAATTTGATGGAATATTTGTGATGAGGGAACATGTAGCTCCTAAGACACTTGTTCCGGGACTTAAAACAGAAGAAAACAAGGTATTGGTACAGCGTGACATGTCAACTAATATCAAAGGACTTTTTGCGTGTGGAGATATAACAGGAGCACCATACCAGTATGTGAAAGCTGCGGGGGAAGGAAATGTTGCGGCTCTTTCAGCTGTTGCATATCTTGCAAAATAAAAAGATAATGCTGTCGCATAGAAATGATTAAGCTTTCCAATATGCAACAGCATTATTTATAAATTTATACAAAATCTGTTTTTGACGAATAATGTTCTTTTTTCTGCTGGTATATTATTTTGCCTGCCTGTATTTTGAGTTAGTTGCATATATTAACGAGGCAGATTGTTTTTATAAGAATTGCCATATTCTTAAATTCAGTATTGACAATATATAAAATTTAATCTATACTAACCCTACCAAATAAGTATGAATTGAAACGCTGAAAGCGGAATATATTATACATACGTAATTGTCAAAATTTATTGGGAGACAGCGGCAGGCTGTGGAAAGGCAGGGTTTTATGAAACAGATATTGTGCTTTGGAGATTCTAATACATATGGATATAAACCTGATAAGAGCGGAAGATTTTCGTGGGGTGTACGCTGGACCAGTATTCTGGCAGAAAAGTTTGGAAGAGATGTCAATGTTATAGAAGAGGGATTGTGCGGAAGGACAACAATATTTGACGATGTATTCCGTGCTGGACGCAACGGAAGTGAGAGTTTTCCTGCAATTCTCGAAAGTCACACACCGCTTGACCTTATTATAATCATGCTTGGAACTAATGACTGCAAGACCGTTTACGGAGCAACTGCGGGCATAATCGGAAAAGGAGTGGAGACACTTCTTGAACAGGTAAAAAAGTACAGTCCTGACAGCGATATTTTGTTGATTTCTCCGATATATCTTGGTGAAAATGTGTATAAAGAAGGCTTTGATGTCGAATTTTCAAAAGAATCTATACAGGTATCAAAAAATCTTGAGGCAGTTTATGAAAAAATAGCATTAAAAAATAATATACATTTTCTTAGGGCACAGGATTTTGTTTCATGCAGTGAGACGGATCAGGAACATCTTGACGCACAGGCACATAAGATATTTGCGGATGCTGTGTACAAAAAAACTGATGAGATATTAAAGGCAAGATTTATAAAGGCCGCATGCTGAAAAGAATAATTTTATTAGAAGTCAATAAAATGTGCATAGATTGTTATTGACTTCTATATTTTTTAAATATATAATTACCAAAGGTAATTATCAAAGATAACTATACGTGGATAAAATGAAAGGAAGTATTTATGACAGAAGAAAAAATAAAAAGAATGTTAGATGTGTGCTTTCTGGCAAAAAGAATCCGTGATTTTCTCCCGGAGCTGCCAGATGGAGTAAAGCCGGCATATATACAGTATATGGATACAATTCACAAATTGCAGGGAAATGGAGTGCAGAGGGTCAAGATTTCTGACATAAGCGATTCCCTTGCAATACCACGTCCGGGTGTTACAAGGACGGTCAAAGAGATGGAAGAAAGGTGTTATCTGAAGAAGATTTCGTCTGATGAGGATGCACGTATAACATATATTGAGATTACAGTTAAAGGTGAAGAACTGTCTGAAAAATATGATAAAAATTATTACAGCCGCTTATGCAGATATCTTGATGGTATTTCAGAGGAAGAGGCTGATTGCATGATTAATACAATAGAAAAGTTTTATAAAGTAATGAGTGAAAGGAGAGTTGACATTGAATAATTCAAAATCGGATTTTACACAGGGAAGCATACTTGGCAAGTTAATTCCGTTTATGATGCCTATACTCGGTGCACTGATACTGCAGGCTGCGTATGGTGCAGTTGATCTGCTTGTTGTTGGACGATTCGGTACAACTTCCGGATTGTCAGCCGTTTCAACAGGAAGCCAGGTACTTAATCTTGTGACATTTGTAATTACACAGTTTGCAATGGGCATAACGGTGCTTATTGCAAGATATATAGGTGAAAAGAAGCAGGAGATGATAGGGCAGGTTATAGGTGGTTCAATTATAATATTTGCGATAATTTCAGCAGTATTATTTTTTGTGATGATATGTTTTTCACGCCGCATTGCCATTGTCATGCAAGCACCTTCAGAAGCTGTAGGGCTTACATCGGTATATGTGAAGATTTGTGGCGGTGGAATATTTTTTATTGTGGCATATAATCTTTTATCTGCAATTTTCAGAGGACTTGGCGATAGTAAATCTCCGCTTATATTTGTTGCAGTTGCCTGTGTTATAAATATTGTGGGTGACCTTTTGCTTGTTGCCGGTCTTAAAATGGATGCGGCAGGTGCAGCAATAGCAACAGTATTTGCACAGGCGGTAAGTGTTATGCTGGCATTATTTATGCTTGTAAAAAGGAATAAGATATTTACGATAACAAAAAGTGATTTCAAGATAAATATGCACTGTAAAAGAGCATTAAAAATCGGGATTCCTCTTGCATTACAGGAGTTTCTTACTCAGGTTTCATTTCTGGCATTATGTGCATTTATCAACAGACTTGGACTTGAAGCTTCATCGGGATATGGCGTTGCCTGTAAAATTGTAAACTTTGCAATGTTGATTCCAAGTTCACTTATGCAGTCAATGGCATCATTTGTGTCACAGAATGTCGGTGCTGGTAATGAGAAAAGAGCCAAAAAGGCGATGTTTACAGGTATTGGTGTAGGACTTGTTATAGGGTGTATTGCATTTTTATTAATAATATTTAAAGGTGACATACTCACAGGAATATTTACGACGGATGCAGCTGTTGTACAAAAGGGATATGATTATCTTAAAGGATTTGCATTGGAAACAATAGTGACAGCCATTCTTTTCAGCATGATTGGATATTTTAACGGACATGATAAGACTATATGGGTTATGGCACAGGGACTTATACAGACACTTCTTGTGCGTCTTCCGCTTGCTTATTATATGAGTATTCAGCCTGACGCAAGTCTTACAAAGATTGGATTTGCAGCACCGGCAGCGACAATATTCGGAATTTTATTAAATGTTGTTTACCTTATTTTTCTAAAATATAAAAAGAGAATATGAAAATCATTTTCAATTTATGTTGGCAAATCTATATAATGTGATAAAATGAAAATCGTTTTCATATTACTGGGAGGCAATCCCAAGCCTTTTACTTATCGTAATTGTAATTGGTGGAATACTTGGCGGTATATTCACAGCAACTGAAGGTTCAGCAATTGCAGTAGTATATGCAACAGTTTTATCACTTATTTACAAGTCATTTAAAATAAAGGATATTCCAAGAATTATTCTTGAGTCAGCAAAGACTACAGGTATTATAACATTCATGATTGGTCTTTCATCTATTATGTCATGGGCAATGGCATTTACAGAAATTCCTGATATGATTGCTACAGCAATTCTCGGACTTACAACTAACAAATATTTAATTCTTCTTTTAATAAATGTTTTGTTACTTGTAGTTGGTACATTTATGGATGTAACACCGGCAATACTTATATTTACACCAATCTTACTTCCAATCTGTACAGCATTTGGCATGAGCCCGATACATTTTGGTATCCTTCTCTGCTTTAACTTATCAATTGGTACAATTACACCACCTGTTGGAACAATTCTTTTTACAGGATGCCGTGTTGGCGGTGTGACTATTGAAAGTGTTATTAAGTACATGTTACCGTACTTCGCAATTATATTTGTAGCTTTATTACTGGTTACATACTTCCCTGCAATATCTATGTTCTTACCTAGGATATTGGGATTAGTGTAATAAATACCTTTTTTCCAACATGAATACGGACTGTACATCAATATGGTGTGCAGTCCGTATTTTTATACAGTCCATATTTTTATAATTTAGTGCTTGACATATAGAAAATGAGGACTATAATACTTATTGAAAAATAAAATATGTTCACCAAAATTCGTTGAAGAGAACAATGTCTGTTATTGATTTATTTTCAGAGAGCCTGTGGCTGGTGTAAACAGGTAATAGTCATATCAGGATATCCTCTCTAAGAAGCGGGCTGAAAGCAGAGCTTTATATGCTGTGCTGGTAAACCTCGCCGGGCTCCACCGTTATATGGATAGCATATGCTGGTATGTAAAGTGCTGTAGTGATACTGCAGAATCAGGGTGGTAACGCGGATTATATTCGTCCCTTTTTTAGTCTTAATGGCTGGAAAAGGGACTTTTTTAGTGGACAAAAAACAAGGGGAGTGTAAGCCCTCTGCTCACAGAAGAAGCTCACATTTTCCTTCGGAAAACAAGGAGGACGTAATGAAAGCATTACAAAAAGTTAGTAAATTTTTATCAGATTACACTTCAATAGTGGTTATCGCAATTGCAGTTGTGACATTTTTTGTACCGGGTATGATGTCATGGGTAAATCACAAGTTGTTTGTCGATTTTGCATCAAACAAATTCACAAGCCAGTCAATAATTATAGGCATTATTATGTTTAGCATGGGGCTTACGCTTACAACACAGGACTTTAAAATATTGGCAAAGAGACCATTTGATATATGTGTTGGTGCAATAGCACAATATCTTATAATGCCATTTTTAGCATTTGCTATAACAAAGGTTCTTGGACTTTCAGATGCAATAGGTCTTGGACTTATACTTGTAGGCTGCTGTCCTGGAGGTGTTTCATCAAATATCATGTCATACCTTTGTGGTGGTGATGTAGCATTTTCAGTTGGAATGACTACGGTATCAACAATACTTTCACCATTTATGACACCACTTCTTGTATCACTTCTTGCAAGTGGAACACATATTTCAATTAAGGCACTTCCGATGTTTGTTTCTATTGTTGAAACAGTAATACTTCCGGTTGCCGTTGGATTTTTATTTAATTATTTATTTGGAAAGAAAAAAATATTTGCAGAAATACAGAAAATCATGCCGGGTATAGCTGTTCTTGGACTTGCATGTGTTGTTGGCGGCGTTGTATCATCACAGGGGGCTAAATTCTTTGAGTCAGGAGCGGTAATATTTGTAGCTGTTCTTTTACATAACGGACTTGGATATCTGCTTGGTTATGGTGCCGGAAAGCTTGTAGGAATGAATACGGCAAAGAAGAGAACAATATCTATTGAAGTTGGTATGCAGAATGCAGGACTTGCAACTAATCTTGCAACTACTACAGCCCAGTTTGCTTCAACACCTGAATCAGCTATTATCTGTGCAGTATCATGTACATGGCATTCAATTTCAGGTACATTACTTGCCGGAGCATTTGCATTAAAGGATAAGATTAAAGGAAAGTCTACTGATACAGAAAATGAAGATGTGCAGCAGGCAGAATAAAATAAGATGAAATATATTCAAATAAGATTATGATAAAGTCAATCAGGCTGATTGTTCCATGTATAAATGTATTTGGACACAGCCTGATTATTTTTATTATTTTATAAATAATTTTTGTTTCAGTATATCACTGCTTTTTTCTTGCGTCAAGCGGATGTAATATTACAAATTACAGCTGTATAATCTGGTTTTCTTTTATCATATATCCACATTAAATAGAAAGTAGAAATTCTGTTAAGTTTTCAATAGCATCTGGTTTTTCTGATAGTTCTTTCCCAGTCAGTCCCTCTCCCATAATACCAGGATCCGCACTAAGAGATACAGCGACTCGACTTGAATTCCATACAGCTTCATACATCATTTCCTGATTCTCTTTTGTTACTTTATTGAGAACGTAATAAAATGGTTTTTGAATACTTTCCGATAATTCCCCGATTTTTTTGGAAAGCTGTAGGGATTCATAGGATGGATCTATGATTATCAATATTAAATCTACACCGTTATCAATTCCACGTCCAAAGTGTTCAATACCAGCCTCCATATCCATTAGCGCAAATTGGTCTTCTGTAAGCCTGAGATTTTGGATAAATTGAGTCATAACAGTTCCCATAGCACAAGAACACCCTTCATTTGCTTGATGAATTTTTCCACTGGTCATCAGTTTTACACCGTCCTTCAGACTATAATAATCTTCCGGTATATCATTTATAGTCCAGGTTTCCTCAAAAAACTGATGAGTAAATTTTGATAACATCATATCATTTAAAACATTTTGCTTACCACCGAAATAGTCTGTAAAATCTCTGGGAAGCTTCATACCTAGCTGTCGGTGTAGACCATAATTAGATTCATCGGAATCAATTACCAAAATTTCTTTTCCTCGTCTGGCTAAAGCCTTAGCCAAAAGACTGGTTACTGTACTTTTTCCACATCCACCTTTTCCGCAAACTGCTATTTTCATCTCTATATTTACTCCTTTTCTTTTTTCTAAATAATAAGCATTACATATGACCATACTTCAAACTGTTTTCGAAAAATAATTAAATTAATATAATGTCTATTTTGCCATTACATCAAATATCTCCTTAATTTTTCAAATTTCATCCGTAGCTGTCTTGCTGCATCCATAAGGGGATCTTCCTTCTCTGTCTGCTTCTATAACTTCTGCATTATAATGAACACATCCCAAAAAATCTTGCTTCGGGATTCTAGACCTTACAAACTTTTCATCTTCATCATTTCTGATTTTATTTGCTATGACCTTTACTTCCTTTACACCCAATTCTTCTGCCAAACGTTTTACATTTTTATAAGTCTGAACACTTCTGGCCCCCGGCTCTATCACGACGATAAATTGATCCATTCCTTCCGTTGTTCCCCGTCCTAAATGCTCAAGTCCTGCTTCCATGTCCAAGATTACTATATCATCTCTATGTAAAACCAAATTATTAATAATTCGTTTCAACATTACATTTTCAGGGCATACACATCCGCCTCCCGCAGTTTCCACAGTTCCCAAAACCAGAAGTCGAACACCATTATTTTCTTTTCCGTAAATTTCAGGAATATCATCCACTTTTGGATTGACTTTATAAAAAGTATTACTTTTATCTGCACCTGTTCTCTCCTCAATCAACCTTCTCATTTTACTGATAGGCGTAATACTCTCCAGTTCTTCCTCTGAAAAACCCAGTGCAAGTCCAAGATTTGCATCTGGATCCACATCTACAGCAAATACTTTTTTCCCTTCTTCTGCATACAGACGTGCTAATACTGCAGATATCGTGGTTTTCCCTACTCCGCCTTTTCCAGTTACAGCAATTTTCATCTGTTATCTCCTTAAATGCTTCTTACTCCACTTCCTCCAGTTCTGTTCCTTCTGGAAGAATATATCCGCAGTTATCACATACTCCATCCTCTGCAAGTATCCCGTCTTTCACAAAGGCTTCAATGCCTCCCGGTTCATGACAGCGTGGACAATCTAATTCCTGTATCTTTTTCTGATTTCTTACATCCTGGCAATTGGCAAATTCAATTTTACCCATAGTGATTCCTCCATTTTCATTCCATATCAATTTGTCTTCGCAAAAAAGTTCCTACCATACGGGAAAAATTGCTGATATTACGAATATAGGCAAAGTCTTTTCCATAGATTCTCTTTTCCACGGAGAGTTCTTCTTCATTCCCTACAAAAATACCAATTACGAAAATTCCCTGATTTCTGGCCCGACGCACCTCATATGCAGTATCTTTCACAGCTCCTTCTCCGTCATAGATCTTGGGCTGGCGGGTTCCTGGTCGTTGTATGCTCATATCACAGGGTTTTCCATCACTTAATACGATTAAAATCTTATTTTTTTCCGGTCGCTCCATGAGAGAGGAACAGACTGTTTTCAGTGCAAGCCCATCTCTGTTATTGGCATACGCCCGAAATTGAAAGATTCTTTCATTTGTTTCCCTTGGATCTTCATAATCCCGAAATCTCTGAAGTACTGTATATCCCCAGAAAGCACAGTATCCTGTCACCCGATGAGGAATTCCTGCCTGGCTTAATGCTTCACTGATAATATATCCCTGCGCCGCTACCTGAGCCTGTCTGCCAGCTTGGGAACCACTGGAATCAATCAGGACGTCTATTACAAACTCAGAATCTTCTGATCTCTTTTTTCTATTAAATAACTTGTCATCGTCTGTTCTTCCAATTTTCCATAACCTTTCAGGAACAAGCTGCCCTGCATCAGATCTGCTGACAAAATCATCCTTTCGGATTATAAATGCCCGTTTCAGTGACTCTGCCAACACAGAAATATTTCTTTTGATGATCCAGTGATTATTTCCATAATAGGCTTTATTTTTTTCAAACTGCAGCTGAGAAAAACGGTATTGATTATTTTTTATCACAGGGTTCTGTAAAATTCCATCTGTAAGATACAGGATACAGTTTTTGTGGATTCCTGTACAAAATTTCCGGTTGACTCTGGCCTGCTCCGATTCACTTAGATACGATTTTCCGTAATTCAGTTCCACATATTCCCGTATCCGTCGCACTGCCTGTGGATTTATATTCTCCGAGCTTTCCGGAACTTCTTCATTTTCCGGAGAGAAATAAAATCTTTTTTTCTTTTTGTTTCTGATATCCAGACTCATCATCTTTTTTTTGAGATTAGAAAGATATTTTTGAATGATGTCTTCCATCTGTTCATCCGTCATGCATTCCTGCCACGCGTCATTGGCCAATGCCATATCCGGTAAATTCAGAATCTTCTCCAGATTTCCATTCCTTTTTTCAAAAGAGGGATCCAGAACATGATTATAAATCTCATCTATCACGTTTATGACATCTTCCGTATTTTCCGCATCCTTCAGAGAAAGAATCTTGTACAATGCAATCTCTGCCTGTGGATCCATTCCCTCATCGTCTGTGTTCTCCAGAACATGCCTTATATACAGAAGCCTAATCCTGTGAATCAGGTCTGTTCCAGCATTATCTGATATCTGCTCTTCCTCGGCCTTTTCCAATTCTCTGAACGCCTGTTCTCTGATTTCCTTTGTTCCCAAACGTTCTCGAATGATAAAACGATTCACTGCAGCATCCATGCATAATCCAGCAAGAGGCAAAAGCATATCTTCTCCAGCAGAAAAATGTAATTTTTTCATCAAATACATGCCAAGTTTCTTCTGATCAAAATATCGTGCAAAGGCACCCTGCTTCACTGCCTCATACAGAACCGTTTGTTTTGAATAAACATATTTTTCTGTGTCCGGTTCAAATTCCATATCATAATCACCACTGACTGTCCAAAAAAGATTTCTGATACGATTGCTGATCTCCAGACGATGTTCTTCCAGTTGTTCCGCCGGCCATCTGACATCCTCCATACAAGTTTACCCCCATATGTCTTTTCCGGTCCAGGAAGATGGGATTCTGGTAGAAACCACATCTTCTACGATCTCTTTTTCAAATACATCAAAACTTTTATTTATGATCCCCATCTGGATTGCATCAATTGGAGAAAGTCCGCTTCTTGTTGCTTTTACAGCAGAAACCAATCCTCTCAGGTCAAGAGATTTTGTTGAGATTTCTCCATGATAAGCTTTGATCTGCAAATCCAGAAACAGTCCTGCAAAAGCTTTCAGTGCACTTTTTTCCCCATCTGGAAAATGTTGTCTTAATACAAAAAGAACACTATCCTCATCCATTTCAGGCATATCAATTACCATAAACCTTGAAACCAATGCTTCATTTAGCTCTCTGGTACCTGCGTAACCATAATTCATCGTGCCGATAAATCGTGTTGCCGGATGAAGTAAAATCCTGTTATATCCTGGAATATCGATTCTGCGCCGATGATCCAGTGTGGCATGCAGTACAGAAACCGCATCATTTTTTGCCATATTGATTTCGTCCAGGATTCCAAATCCTCCAAATTCCGCGCATTGGTAGATGGGGCCTTTCCGAAGGCGAACCTCATTATTTATAAAGGTATCCGTTCCAATCAGATCGGCACTGTCTGTATTTACATGAAAAGAAATGTCGTATTCCGGTCTTCCGAATATCCATGCCAGTGTCTCACATAGTACATTTTTTCCTGTAGCTTTCGCACCGGAAAGTAACAGGTTATCTCCCTGAAGAAGCGCTGCTATTGACATTTCCAGAATCTTTTTCCCATAAAATAAGATATCCGGTTTTTCTACCCGTTCCTTTACCTGATTCTCTACCTCATAACGCATGTGAAAATCTCTCAGTTCTCCAATCAGTTCCTGCGCTATCTTCTGGTCTTCTA
>ENA-OVFU01001366-OVFU01001366.1-human-gut-metagenome-genome-assembly--contig:-NODE-1366-length-10837-cov-3.375812_pt1 | contig 10837 bp, 10 predicted proteins | sample MGYA00237764_ERZ505407 | MGnify/ENA primary metagenome ERZ505407 (study PRJEB26158, sample SAMN06016366) | human gut metagenome | biome: human gut; feature: ankylosing spondylitis patient; material...
GAATTTTCCAAAGAAAAATTCTAAACGAGCCGTTCCGCAAAGAGGAATTCGCAGGCGGAATACATAGATTCCGCAAACTTAACATGACAAAAGGTTGGTGGCTTTAAACAAAAATGAGTATTCGTCAAACCCTAATTCACATCAAAAAAGCACTGCCGTTACAGGCAGTGCCAATGCTTTTTATCGTCTTAATTTTCCGCTTACGTTTTCCGGTACAATTTTGTATATAAGTGCTGCGGATGCACCTTTTGCTATATACTCCATGCCTTCTTTAATAAAGTTTGGGCTGTATTTTTTTATAATTTCCGTAAAGGCTGTAAGTCTTTCTTTTTCATCTTCAACCTTTTCGGCTTTGCCCTCAACAACGGCAGACCTGAAGTTTACGGAAAATTTATCGGCAAGTGTTTCCGCCTTGGAAACAGCCGTAAAGCATACATGGCTGTTTTGTGCCATATTGTCAAGTTTTCTGCCTTCCTTTGCACAATGGAAATATATGTAGCCGTTTACATAAACATAGCTTAAAGGCACGCCGTAGGGCAAATTTTCATTATCGGAAGTAGAAAGTATGCCGTAAAGAGCTTCATTTAAAATTTCTGCTGTTTCTTCGGCTGTGGCAAGCCTGTCCTGTCTTCTCATTTTTCTTTCCATAAACTTAAGCCTCCTGTTTTATTTAAGGTTTTTGAAGTATTCCTCGTTTTCCGCAATAAGCTTTGTTGTGTATTCTTTTGAAGGACCGCCAACAACATTTCTTGCTTCAACGCATTTTTCAACCTTTATTGCGTCATATACACTTTCGTTGAAAACAGGGGAAATTGCCTTGTATTCTTCTATTGAAAGGTCGTCAAGGTTTGTGTTGTTGTTTATGCAGTAAAGCACAAGCTGACCTATAATTGCATGGGCATCTCTGAAAGGAACGCCCTGTTTAACAAGCCAGTCTGCGGCGTCTGTTGCGTTTGTGAAGCCGCCCTTTGCAGCCTCATACATATTCTGCTTGCGAACTGTCATAGTGGCAACCATTTTTGTAAATACAGGAAGGCACATTTTAACTGTGTCTATTGCGGCAAAAACACCTTCTTTATCTTCCTGCATATCTTTGTTGTATGCAAGAGGAAGTCCCTTCATAGTTGTAAGAAGGCCCATAAGATAGCCGTAAACCCTGCCTGTTTTTCCTCTTATAAGCTCTGCCATATCTGGGTTTTTCTTCTGAGGCATAATGCTTGAGCCTGTTGAATAGGCGTCATCAAGCTCAACAAACTTAAATTCGTGGCTGCTCCAAAGAATTATTTCCTCACAGAAACGGCTAAGGTGCATCATAAGTATTGAAAGAGCGTTTAAAAGCTCAATACAAAAATCCCTGTCTGAAACGCCGTCAAGGCTGTTAAGAGTTACGCCGTCAAAGCCAAGCTCTTTTGCAACCATATATCTGTCGAGAGGATATGTTGTTGTTGCAAGAGCGCCGCTGCCAAGAGGAAGCACGTTTGTGCGTTTATATGTGTCTGTAAGACGATCATAGTCTCTTTTAAGCATTTCAACATAGGCAAGCACATGATGTGCAAATGTAATAGGCTGTGCTCTTTGAAGATGAGTATAGCCGGGCATAATTGTGTCTGTGTTTTTCTTTGCAATTTCGTTAAGCTCTTTTTCAAGGTCAAGTATAAGAGCCTTTATGTTTGTACATTCTTATATCAAGGGCAACCTGGTCGTTACGGCTTCTGCCTGTGTGGAGGCGTTTGCCAACATCGCCTATTCTTTCTATAAGAATTGTTTCTATATTCATATGGATGTCTTCGGCTTTTTCGTCGAATTCAACTTTGCCTGCTTCTATATCCGCAAGTATTTCTTTAAGAGTTTTCTGTATAAGTTTTGCGTCTTCAAGAGGAATAATTCCCTGTGCGCCAAGCATACCCGCATGGGCAATGCTGCCTGTTATATCTTCCTTATACATTCTTTGGTCAAAAGATATGGAAGAATGAAAATGGTCTGTAAAGCTGTCTGTCTGCTTTGTAAAGCGTCCGCCCCAAAGTTTGCTCATTATTATAAACGTCCTTTCTTATTTAAAAAACAGGGAAGCATTAAAACTGCTTCCCTAAGTTTAATCATTATAGTTTAAACAAAAAATTATTTGTTCATGTTCTGCTTCATCATAGCACGAACCTTTAATGAAAGACCGAAAAGATTAATGAATCCTTCTGCGTCATGGTGGTCATAGAGGTCACCTGTCTTGAATGAAGCGATTGATTCGTTGTAGAGTGAATATGGAGAAGTTGTACCTGCTTTGATGATATTGCCCTTGTAAAGCTTGAATTTAACTTCACCTGTTACATATTCCTGAGTTTTATCAACGAAAGCCTGAACAGCTTCACGCAGAGGTGTGAACCATTTTCCTTCGTATACAATCTGTGCAAATTTATTGCCCATATCAAGCTTTAACGCTGTTGTATCTCTATCGAGAATTAATTCTTCAAGCTGCTGATGTGCTTCGTAGAGAATTGTTCCGCCGGGAGTTTCATAAACGCCACGTGATTTCATGCCTACAACACGGTTTTCTACGATATCGATAATGCCGATGCCATGTTTTGCACCGAGTCTGTTAAGTTCACGGATAATATCAGATACTTTCATCTGTTTGCCGTTGACTGATGTAGGAACACCTTTTTCAAATGTCATTGTTACATATTCAGCTTCATCAGGTGCATCTTCAGGACGATTGCCAAGAACAAGAAGATGTTTGTAATTAGGCTCGTTTGCTGGATCTTCAAGTTCAAGACCTTCATGGCTGATATGCCATAAGTTACGGTCACGGCTATAGCTTGTATCTACAGAGAATGGAAGATGTATGCCGTGCTGTCTGCAATATTCAATCTCGGCTTCACGGGAATCAAGACCCCATTTATCATTTCTCCAAGGAGCAATAATCTTAATATCAGGAGCAAGTGCTTTGATTGCAAGTTCAAAACGAATCTGGTCATTACCTTTACCTGTAGCACCGTGGCAGATAGCAACAGCTCCTTCTTTACGTGCAATTTCAACAAGCTTCTTAGCAATAAGAGGTCTTGCCATTGATGTACCAAGAAGATATTTGTTCTCATATACAGCATGTGCCTTTACACAAGGAACAATATATTCGTCACAGAACTCATCTGTAATATCTTCAATATATAACTTAGAAGCACCACATGAAATAGCACGTTCTTCAAGTCCATCAAGTTCTTCGCCCTGTCCGCAGTCTGCACATACGCAGATAACATCGTAATCGAAATTCTCCTTTAACCATGGGATAATAGCAGTAGTATCAAGACCGCCGGAATAAGCTAAAACAACTTTTTCTTTCATAAATAAATCCTCCTTATTATTGCGGGGAAAATAATGCCGCATTTATAAATATACGACAGAAATCTGTTCTCCTCGTGTTGTGAATCTCATGTGTTTTATAATAATCCAATCATAATAAAAAAGCAATAGGCAAAATTATTTTTATGCAGAAAAATGTGAATAAAATACATAATTCATGCATAAATATAAAAAATATGCAAATAAGACTTTACATAAGAAAAAAAGTTGCTATAATAAAAAACATACACAAAATGCATGCAGATGCGATTGGAGGAAGTATATGATAAAAGTAGGAATTATCGGAGCGACAGGATATGCCGGAAATGAGATTGTAAGATTATTGCTTGGACATAAGGATGTAAAGATTGTATGGTTTGGTTCGAGAAGTTATATCGACCAGAAGTATGCAGATGTATACAGAAATATGTTTCAGCTTGTAGATGATGTCTGCATGGATGATAATATGGAAGAACTTGCCAATCAGGTTGATGTAATATTTACAGCAACTCCACAGGGATTATGTGCATCACTTGTTAATGATGACATATTAAATAAGGTAAAGATAATTGACTTGAGTGCTGATTTCAGACTCAAAGATGTAAATATTTATGAAAAATGGTATAAAATCGAGCATAAAGCTCCCCAGTACATAGATGAAGCGGTTTATGGACTCTGTGAGATTAACAGGGATAAGATTACAAAGGATACAAGAATAGTTGCTAACCCGGGATGTTATACAACTACTTCAATCCTTACACTTTATCCTATGGTAAAGGAAGGACTTATTGACCCTGATACAATTATAATTGATGCAAAGAGTGGAACTTCAGGTGCGGGAAGAGGTGCAAAGGTTGCCAATCTTTTCTGTGAAGTAAACGAGAGCATGAAAGCATATGGCGTCGGAACACACAGACATACACCTGAGATTGAAGAACAGCTCGGATATGCATGCGGAAGAGATGATTTAAAGCTTATATTTACACCGCATCTCGTTCCTATGAACAGAGGAATTCTTGTAACAGCATATGCAAATCTTAAAAAAGATGTAACAGATGATGATGTAAAGGCTGTATACGATAAATATTATAAAGATGAGTATTTTGTGAGAGTTCTGGATAAAGGTGTATGTCCTGAGACACGATGGGTTGAGGGAAGCAATTTTGTCGATATAGGATATAAGGTAGAGCCTAGAACACACAGACTCATTATGATGGGTGCTTTGGATAACCTTGTTAAAGGTGCTGCAGGTCAGGCGGTACAGAATATGAATCTTTTATTCGGACTTCCTGAAAATGAAGGACTGCAGCTTGCACCGATGTTCCCATAATAGTAGTTATTTTGTGGGATTAACCGGACAGCAACGAAAAATAAATCACACAATATAAATACACCGTAATAAATTCAGCGTGAGGAGATTAATCAATATGGAAATTATACAGGGTGGCGTTACAGCCGCAAAAGGATTTAGGGCAGCAGGTATGAATGCCGGAATCAAAAACAAGACAAAAAAAGACATGGCAATGATTTTTTCTGAAAAACCATGTGTCACAGCAGGCACATTTACAACCAATAAAGTATTTGCAGCTCCTGTAAAGTGGGATAAAAATATTGTATATAACAGTGAATATTCACAGGCTGTTGTTATTAACAGTGGTGTTGCCAATGCCTGCACAGGCGAGGAGGGCGACAATGCATGCCTTAGGGAAGCACAGGCAGTATCTAAGGCACTTGGGATTCCTGAAAATTCTGTGCTTGTTGCATCAACAGGTGTAATTGGAATGCAGCTTCCTATGGATACAATGGTAGCGGGAATCAATGCACTTCCTTCAATGCTTGCTGACACACAGGAAGCGGGAACACAGGCGGCAGAGGCAATTATGACAACCGATACAAGATCTAAGCAGGTTGCAGTGACAGTTGACATAAAAGGAAAGAAAGTTACAGTAGGCGGCATGTGCAAGGGTGCGGGAATGATTCATCCTAATATGGCAACAATGCTTTGTTTTATCACAAGTGATGCAAATATCGAAAATAGTGCACTTCAGAAGATGACAAGTGCAATAGTAGATGATTCATTTAACATGATTTCCGTTGATGGCGATACATCAACTAATGATACTGTTCTTGTAATGGCAAACGGAATGGCAGAAAATGAATGTATAAAGGAAAATACACCTGAGTACGATGAATATTTTAAAGCACTTTCATATATACTTACAGAGCTTTCAAAGATGATAGCAGGAGACGGTGAAGGTTGTACCTGTCTTTTTGAAGTAAAAGTAATTAATGCAAAAGAAAGACAACAGGCAAGAACACTTGCAAAATCAATTGTTACCTCAAGTCTGACAAAGGCAGCTATTTTTGGACATGATGCCAACTGGGGCAGAATTCTTTGTGCAATGGGATATTCCGGAGCAGATTTTGAACCTGAAAAAGTTGATATTTACTTTGAGAGCAGTGCTGGAAAGTTAAAGATAGTTGAAAATGGCAAGGCAACTGATTATAGTGAAGAAGAGGCAACAAAGATTCTTTCACAGAATCCTGTAACGGCTATAGCTGATGTAAAGCAGGGTGATGTCAACGCAACGGCATGGGGCTGTGACCTTACATTTGATTATGTAAAAATTAATGCAGACTACCGTTCATAATTAAAATAAGAAAGAATTTTAAGGAGAAATTATTGACATGGAAATGAATGAAGAATTAAAAAAAGCACAGATTCTCGTTGAGGCACTGCCTTATATACAGAAATTCAACAGAAAAATAATCGTTGTAAAATATGGCGGAAGTGCCATGGTTGACGAGGAATTAAAGAAAAAAGTAATTCAGGATGTTGTGTTGTTAAAGCTGGTAGGATTTAAGCCTATTATCGTTCACGGCGGCGGAAAGGAAATCAGTAAGTGGGTATCAAAGACAGGTGGAAATCCTCAGTTTATCAATGGTTTGCGTGTTACTGATGAACCTACAATGGAAATTGCTGAAATGGTATTAAATAAGGTAAATAAGAGTCTTGTTGCACTTATAGAAGAACTTGGTGTCAAAGCGTGTGGTATCAGCGGTAAGGATGGCGGCATGTTAAAGGTTGAAAAGAAGCTTTCATGTGGCGAAGATATAGGTTATGTAGGTGAAGTAAAAGATGTAGATACTACAATTATAACTTCACTTTTAAAAGATGATTTTATACCTGTAATCTGTCCTATAGGATATGATGATACATTTCACTCATATAATATTAATGCTGATGATGCGGCATGTGCAATTGCAAGAGCTGTCAATGCTGAAAAACTTGCATTTCTTACTGATATTGAGGGTGTATACAGGGATTATGAAGATAAGTCGTCTCTTATTTCTGAACTTACAACTGACGAGGCAAGAGAACTTCTTGCTGGCGGAACAATTGGAGGCGGTATGCTTCCTAAGTTAAATAACTGTATAGATGCGATAGAGCATGGCGTTTCAAGAGTTCATATTCTTGACGGACGTATTCCGCATTGTCTTCTTCTTGAAATATTTACTAATAAGGGTGTTGGTACAGCTATTCTTAGTAAAGAAGCAGAGAAATTTTTTAATACAAATATCTAGTTAAGGGAGAAAAATGATGGATACAAAGACAATTATTGAAACAGCTGAAGAAAAGCTTATTCATACATATAACCGTTACCAGATTGTACTTGACAAAGGTGATGGAGTAAGACTTTATGATACAGATGGAAAAGAATATCTTGATTTTGGTGCCGGAATTGCGGTATTTGCATTGGGATATAATAATAAAGAATATAATGATGCAGTAAAAGCCCAGGTTGACAAGCTCATCCACACATCAAATTATTTTTACAATGAGCCTGCAGTAAAGGCAGCCCAGGCCGTAACAAAGGCTTCCGGCATGGACAGAGTGTTTTTTACGAACAGCGGTACGGAAGCAGTTGAGGGAGCTATAAAACTTGCCAAAAAATATGCATATTTAAAGGATGGCTCAACAGACCATGAAATTATTGCAATGGAACATTCATTCCACGGAAGAAGCATGGGGGCTCTTGCTGTAACAGGCAACCGTCATTATCAGGAAGCATTTGGCCCTATGATTCCGGGAATAAAGTTTGCAAAATACAATGACCTTGAAAGTGTCAAGTCACTTGTGAATGATAAGACATGTGCCATTATCTTCGAGACAGTTCAGGGAGAGGGTGGCGTATATCCTGCCAAAAAAGAATTTATCGAAGGTGTAAGAAAACTCTGCGATGAGAAAGGAATTCTTCTTATTCTTGATGAAATCCAGTGTGGCATGGGACGTACAGGGTCTATGTTTGCATATCAGCAGTATGGTGTGAAGCCGGATATTGTTACAGTTGCAAAGGCACTTGGCTGTGGTGTTCCTATTGGTGCATTTCTTGCAAAAGAAAATGTTGCAAAAGCACTTGTTCCGGGAGACCATGGTACTACATATGGTGGCAATCCGCTTGCGTGTGCGGCATCAGCAAAAGTATTTGAATTATTTGAAAAACTCAATGTACTTGAAAATGTACAAAAAGTTGGTGCATATATGGCTAAAAAATTAGAGCAGATTGTTCAGGATTATGATATAGTAATTGAGCACAGGGGCGTAGGTCTTATTCAGGGAATTGAGTTGTCATTAAATCCTAAGGATGTGATTTGCAATGCACTTGATAATGGTCTTATTCTGTTCTCAGCTGGCACAAATGTTATAAGATTTGTCCCACCTCTTGTAATAACAGAAAAAGATGTTGATGAGATGATAGTTAAATTAAGAAAAGCCCTTGATGAAACAAGGAGTTAATTATTATATGAAGCAGTTAAAGAGAGCAGTGGCGGTTTTACTTGCAGTTTGTCTGATTTTTTCGCTTGCTGCGTGTGGTGGCGTCAATATTGATAAAACGGCAAAAAATCTTCACATTGAGCAGGCAGAGAATATAAGAGTATGGTATTGTGACGACAGGTATACAGATTATCTGAATTTTGTTGCGGATAGATTTCATTCTGCAAACGAACTTGTTACAATTGAACCGGTTTTGGTTGATTCTGATAACTATCTTGAGAATATATATGAAGAGAGTGTACGAAACGGTAACGTGGCAGATGTATATCTTATGCTTACAGATGAGCTTGAAAAAGCAAGCATGATGGGGCTTACAGTTGAGAACAGTACATATTCTGATTTATATACACAAAAAAATTATGGAAACAGTGCAATTGAAGCAGCATCATATAAAGGTAAACTTTATGGGTATCCTGTCACATTTGATGTTCCTTTTCTTGTATACAATAAAACTGCTGCATCTTCTGTAGAAACATTTTCACAGCTTATAGATTATTGTCATAATTATACAGTTAATGATGATAATCAGAATATTGAGCAGCTCGTATCATGGGATGTCTCAGACATGCTTGTTAATTACGGACTTGTGTGTGGTTCGGTTACAATAGGTGGAGAAAGCGGAGATGATAATACAAAGCTCAGTGCTGATAAAGATTTACTTAAAAAATCGCTGACTGAATTTGTAAAATTAAGAGACGAATTTGGTATTGTGCGTACCGAGACAACGCTTGATTCATGTGCTGATTTATTTGCACAGGGAAAACTTGCATATACAATTACAGATGTTTCGCATATTAATACAATTGCTGAGTCAGGAATTTCATATGGCGTATGTAGTATTCCGGCACTTTCAGATGATATGCAGATTGAAAATATTTCCGAAAATTTATGTGCATTTGTTAATCCGTATTCATCCGATGTCCAGACTGCAAAGGCAGTTGCCAACGCTTTGAGCTATGATTATGCTGCTGCTGTAAACAGCACAACAGGGCTTCTAAGTTCAAGAACTATAAGCATTAACAGCAAAGAATATAAGGACACATATGGTAAAATATATGAAATATATTCAACGGCTGATGTCAAAGCAAAATTTATGGGAGCTGCATATTTTTATACAAAATTTGATATAATGCTTCATCAGGTATGGGATGGAACTGATATAGAAACATCAGTAAATTCATTTTTATCTGAATTAAAAGTCCAATAAAAATAAAGAATAAAAAACCTGTTATGAGTACATAATTAAGTATTAGATTGAAAATAATAGTAAATTTAATTCTTAGGAGGTACTGATGGCAGGTTTTTTGATTGCAATTTTATCGGGTGCATTAATGAGTATCCAGGGAGTGTTTAATACGGGAGTTACAAAGAGCAGCAGTATATGGGTAGCAGCTGGATTCGTGCAGATTACAGCATTTCTTACATGTGCTGTGATGTGGATTGTTGACGGAAGACCGCAGATAATGGGTCTGTTTAATGTGTCGCCGAAGATATCGCTTCTAGGCGGTGTTATTGGTGCATTTATAACATATACGGTTGTAAAGGCTATGTCTGACCTTGGAGTTGCAAAAGCTGAGATTACTATTGTTATCAGTCAGATTGCGGTTGCCTACATTATTGAATTGTTAGGGCTTTTTGGAAGTGAGAAAAAAGATTTTTCATGGATAAAGCTGTTAGGCATTGCGGTTGCAGTTACAGGTGTAGTAATATTTAGTATGTGTGGTAATTCAAAAGAGTAAAATCATATGTAAATCAAAATATACAATAATTTAAATTTATATTAGTAAAGGAGAGTACATGGAAGATTTATTTAAAATATGCGGAATTGTTAATTTGAAAAAAGGTGAGGGACGTACTATCAAAGCCGGCGGAATGTGGGTATATGATAATGAGATAGAAAGCATCATGGGAGATGCTCCTGATGGAACACTTGTTGAGGTGCATGATTTTGACGGATATTTTATGGGAATAGGTTTTATTAACAGAAGGTCAAAGCTTACAGTCAGGATGATGAGCAGACATCAGCATGTTATTGATGAGGATTTTATTGAGCAGAGAGTGCGTGACTGTGTTGAGTATAGAAAACATACAGTTGATATGTCTTCATGCCGTCTTGTATTTGGTGAGGCTGATTTCCTTCCGGGAATTGTTATTGACAAGTTTTCGGATGTTCTTGTAGTAGAGTCTCTTGCGTTGGGAATAGACAGATTCAAGCCAATGATAGTTGATAAACTTAAAAAAGTTCTTGCTGAAAATGGTATGAATATACGTGGTGTGTATGAAAGAAGCGATGCCAAGGTACGTCTGAATGAAGGGCTTGAGCGTTTTAAAGGATTTATTGGCGAAGAGTTTGATACAAAAGTTATGATAGAGGAAAATGGTGTAAAGTATTACGTTGATGTTCAGGATGGACAAAAGACAGGATTTTTCCTTGACCAGAAGTACAATCGAAAAGCAATATGGAAGATTTGTCCGGGTGCAAAAGTATTAGACTGTTTTACACATACAGGCTCATTTGCTTTAAATGCCGGAATGGCAGGGGCAGCCAGTGTACTTGGAGTTGATGCATCAGAACTTGGGGTTGAACAGGCACGCGAAAATGCGAAGCTTAACGGACTTGAGGACAGAGTTTCATTTGTATGCCGTGATGTGTTTGAACTTCTGCCAGAA
>ENA-OVFU01001380-OVFU01001380.1-human-gut-metagenome-genome-assembly--contig:-NODE-1380-length-10727-cov-21.559689_pt1 | contig 10727 bp, 10 predicted proteins | sample MGYA00237764_ERZ505407 | MGnify/ENA primary metagenome ERZ505407 (study PRJEB26158, sample SAMN06016366) | human gut metagenome | biome: human gut; feature: ankylosing spondylitis patient; material...
AAGTCCATAAGCCAATTCGCCGCTCGTCAAATCTGTAAACAGCTTGACTCGCTTGTGCTCATTGTATCATAACTCCGGTTGTCGTTCTATACCGAATCGGAATTATCTTCTAAGAGATTGGATAGTCTCTGTGCCGCCACATCCGGATTCTTGGAATATGTTCTTATGATGTCAGCTATATCATTGAATGCGTTTACTGAGTGAGTAATCTCTCTCAGAAACATTATTTCGTTATATTCCTGATTGGATTCAAACCCCATCTTTGCTGCTACATCTGCATATTCTGTATTTCCCTTGAAATTATTGCAGGCATTGGTAAATGAATCAGCAAAGAGCTTGTATTCGTTTAATACTGCCAGCAACAGGTTCTTGGCAAAATCTCCTTCTGCGTTATCAAGGTTTGTTGGAAGGTTTTCGATAATACCTGTCATTGCGTCTTTTATAAGAAGTTCTTTCTTATCTGTTATATCTGTTTCGTAGCTGTCAGTTTCACCTTTGAGCCATTCCACAGATACATGAAGTGCTTCGGAAAGTCCTTCCAGTACCATCTTCTTGGTATTGTCGATTGTTCCGGCTTCATAACGCTGTATGGTGGAAGCGGTGACTCCCATCTTGTCTGCAACATAAGGTTGTGTAAGGTTTAATTCTGTTCTTCGGCTTTTAGCCCTCTCACCGATAATCCGGCGAAGTTCCTTATCCTTCATGTTGTCTGCCTCCTTTTTGATTATTCCTTTCGGTATGTTCATACTATATCATATAAAAATTAAAATTGCAATATGCAATACTATAATAATCTTTACAATTTCGTAACGCTTGACAATAAAATATAAATGCGATATACTGACAGAAAAAATAAATTGCATAATGCAATTTTAAAGGAGGCGGTTAAATGACGGAAAGAAAGATAGCTCTATCTATAGAAGATGCTGCCGACTATACAGGAATTGGAAGAAACACTCTGAGAAAACTTGTTGAGTGGGAAAAGCTTCCTGTTCTAAATGTCGGAAGAAAAGTTCTTATAAAAACGGATATGCTTGAAAAGTTCATGGAAGTAAACGAAGGTAGAGACTTGAGAGATAAGAGCAGCGTAAAACCGGTCACAAGAAAAGTGACAACTTAAGAGAGGCGGCTTCTAATGAAACCGCCTCTGATATATCAGACCGAAGCCATGATATACCTACACGCAAGAGGATTATAACATGTGCTTCTTCTGATATGCAACAACCAATTATTGGAATGGAAGGACAGGAAAATCACAAGATATCAAAGCCCTCGGCGTTTGAGAGCGAAATACACCCCTCGCACAAACCTGCGGTTTATGCTCAGCGTATTTCGCCCTTGCAGGGAGCAAAGCCACGCAGGCGTGACTTATACAAATGCTGTCGCATTTGGTTATGCCGGATACGGCAATAAGCCAACAACAATACCACTTATATTGTCTGTTCGTACTCCATTCCCACTAGCAGAGGAAGGAGAAGAAAGCACATTGACAACAAGACATTCATTTATACAGATGACCAAGCTGTCGAATGTCCGGGGAAGAATAACCTATATATCAAGCCATGCAAAGCAGGAACATCTGTATGCTGTCTATGAAACTACGGAAAGAAGTTACTGGACAGAACTTGCACGATGCAGCCAGCAGGAATTTAAGAAAAGCGGTGTTGAGGGAAATTGTATCGAGGCAAGAGAACTTATCATTGCCCTGCCTGAATCACTTTATGAACAGGGAATGCCCGATATGCTGCTAAAATCGTTTACGGATAAATTCAAAGAAAAGTATGGTGTGGAATGTGTTGCAGCACTTCACTACAATAAGCGTATGACAAATTTCCATATCCATCTTATCTTTTCCGAAAGGCAGTTATTAGCGGAGCCTGTTATAAAGATTGCCACAAGAAATATGTTCTATGATGAGCATGGTAATCATGTAAGGACTAAGAAAGAAATCCTTGATGAAGCTGGCAATATCCGCAAAAGATGTAAGGTTATAGGGAAAGGCGAGGTTTATGAGAAGAAGCTGTTTACCTCAAAGAATACGAGGTTCAAGCAGGAAGATTTTCTGGATGAGGTAAAACTATTCTATACCAGAATGATAAACCATTGGGTAACGGACGAAAAAGACAGATTAACAGTATTTGACCGCAATGGTCCATATCTTGCTACCAAGAAGATTGGTAGGAATAATCCAAAGGCAGAACAGATTGAGCAGGATAATAAGTTGCGGATGGACTGGAATCGGGAGGTTGACAGGGCAATCATAAGCAATGTTCCTATGGATGATATTTTACAGATAAAAAGGGAACATATCACAGAACCGATAAAAAGGTCGATTGAAATATATGGGAACAAACCTCAACGATTAGCATTGATACTTAATATGGCGATTACGGAACTGGTACTGCTGATATCGAAGGTGCTTGAAGCAGCCAGAGCTATTCGGAATAAGATACTGCATACAGATGTTACAAATGCCGAAAAAACAGATTTTGCAAGCAATATAGTGGTAGATAACACAGATAATACTTCTGCTATTGAAGAATCTACAAAAGTTGAGAATAAAATAACAACGCAAGAAGAAACAATCAAGGAAGTTAATGTTACAAAACCAGACAAGCCTGTAATGACACCAGAGGCAGCCACATATCCAAAGCTTAAAAAAATAAAAGCAGAGCTTGATAATCAGAATAATCTTATCTTTCAGGCTGAACAGCAACGGGGTAATCTTGAGATTGAATTATCTGATTTGAAGGGATTGGCAAAGCTTACAAGAAAAGCTGAATTACAGAGAAAGATTGATGAAAAGACTGATTATATCAATCGATTGAAGATAGGACTTTCAAATATGGTTCGTAACTACGGATTTGAGAACATGAATGAATTTTATCTAAGCTACAAGGAATCTCAAAATGCATATGCAGAGTATCAGCAGGAAGTTGATGACTGGAAGAAATCCAATGACAATGCAGAAACACCAATGAATAAGACAGAAATGATGTCAGAGAAACTTGCCCGATTGCAGAAAGATGTTGGAAAGTTTAGACAAAACAATAGAAGAACATTTGACAAAGAGATGAGGTAATACTCCGCTTCTTTAGAAATGATGTCCAGCCAATATTACTATAATATCAGATTTAAATGATTGATAAATCCTGACATTTTTGCTATTCTAATTATTATAGAAATATTGCAACGGAGGTAGACAGGCATGGCGGTCAGAGAGATAATCTTAACAGCACAGCACAGCACAGCACAGCACAGCACAGCACAGCACAGCACAGCACTCTGACTGCGCCTTTTTTTCGACTGTTCATATTCATAAAAGGAAACGGATAAAAACATCAATAAATATGTACATGGATAAGATGTATGTATTTAGTGGTGCTTTTTCTGTCTGATAAGGGGGGATCATTTGATTTGAATTTAAAGCATGGTCATACATGGAAATTAAGAAAACGTATCTATTTTAATACTATATTTACAAAAACAAAGGAGGATTCAGATGAGAAGATTAAAGCATAATTTTAAGAAAGGAATGGCGTTTGTTCTTACCTTTGCCATGATAGCAGGACTGGTTCCTGCTATGTCAGGCGGAGCAAATAAGGTGCAGGCAGCATCCGGTTCGGGAACGGAACCAAGTGTGTCAGCCTATGCCACAAAGACACAGTTGATGGATAATACATTTGCCCCGAATGCAGATGGAACTGCAGAAAATTATGGAATGATTGTATTTGGTAAAAAATCAGATGGAATAACAGCACAGGAATGGTATATCTTAGGAGAGGATAAGGGTGTATCAGGGGATAATACCATCATCTTTGCCACAAGCCCCATAGCAACAGGGCAGAAGTTTAATTCAAGCTATGACAATAAGTCTTTTGCTTCAAGTTTTGGTGTATATGCAAGTAATCCATCAGAAGTATATGCAAACCACTACGGAGCAAGTGAACTTCGAGTGGCATTGCAGGGTATGGCTACGAATACAAACTATTTCACCACAGCCGAGCAGGGCTTGATGAATGCTACCACAGTGACAACGAAGGACACGAAGAACAGTAATGTGACCTATACCACCACAGACAAGCTGTATGCATTACAGGGAAATAATTATGGTGATAAAAAACTGTTGGCAGGAACCAGTGACAGTACAGTACTTGCCGTGTATAGTTACTGGGACGGCTATTCTTGGAGCAACGATTCTGTGTTCTGGCTGCGCTCGCCTTACGCTGATGATGCTAACATTGCGTCGCTCGGTTTTACGGGCTCTGGTGTCGGCAGCCGCAATGTTGACTACGATTACGCTGTTCGGCCCGCTTCCAATCTGAATCTGTCATCTGTTCTCTTCGCATCTGCTGCGATAGCAGCATCATCTGATACAAAATCGGAAAAGATAACAGACAGTGCGGCGATGACTTTAAGACTGGACGGAACAGGTAAGGATATTGGTACAGTAACATATAACACCACAACAGGTGATATTAAGGTGGTGAAGGGCAGTACATCACAAACAGTGGCACTTGTAGTGCAGGGCAAGGACGGAACAAATGACTGGTATTACAGTAAACAGATTACAGGAACAGAGACGATAAATGTATCTGCTATTGAGGCAGAATCAAATACACCGGCATCAATCAATTTATCAGCCTGCAAAATCTGGCTGGAAATAACCGAGGATAATGTTTCATATGCAGTAAACGCAGAAAAAGAGATTGAAAAAATCAATACCACCTATGTAACCAAAGAACAGTTGATGAATTCATTTAAACCATACAGTAATGGAACTGCAGTAAATTACGGCAAGCTGGTATTTGGTAAGAAATCAGATGGAACAACAGCACAGGAATGGTACATCTTAGGAAAGGATGAGGGTGTATCAGGGGATAATACCATCATCGTTGCCGCAAGCCCGATTGCAAGAGGGCAGAAGTTTAATTCAGACATAAGCAATAAGAATGATGAAAATCTATGGTCAGATTGTGTTTATAGTGAAGCGACTATAACAGAAGTATACGCAAATCACTACGGAGCAAGTGAACTTCGTGATACACTGCAGGGTATGGCTACGAATACATCCTGCTTCACCTCAGCCGAGCAGGGCTTGATGAATGCCACCACAGTGACAACGAAGGATACGAAGAATAGTAGTGTAACCTATACCACCACAGACAAACTGTATGCGTTACAGGGAGATTATGATAATGACCAATACTTGTGGGCAGGAACCGATGACAGTACAGTACTTGCCATGAGTAGTTACTTGAGGAACGGAGAGTGGTTCTGGCTGCGCTCGCCTTACGGTGGTAGTGGTGACTTTGCGTTGTGCGCGGATCGGGGCTATTATGTCATCCTCGGCCGTGTCGACATCGACTCCGGGAGCCCTGTTCAGCCCGCTTCCAATCTGGATCTGTCATCTGTTCTCTTCGCATCTGCTGCGACAGCAGCATCATCTGATACAAAATCGGAAAAGATAACAGACAGTGCGGCGATGACTTTAAGACTGGACGGAACAGGTAAGGATATTGGTACAGTAACATATAACACCACAACAGGTGATATTAAGGTGGTGAAGGGCAGTACATCACAAACAGTGGCACTTGTAGTGCAGGGCAAGGACGGAACAAATGACTGGTATTACAGTAAACAGATTACAGGAACAGAGACGATAAATGCTTCAGATATTAAGTCAGCACTCAGTTTGACATCAGATATAGATTTATCAGCCTGCAAAATCTGGCTGGAAACTACAGACAGTACCAGTAATCTGACTTATGCGGTAAATGCAACTGACATAATAAGTATCACATCAGTAGCAATTACAGATATTGATATTCCGGTGTCTAATACTGCTTTGGATACCGAAGCATCATGTACAACAGAAGGTGTAAAAAGCACCACACCACAGATTACATGGACACCAAGTGATACCACAGCGGGATATAATACGAGATACACGGCAAGCATTACACTTACAGCAGCTACAGGCTACGAATTTGCAGATAATGTGACAGCTACCGTATCAGGCAATACCGCAACGAGTGTTACAAAGAATGCTGCAGATGATACATTGACAGTAACCAAAGAATTTACAACAGACAAGAGAAAGATAGAAAGTGTAGCTGCGCCGACAGTACCGGAAAATAATACATTTACAGCTTACTATGGCTATGATGGATATGATACAACGCCTATAAGCGGAACGAACACGGAGCTTGGAAAGACGGCAACAGTAACATTTGAAGGAACAACGTCACCAACTACAGAAGATATGGCTGTGACATGGACCATTGAGAGTGACGGAGGAGTTTATGACAAAACGCCGGAAGCAGAGAACATCTTTAGGTGGACAATCCCTGAATCTGCATTGACGAATTATAACGCTGCTAACTGTCAGGGCTATGATACAAGTACAGGCAATATCACAGGCACGATTACGGTTAAGAATAAAGCCGCAACCCCTGTCGCCATCACCGGAACAGACAGCAGTATAACATATACAGGTGAAACCGTTGATGTATCACAGTATTTTAGCATCGACAATAATGCAGGAGCTGCAACGTATACACTTGTTACTGGAACGAATGGCGGAACCGGAAAAGGCACGCTTTCGGGTACAACACTTACCGTAACCCAGACAGGAACCTTTAAGATTAAGGTAAGTACTGTAGCAAACGGAATCTTTGCGGCAGGAGAGAAAACAGTTACTCTTACGGTAGATAACGGAACCATCCTGTATACGGCAACGGATTACAGCACAACCTATGACGGACAGCCACACAGCATCAGCGTGAGCGTGACCAATCCTGAAGGAGCAGCCGTAACCTACAGCACCGATGGCATAACCTACGGCAGTGATAATCCTTCTTTTAGCAATGAAGGTACGTATACCGTATACTATCGGATTACGAAGGATAACTATACTACCGTTGAGGGTTCAAAGACAGTAACCATAAATAAAAAGCCTGTTACCATAACAGCACAGGAACAGGATATTGTCTGGGGTAAAGATATTAACCAAAGTCTGTATACCGTATCAGAGGATGGACTCATTACAGGTGACAGCATTAAAGAAATAACCCTTACACCAAGCACAACAGATCGTACAGAGAATGGAACGATCTCCGTAAGTGGTGTGAAGATTGAAAATGCTGCAGGTGTGGATGTGACAGCCAACTATGATATCACAATGGCTAATGGTAATTTGAAGATTACCCACAATACAGCCATTGCTCCTGAGCGGATTGAAGCATCAAAGACAAAGACCACGTATACAGCAGGCGATACCCTGAATGTGGATGACCTTGCAGTCACTGTGTACTATGCAGACGGATACAGTGAACCTGTGCAGGATTATACAACCAATGTATTCGCAATAGATATGTCAGCGGATGGAGATAAGATACTGACAGTATCATATACTAAGAATGGCGTAACAAAGACAAAGGATATTACAATAAAGGTAAATGCAGCTCTGGCATCTTATAAAATTATATCTGGTGCAGACAGTGAGTGGAAGCAGAATACAGACAGAACCATCACTATCGGAGGAAATGGAGAATTTTCTAAATTTGAAAGCGTAAAAGTTGATGGAAGCATAATTGATGCAAAGAACTACACCGCAAAAGAAGGTTCAACGATTATTATCTTAAAGGCAGATTACCTGAAAACACTTTCTGTCGGAACACATTCATTTGAAATCGTATGGGCAGATGGCTCAGCAGTTACAAGCTTTAAGGTAAGCAAGAATACATCAGATAATGAAGGTAGTAAAGACAACAACGGTAATAAGGACAACAGCAATGATAATCCAAATAGTAATCCGGCAGCTGTACCTGATGACAAGAAAACTAATGACAGTAACAGTGGAAATAATACAGACGACAGCCAGCAGATAACAGCACCTCAGACTGGCGATAACAGCCATCTAATGCTCTGGGTGACATTATTGGCTGCTTCACTTGCAGGTCTGCTTGCATTGTTAAGTGTACGCATGAAAAAAGATGATGAATAATATGCAGCGTTAAGACTTACGGCATATATATTCAGTAAAGGGGATAGTTAGCACGAAAGAAATGCTGGCTATCCCCTCTGTATATATGGTGGTATATGCAGAGTGTTATTCTTATGCGTCTTCTGCATCTACCCACATCTGCATAGTTCCATCAAGATATAGCTTAACATACTCTAGTGGCTCATCAATCGCAAGAGCATTTAACGAACATTGTGAGCAGGGAGTAGTTTTTAGTCCATCCTCTGCCTTATTACAGTCAATGCGTAACATATATCCGGCAGATGTGTAGATATCAATGCTGTTGTGATACATATTGTATTCTGCGTAAATGGTATTCATGTTGTGTCTCCTTAAAATCAAAAAATATTGAAGCATTTCAATCAGTTCACCATGTCAGTTTTATTTTGTGTTATACTGTTTTATAAGATTTTCTTTCCCTTACTTTTTCCCTTATCAGAGTTCGTAAAAACCTGTGGGAAGATATAACACAAGGGAAAGTCTAAGGGAAAGTTCACCTACCACAAACTTAGTGTTTTCAATGGCTCGTGAGAAATTTAGTAACAAAATATAACAGTTATTAAATTCCTTAGAATAGGTGAAATCTCAATCGAAATTTGGAGGAGATTCTTATTTATGAAAAAAGGGATAAACAAATCAATCTTATTTTACATTGCATCAGTTCTGTTTTTCATAGCGTCAGCTATTGGCTTTACGAGTGAAAATGAAAATTCTATGGCTATAATATGGTTAAGTCTTGGTTCCTCATTTCTTTGCTTAGGTTCGACTTATAAGAAAAAGGAAAACAATACAGATGATAAATAAGTTCCTGCTTGTATTGCTGGAAAATAGGGATTCATCGAGTCCTTTTGTGATTTGCAACTGCTGGTTGACAGATTTACAGCCTGAAATGGTGGAATGCAAACAGCAAAATTGTTATATTTAGCTCATAAAATCTGCAAAAGGAGGAAAAAATGATTTTAGCTGATAAGATTACAGAGGAAAGAAAAAAGAATGGATGGTCACAGGAAGAACTAGCCAATCAGTTGGGCGTATCCAGACAGGCAGTATCTAAGTGGGAAAGTGCAGGAGCTGTTCCAGATTTGCAAAGAATTTTACAGATGTCGGAGCTATTTGGTGTTAGTACAGATTACCTATTAAAAGATGAAATGAAAGCAGAAAATATCACCTATCACGAAAGTACTGAAAGCTATGCAGAACCGTTGAAAAAAGTAACTATGGAGAATGCAAATGAATTTCTTGACATGAAAAGAAATGGATCCAAAGTAGTGGCAAACGCAACAAGTATGTGTATCTTAAGTCCAATATTATTGATTGTTCTTGTGACAATGGCAGAAGATGGCGTATTTCATGTTTCGGAATCTCTGGCAACAGTATTTGGATGTGTTTTTTTGCTTGGAATGGTTGCGGCAGCCGTCTTTTTGTTTATTACATATGGAATGAGTGAATCACATATGGAACATTTTGAAAAAGAATGCTTTGAAACAGAGTATGGTGTATCTGGAATGGTACGAGAAAAAAAAGATTCCTATGAACCAATTTTTATCAGAGGAACAGCTGTTGGGGTAGTGCTTTGTATACTGGCAGTGATTCCGACAATTATTGCCGAATCTATGGAAGCGTCCGACTATTACTGTGGTCTTTCCGTTGGATTACTGCTATTCATACTTGCAATAGGAGTGAATCTGTTGGTTCGTGTTGGGATGGTAAAAAGCAGTTACGATACCCTTCTTCAGGAAGGCGAATATACAAAAGAAGAAAAACTGTTTAAGAAAAAGACTGACACGTTTTCTGGTGTATATTGGTGCTTGACTACAGCGATTTACCTTGCATGGAGCTTCTGGACGATGAGCTGGGATATTACATGGATTGTATGGCCGGTTGCAGGTGTTTTGTTTGCAGCATTGCTTGGTGTGGTGAAAATGCTGTTAAAGAATGGCAGTGAAACTCAGCACTATATTTAAGATGGAGTTAAGTTTATTTTCCGCATATTATACTCATCCAGAAATTCAAGTTTGGAGAATTGAAAAAAACGGAATTTACCTATTAAGACATATAAACTGTTGACAATAAAGCTCCTATATAGTATGTTTTTAATAAACTACTATATAGGAGCTTTTGTATGGAAATGAATGGAGGATTTCTTGTCACCAAAATAAAACAGCTTGGAGACCGGATTTTCGAGAAGATTCTCAGTGAAAAGAATATTGATGCGTTTAATGGAGCCCAGGGACGTATTCTTTATGTGCTGTGGCAGGAGGATGGTATCTCAATCAGGTCACTCTCGACTAAATGCGGATTAGCGATAACATCTCTTACTACGATGCTGGAAAGAATGGAAAATCAAGGGCTGATAAGCCGTGTTCAGTCTAAAACGGACAAAAGGAAAACACTCCTGTTTCTGACTGAGAAAGCACATGCCTTAAAGGGCGAGTACGATTCTGTATCTGATGAGATGGGCAGTATTTACTACAAAGGTTTTTCAGAGGAAGAAATTACCCGGTTTGAGGAATGCCTCGACCGCATCAGAAAGAATCTTGAGGAGTGGCAGAAGTCATGAGTATTTGTATCAAAGATCAGATTCAGAACATGAATATCGTCATTGGCTGCACAGTGGGGTGTGCATATTGCTATGCCCGCAACAACGTGAAACGCTGGCATATGATTGATGACTTCGCTGACCCTGAATTCTTTCCGGGTA
>ENA-OVFU01001391-OVFU01001391.1-human-gut-metagenome-genome-assembly--contig:-NODE-1391-length-10615-cov-2.386080_pt1 | contig 10615 bp, 8 predicted proteins | sample MGYA00237764_ERZ505407 | MGnify/ENA primary metagenome ERZ505407 (study PRJEB26158, sample SAMN06016366) | human gut metagenome | biome: human gut; feature: ankylosing spondylitis patient; material...
CATTTTCGAGGCGTTAAGGTCGAAAGTGCTGGCTCGTTAGTTGTGCTTGACTGCAAATGGCGCTTCGTCGAGGACGAGCGTGCCGTCGCCTTGCACGTAGCCTTCCACCGCGATGTAACCGCGGATCAGGCGTGGCTTGCCGTCGAACGTCGGACTGGAATTTGGCGGGGGAGTGAAGCGAATGGCGCCCGACACCGCCAATCCCGAAGGACTGGCGCGATGCGGCAGTTTCGGCAAGTCGGCGACGGCGTTCGTTGGCGCCGACGCGTTTGCGGATTCGGCTGATTCGCTCGTTGGCGCCGGCGTGTTTTCCGAGGAATTCGCGGATTGTTCGTTCTGTGCATCGTCGGCTGGCTGCCGCTCGTCATGCTCGTGGGGAAAACAGTCCGGCTTGAGCAGCATTTCGGCATACGATTTGCGCGGTGCCTCGGCGTCAGGCGTCGTGCCATCAGGCATGGTCGTATCAAGCGCGGTGGTCGGTTCCGGCATGTCGTCGGATTCCACCGACATTTCGTTGGACGTCAACGGCAATGTCGCCTCGTCGGGCGCTGGATAGCCTTCCGGCTCCACCAGCATATCGGCGATGGAACGCGGACGCGGCTCCGGATCGGCCGCGCCCATCAGATCATCGGCCAACGATCCCTGAGCGGACTTGCCTTGCCCGCGCCCCATATGGTATTCGTCCGTGGTGATTTTGCCGTCAAGCAGCATTTGGGCATCATCGGGAACATCGGTACCTTGCGAATATTCGGAAGCCAGCAGCGACTGCCAACCCTCCAAAGGAAGATATCCTTCACGGATCTTCGAACGGCAATCGCCCGCATAGGTGCGCGCCAGCTCGTCCACCTTCTCATTGCCGGCATTGCCGGCATGACCCTTGACCCATACGAATTTCACCGGTCCGGGGCGCTTGGAGATTTCGGCATCGATCGCGCGAATCAGATCCGCGTTCTTTACCGGCTTCTTCTGCGAGTTCTTCCAGCCGTTCTTCTTCCAGCCGTGAACCCACGTGGTGGAACAGTTGATCGCATACTGCGAATCGGTTTCGATCACCAACGGTTCGGAGCCGGGGTGCGCGCGCAACGCCTCCAGCACCGCGCACAGCTCGCCAATCTGATTGGTGCCGTTCGTAGCTCCGCCGGCATCGCAGTCGCTGTCATGGTGATGCCCCGGCTTGCCGCCTGTGGCCAGCTCATGATCGGCCCAACCCCAACCCATCGGACCATTCGGATTGCCTAAAGCGGAACCGTCTGTAGAAACCGTAATCGTCATATCTCTACCCTACGAAAGCCGTGAGACGCTGCCATACGTGGTGAACTGCGAACTGTGATCGGGCGACGTCGAACGGGAATCTCAATCATCCAAACACAGCATGACGGAAGCGCGGAACAGCGTGCCGTCATAATCGAACGAGGTCGCGCCATGATGCCGTTCCGCGGTTTCGCGCACGGTGGCGGTGCCCAAACCTTCACCCCCATGCTTGGTTGAGGCGAAAGCGTCGCCAACCTGCATAATGGAGGAATCGTGCGTGTTGTCGACCACAATGAACAGTGATGCGGGCGGCCCAGTGCGATATTTGATGCGCACCCTGAGTTTTTTCTCCCCATCCTGTTGTTTCATAATGGCCTCAGACGCATTTTCCAGTAGATTGCCGACCATGGAACATAATTCGGCATTATTGATGTTGAGATATTGCGGCACCGACGCTTTGACGTCGACTTCAGCCCCTATATGGCGGATCCAATCACAGTAGTAGACCAGCACCGCGTTCAACGAAGCATGTTCGCAATACTGCATGGGGATGGGCTGCAACAGCCTATGATTGGCCATCTCCTCCAAATACGAGGTGATGCCGGGCATATCGTCGGCCGCGGCGAGAGCCTGCAACGTCTGAATATGATGCCGGATATTGTGCTTGATCTGCCTCGCTTCGTTGATGCGTTCGTTCATATGCTGCAGCTGCAAGGTCTGCATGGCTTCGTAATGTTCGCGTTTGCTGGCTTCGCGCAGTCGGTCCGCCTGCTGGACCATATACCAGATGAGGAAGTAGGCCATGGTCATGAAACCGGAATATGCGATGGATACGGTGAAGGCGATGCTAAGCACGCGGGTGTCGAGCAGCGATGCGTTGTCGGCGGGCATGCACCACACCACAATTGCTGTGGAAATGAACGGAAAAAGCCAGATGACCCTCCAAAAATTCCTGCTGATGGAAGGTGAATCGAATGTTGCGGAAAATGAATGATGGAACGGATGGAAAAGTGTAGTCGCCGCAATCAAATCAAAAATCAGCAGACTGATCATTCCCGGCCATCCGACACGTAAATTCATGGACTGCTCATTCAGAACAGCTAAATCCACGGCCAAAGACAGGTAATAAATGATCGCGACGATATATGCGACTGTTGAAACAACGAAAAGAAGCTGCCCCCAAGGAAGATTCGTCATCTTACGTAAAGCCAATACCACAACCGGAGCCGAAGGAATCACGGACCAGAGCGAGGGGACGTGGGCGAGGCAACATGCGATGCCGCACAGGAAGAAGACAATCACGCCGGAAATCATGAGAATAAGGCCGTCGCGCTTGGGATTCTCCATATGATGCCAGGTCATGTACAGGCAGAGAAGCAGGCCCGTTAGCGCGTTTAGCTGCTCGCCGATGGCGAAGAACATGCATGATGGCGCGATCGATGCGAGTGCGTCAAGCATGGCTAGTCCTCCATTCTCATGCGGGTGAACGTGTATTCCGCGTATTTTCTGCAGGTGGTGGTCACCGCGGTTTTCGTGATGGGAATGTGCTTGCCGCCTTTCATCACGAATTCATTGCTGCTGATGCCTGACACGTAGTCGAAGTTGACGAGCACTCCTCGCGCGGTGCGGTAGAAGTTGCTGAATACGGTGAGACGATGTTCCACATCGGAGAAGTTGGTGCGGATTTTCGCGCAGGTGCCGTCGGCGAAGGTGAATTCCACATAATGCGCGCTGGAAAGCGCGTAGGCGATAAGGCGACGGTCCATGGTGATGGCGGGATTGCCGAACGCCACCTGCCATGCGGCGTCCGTGATGCTTTGTGCATTGCCCGTCGATTGATGTTTTTTCAGATGAGTGACCGGTGTTTTCGTGTCGAGCTGCGCTGCGACGCGGTCCATGGTCGCATGGAACGCGTCGTGATTCAGGGGCTTCAACAGATATCCGCTTGCCTGCACCTCGTAGCCGAGCACGGCGAAATCAGTGCTTGACGTGATGAACACGATCGGGCAATCGTCGTTTTGTCTGCGCAGCGTCCGTGCGATATCAAGTCCGGTCGCCGCATGCGTGGCGGTTTCGTCGTCCGACAGATAGCAGTCGAGCAGCAGCAGGTCGTATCGGGCGTCTTTCCAGCTTTCGATGAAGGATTCCGCATCGGCGAAGGTCACGCATTCCACGCCGATATCGCGGGTGCGTTTGAAATATTCCGCGCACATGACGGCCATCAGTTGGCGTTCGGCGGCGTGGTCTTCGACGATGGCGATGCGCATCGTTCACCTCCCATGAAGATTGGCGGGGACCGCTGGACTGAGTGTTGTGTCGCTATCATTCAAGCGTAATGCGAAGCGGGGCCGGCAGGAGGGTGATAGCGTGCGTGTCATGCCAGAATTCGGCGTTTCGTGCCATATCGCACGATTCGTGTTCGTTGCGATTCGTATTCGGGCGGATATGCGAGAAGCCCGCCTTTTTCAGGAAAGCGGGCTTCTCAGTGAGTTTGCGAATGATTGGCGAATGGCTGGATTACGCCGATTCGCCAATGATCACTCGGCCAAGGCCTTGTCCACGACTTCGGTGGCTTCGGCGAGCACCTTGTCGAGGGCTTCGGGGGATTCGAAGGACTCGGCGTACACCTTGTAGATGTTCTCGGTGCCGGAAGGACGGGCCGCGAACCAGTTGTTCTCGGTGGTGACCTTCAGGCCGCCGATCTTGGCGTGGTTGCCCGGGGCTTCGGTGAGCTTGGCGGTGATGTCCTCGCCGGCCAGCTGGGTGGCCGCGACGTCGTCGCCGGAAAGCTTGGCGAACTTCTGCTTCTGCTCCAAGGTGGTCGGCGTGTCGACTCGCTTGTACCAGCTTTCGCCAAAGCGATCGACCTGCTCCTGATGCAGCTGGGCCGGGTTCTTGCCGGTCTTGGCGGTGATTTCCGCAGCCAGCAGGTCAGGGATCAGACCATCCTTATCGGTGGTCCACACGCGGCCGTCCTTGCGCAGGAAGCTCATGCCGGAGCTCTCCTCGCCGCCGAAGGCGACTTCGCCGCTGAACAGCGGGTCCACGAACCACTTGAAGCCCACCGGCACTTCGATGACCTTCGCGTTGATCGATGCGGCCACGCGGTCGATCAGGGAAGAGGAGACCAGCGTCTTGCCCACGGCTGCGCCCTCAGGCCAGCCCGGACGGTTGCCGCCGAACAGGTACTCTACGCACACGGCGATGTAGTGGTTCGGGTTCATCACGCCCCAGTTCGGGCATACGATGCCGTGACGGTCGGCGTCCGGGTCGGTGCCGCCGACCAGATCGTACTTGTCCCAAGCGCCGTTGTTGAGGGAGTCCACAAGACCCTTCATGGCGTACGGGGAGCTCGGATCCATGCGGATCTTGCCATCATGGTCGATGGTCATGAAGCTCCAGGTCGGATCGACCTGCGGGCGCACCACGTCGATGGTCAGGTTGAACTTCTCGTTCATCAGCGGCCAGTAGTTGACGGAAGCGCCGCCGAGCGGGTCGATGCCCAGGCGCACGCCGGAGGAACGGATCACATCGAAGTCGATGACGTTCTCCAGATCGGCGACATAGTGCTCGCGGAAGTCGAAGCGCTCGACCAGGTCGGACTTGACGGCCTGCTCGAACGGAACGCGCTTGATGTTCTTGAAATCGCCGAGCAGCTCGTTGGCACGATCCGCGATGGCGTTGGTGACGTCGGACGGAGCCGGGCCGCCGGTGACCGGGTCATACTTGAAGCCGCCATCGGTCGGCGGGTTGTGCGACGGGGTCACCACGATGCCGTCGGCCAGGCCTTCGCCGGTGAAGCGCTGGGTGCCATCCGCTGCGCGGTTGTGGGTCAGGATGGCCTGGGAGACCACCGGGGTGGGCACGAAGTCGTCACGGGAATCGACGCGTACGTGCACGCCGTTGGCGACGAGCACTTCGATGGCGGTCTTCCAAGCCGGCTCGGACAGAGCATGAGTGTCGCGGCCGATGTACAGCGGGCCGGTCACGCCGGCCTTCTTGCGGTATTCGGCGATGGCCTGGGTGATGACGACGATATGGGCCTCGTTGAACGAGGTCTTCAGAGACGATCCGCGGTGGCCGGAGGTGCCGAAGGAGACACGCTGTTCCGGAACGTTGGGGTCGGGGACGACGTCATAGTACTTGCCGATGACCTCGTCGACATTGATCAGATCTGCTGGGGTAGCGGGCATTCCCGCATTGTTTGCAACCATAGTCACTATTCTGCCACGCTTTTGCGTCAGATGTGCGTAATTGTCCCATTATGCGCGATGAATACGTTGTCTGTTTAGTGCATGTTCGGATGTGTGTACATGAATTTTCGAAAATGGCGGATTCTGCGCTTAGCCGAGTTGCGCAATGTCAAACGATGGTGTATAGTTCTATGCTATTCGACTGATGCAGGGTTGCTAGTCAACATAAAGACGCAAGACCTGAGATGTGGCTGAACTATAGCCATATCTCAGGTCTTTTTTTGTTGCCCGAAGCGGTGTTGCTCGGATCGAATCGGTTGTAAGGGAAAGAAAGGAAATCAGGATGGCTGACTCACTCGCATCGCAGATCATCACTGCAATCGGTGGTCCTGAAAACGTTCGCAGTCTGACGCATTGCGCCACTCGACTGCGCTTTGAACTGGTTGACGCATCCAAGGTCGATCAGAATAGTCTCGAGCACATGCAGGGCGTGCTCGGCGCGGTGCCGCAGAGCGGCGACCGCTTCCAGGTGGTCATCGGCGGTGGCGTTGCCACCGTGTACGAAAACATCATGCATCTGCCCGAAATGGCCGGTGTCGGCGGTGCCTCCGCATCCGACGATGGTCAGAAGAGCAATGCCGACGTCAAGGCCGAAGCCCGTTCCAAGGCCCGCGGCAAGGTGGCTTGGCTGGACTCCTTCTTCGAGTATCTCTCCGATTCCTTCCGCCCGATTCTGGGCGTGCTGCTCGGCGCTTCCATCATCATCGCGCTGGTCAACCTGCTTATTTCGCTGAACGTCATTCCGAATGACGAGGTTTCCGCAGGCTGGGTATTCGTGAAAGCCATCTGGAAGGGCGTATTCTACTTCCTGCCGATCATGGTCGCCTACAACGCGTCCAAGAAGCTCAAAGTCGACCCATGGCTGGGTGGTGCCATCATGGCCATGCTCATGACCCCGCAGTTCACCGGCTTGATGGACGCCAAGACCACCACGTGCGTGGAGAACGCCGCTCTGGGCACCAAGTCTTGCATGGCCAACATATTCGGTCTGCCGATGGCATTGAGCGACTATTCCGGCAACGTGTTCGTGCCGCTGCTCATGGCCGCCGTGCTTGCTCTCGTCTACCACGGATTGAAGAGGATCATCCCGGAAAGCGTCCAGCTGGTCTTCGTGCCGTTCTTCTGCATGATCATCGTTGGCGCGCTGACCGCCTTCATCATCGGCCCGATCGGCGTGTGGGTCGGCAACGGCCTCGGCGTCGGCTTGGCCTGGATGAACACCCATGCCCCGTTCATCTTCGCCATCATCATTCCGATGCTGTACCCGTTCCTCGTGCCGCTCGGTTTGCACTGGCCGCTCAACGCCCTGATGCTCATGAACATCCAGACTCTCGGCTACGACTTCATCCAAGGCCCGATGGGCGTGTGGAACTTCGCCTGCTTCGGCGCTACCGCTGGCGTGCTCTTCCTTGCTGTGCGTGACAAGGATAAGGACATGCGCCAGACCGCTTTGGGCGCACTTGCGGCCGGCCTGCTCGGTGGCGTTTCCGAACCGTCTCTGTACGGCATTCACCTGCGTTACAAGCTCATCTACAAGCGCATGCTGGTGGGCTGCGGTCTCGGTGGCGTCGTCATCGCCATCCTCGGTTGGCTCTTCCCGTCCGTCACCGCCGCCGGCCAGACCGTGCATGGCGTGACCACCACCGCTTTCGCATTCACCTCGTTGCTGACCATTCCGGTCTTCAATCAGATGTGGGTGTATGCAGTGTCCTTCCTTCTGATCATCACCTTCGACTACCGCACTCCGGAACAGAAGGCCGAAGTGCTGGCCCGTGCGGCTGCCAATCAGAAGACCGCTGTCTCGTCGGTCGAAGCCAAGGGAGTCGCTCCGGCTGCTGCCACCGCGACTGCCACTGTTGCCGCCACCAAGACTGAAGCCCCGGCTGCTGCTGCCACCACCACCGTGGTGAACGCTCCAGTCGCAGGCCATGTGATTTCCCTGGATGAAACCGGCGATCCGGTGTTCGCATCCCGCGCACTAGGCGAAGGCGTCGGCATCCAGCCGGCAGACAGCACCGTCGTCGCGCCGGTATCCGGCGTGCTGCAGACCGTCGCCGAAACCGGTCACGCATTCGGCATCAAAACCGATGATGGCGTGGAAGTGCTCGTGCACGTCGGCATCGACACGGTGAAGATGAACGGCGAAGGCTTCGATGTGAAGGTCAAGGCCAACGAACACGTGAACGCGGGGGACAACCTCGTTGTCGTCGACTTTGATAAGGTTAAGGAAGCTGGATACAGCACCACCACATTGATGACGGTGCTGAACACAGTGGCCTTCGCGTCCGTCACGCCAAAGACCGGCGTCGACGTCAAGGCCGGTGAGTCGGTGATCGACATTCAGCGCTGACCAATCGCATAGTCGGAAGGGGCCGACGTGGACGTTCTTCGCGTATTCAACAATAATGTCGTACTGGCAAAAGACGGCAACAGTGAGGTGATTCTCACCGGTCGAGGTATAGGTTTCCAAGCCAAGCCCGGCCAGCATGTTGACGACGCGAAGATCGTCCGTCGGTTCGTTCCCGCAGATGGCAAGGATCCCGACCATATGGCCCAACAGGTGGCCGGGATTCCGCCCGAAATCATTCGTCTCGTCACGGACGCCATGAACCGCACCGGTCTGAAGGAACAGGCCGACAGACAGCCTGCATTGGTGCTGGCATTATCCGACCATATTTGCGGTGCGATCCGCCGATCGCAAAACAAGCAGACCATCGAATATCCGCTGGAAGCCGAAGTGCGTTCGCTCTACGCGAGCGAATATGCCAAAGGCAAAGCTCTGGTCGATGCCATGAACACGTATCTGGGCGGTGCGCTGCCGGATTGCGAAGCCGTGGCTTTGGCCCTGCACTTGGTCAATGCGGGCTTCTCCACCGGCGATCTTTCCGCAACCTACACCATGACCGGCGTCATCCAGCAAATGCTGACGGTCATCGAAGGCTATTACGGCATCACTCTCGACCAGAACAGCGTCAATGTGGCGCGTTTCATCACGCATCTGCGCTATCTTTTCGTGCGCATCCACCAACATGAACAGCTTGATGACGAGCCTGAACCAATCGTGGAATCCATCAAAACCTCATATCCGAAAGCATCGGATTGTGCGAACAAACTTGCGATCATCGTCAAAATGCGATTGAACGTGAGTCTTTCGGAAGCGGAAATCGCCTATCTCACCTTGCATGTCGCACGAGTGACTTCTCATGCGACGGAATCGCATGAGAATGACGATACCAATGCATAATTTGCATAAAATACATAATCATCGTAATAAATAATTTAATAATTACGATAATAGTTACTGATTTACATTGGAAGTATTGGCTTCGGGCGCTTCCGGCACACGCACGCACAAAGACTTACGCTCCACACTGAAACGAATATGCTGCGTTTCGGGAAGCATATCGCCATCCACCTGAGCCAACACGGGTTTCTCCAACTTGATTTCCGCGCTGACGCCCTGAATCTGGTCAACCGTGGAATTCGTGGACAGCGGACTCTGCTGGGCCTTGCCGGTGATCGTCTGATGCAGCACATCGCCGAACAGATTCGCCCAACCGATCAAACCGCCGGATGTGTCAATGATCTCGTAATCGAGAATGCCGTCATCGTACACGGCGTCGGGCATGAGCGAAAATACCGGAATCTGGCCGCAATTGCCGGCCATGAACGTGCGGAAGGTCAATCCGTGCGTGGTGTGCGTGCTGCCGTCGGCGCTGGTAATGGTCACATCACCCTTGTACTTCGGGGCGAACAGGTTCTTCACGCCCGACACGAAATAGGCGAGCCAGCTGATGTTCTTCTTCAACTCAGGATCGGTGTCGTCGATCATCACCGCATCAAAGCCGATGCCCGCGATAATAAGGAACGCATGGCCGTGATCGGCGGCTTCATCATCGAGCAGCGTCAGTCGGCCGACATCCACCAAACGCGAACCATGAGATGTGGCGACGGTCAGTGCCGCATCGATATCATCCACAGGAATGCCCATATTGCGGGCAAACAGATTGCCGGTGCCAATAGGGATGATGCCCAGCGCGTGGCCGGTTCCCGAAAGTGCGCTCGCCACCGTGCGCACCGTGCCGTCGCCGCCGACCGCGACCACCACGTCGGCGCCATGCTCCAAGGCTTCCAGCGCGCAGGCGCGACCATCCTTATCAAGCTGCGTTCCGATATATTCAACCTGCGTGAGATGCTTCGCCTCGCAGAACTCCTGAATATGCTGCTTGCGTTGTTCCGCCTGTGGTTTCGAAGGATTGATCACAAACGCGTAATGCACCTGATCATCGTCGCGCTTGTCGAGCTGTTCCGCAAGTTTGCGATGCTTATACGCGCGTACTGCGAAAAAGGCGGCCGCGCACACCGCTGCGACCGCAAGAACGACAATCAGAATGATAACAGGCATAGGCATGTCATCTATTGTTCACGGAAGATGCGAAAAAAGCGAATCAAGACTGATTTATTCGACGATTCCTGCACGTTGTATACAAAAATGAGAGGACTGCGGCGGGTGTCGGCTTTCAGCACTAGGCTAGGAGGCATGCTTGATATCCAATTCATTCGTGAACATGCTGACGTTGTTAAGGAATCCCAGCGCAAGCGTGGCGAATCGGTCGAACTGGTCGACGAGGTGCTGCGCTCCGACGAGGTTCGTCGTTCCTCTCTGAAGGAATTCGAGGCTGCCCGTGCGCAGCAGAAGGAAATCGGCAAGAAGGTCGCCGCGGCTCCGGCCGACGAAAAGGCCAAGCTGATTGCCGAAACCAAGGAACTCTCCCAGAAGGTTTCCGAATACAAGGCCGCAGCGGACGCCGCAGCCGAAGAATACACCACCGCCATGTGGAAGCTCTCCAACGTGGTTGAGCCGGAAGCTCCGGAAGGTGGCGAAGACGATTACGTGGTGGTCAAGAAGGTTGGACAGATCCGCGATTTCGCAGCCGAAGGTTTCGAGCCGAAGGATCACCTGACCCTCGGTCGTGGCGTTGCCGGCATCGATATGGAACGTGGCGTGAAGGTCGGCGGTTCCCGCTTCTACTTCCTGCGCGGCCAGGTGGCACGTATGCAGATCGCCATGCTCACCATGGCCGTGGACCAGGCCGAAGAGCACGGCTTCA
>ENA-OVFU01001411-OVFU01001411.1-human-gut-metagenome-genome-assembly--contig:-NODE-1411-length-10525-cov-3.138873_pt1 | contig 10525 bp, 9 predicted proteins | sample MGYA00237764_ERZ505407 | MGnify/ENA primary metagenome ERZ505407 (study PRJEB26158, sample SAMN06016366) | human gut metagenome | biome: human gut; feature: ankylosing spondylitis patient; material...
TGCCATGAGCAGCCTTTCTATTGCAGTGGCAGGTCTGCTCACTGTGATCGCAGTGCCGATCGCGTCTAAGTTTATATAAGCGCAGAGAAATCTTCAAATGCGTCACTGGCGCATTCTTGATATGCATGGCAAAACAAGCGGCTGCGTTAGCGCGGAAATCTAAGTCTATATAAAGATATTTCACCTGCCCCGGCACTGCCGGGGCACATCTGTATTTGCAAATAAAAGAAAGGGGTTACGTTTATGAAGAAAAGAAGTGAAGTAGAAATTTCTACCACCTGGAAGTTAGAGGACATGGTCCCGGATAATGAGACCTGGGAAAAACAGTTAAAAGAAGCGTCTGGTGAGCTTGAAAAATACGGGGAATTTAAGGGCAAGCTGGCAGAGTCAGCAGAAAACTTATACCAGTGCCTGAAATTTGATGATGAGTTCAGCTTAAAAGCAGAGCGCCTGTACGTATATGCCAGAATGCGTTCCGACGAAGATACAGCAAATGACCTGTATCAGGACATGTTTTCCAGAGCACAGCTTTTAAATATCCGTGCATCTGAAAATTCATCTTATATGGTTCCGGAGATCTTATCCATTCCGGAAGAAATCTTAAAAGAATACAGAAGCAGCCATCCGGGCCTGAAACATTTTGACCGCCTGTTAGATCAGCTGTTAGAGCGCAAGAGCCACACACTTTCTAAAGAAATGGAACAGTTACTGGCTCAGTCCTACGAGGCAACCCAGGGCGGAAGCCAGGTATTTACCATGTTCAATAATGCAGATGCCCGCTTCCCGGCTGTTCATGACGCAGAGGGAAAGGAAATTCCTCTTACCCACGGAAATTATATTGCTCTCCTGGAAAATCAGAACAGAGACATCCGAAAAGAGGCTTTTGAAAACCTGTATAGTGTATACAAGCAGTTTTCCAATACCTTATCTGCAGCTTTTGGTGCCAATGTAAAACAGGCTGTATTCTATGCAAAGGCCAGAAATTATACTTCCAGCCGTCAGGCAAGCCTTTCTGGGAATGAAGTTCCTGAGTCTGTATATGACAATCTGGTGGCATCTGTGAGAAAAAGTCTCCCACTGCTCCACAGATATGTTTCTCTGAGGAAAAAACTCCTGGGCGTAGAAGAACTTCACATGTATGACTTGTATGTGTCTATGGTGGCAGAAGCAGACCGTCATTATACCTTTGAAGAAGCCAAAGATATTGTAAAAACAGGTCTTGCACCTATGGGCGAAGAGTATCTGGGCCTTCTTCAGGAAGGTTTTGACAACCGCTGGATCGATGTATATGAAAATGAAGGAAAACGAAGCGGCGCTTATTCCTGGGGCGTTTATGGCTGCCATCCTTATGTATTATTAAATTTCCATGGAACTTTAAATGATGTATTTACACTGGCTCACGAAATGGGCCATTCTATCCACACCTGGTACTCTAACAAGAACCAGTCTTATACTTACAGCGGTTATAAGATCTTTGTGGCAGAGGTAGCTTCCACCTGTAACGAGGCTCTGCTGATCCGTCATTTATTAAAGAACAGCAAAGATAAACAGGAAAAAGCCTATTTATTAAATTATTTCCTGGAAAGCTTCAGGGGAACCTTATTCCGCCAGACCATGTTTGCGGAATTTGAGCAGAAAGCCCATGAGATGGCAGCAGCAGGCGAGAGCATGACTTCCCAGAGTCTTTGCAATATTTATAAGAAGTTAAATGAAGACTATTTTGGTCCGGATACAGTGATCGACCCTGAGATCCAGTATGAATGGGAGCGGATCCCACATTTTTATACCCCATTTTATGTATATCAGTATGCTACCGGTTTTTCTGCAGCCATCGCTATCAGCAGGAAGATCTTTAACGGGGAACTTGGCATTTTAGAAGGATATAAGAAGTTTTTAAGCGGCGGCTGCTCCGATACACCCATCGAACTGTTAAAACTGGCAGGTGTGGACATGTCCCATACAGGCCCGGTAGAAGAGGCACTTAAGTTCTTTGAGGAGCTGTTAAATGAGTTTGAGGAACTGGCATAAAACCAGTTTAGATCCGCTGCAAACATGACAATATTGAAAAAAAGTGTATAATCCCAAGTTTTCTTGAAGAAATAGGTTATCTATGTTAAAATTAGGATAATCATTCAGAACGACCAGTTTTGGATCATGGAAATACCTGTAATGAATATACAAATGTAGTGTAAACCAAGGAGGAACATTATGATCAGTCAGTTAATCGAAAAAATCCAGAAGACAAAGGCTCCAATCTGCGTAGGCTTAGACCCAATGCTTTCCTATGTGCCAGAGCACATTGTAAAAATGGCATTTGATGCTTATGGAGAGACCTTAGAGGGAGCTGCAGAAGCTATCTGGCAGTATAATAAGGAGATTATTGATAATACCTATGATCTGATCCCGGCAGTAAAGCCACAGATCGCTATGTACGAGCAGTTTGGCATTGAGGGATTAATGGTTTATAAGAAAACCGTAGATTACTGCCAGGAAAAGGGTCTGGTAGTCATCGGTGATGCAAAGAGAGGTGATATCGGCTCTACTTCCGCTGCATATGCAACCGGACATCTGGGCAAAGTACAGGTAGGCTCCAAGTCCTACAGCGGTTTTGCTACTGATATGCTGACTGTAAATCCATACCTTGGAACAGATGGCGTAAAGCCTTTCGTAGATGCATGCAATGCAAACGATAAGGGAATTTTCGTTCTGGTAAAGACCTCAAATCCATCCAGCGGCGAGTTCCAGGACAAACTGATCGACGGCCGTCCTCTTTACGAATTAGTAGCTGAAAAAGTAGTAGAGTGGGGCAATATGTCCATGGACGGAACCTACAGCAACGTAGGTGCAGTAGTAGGCGCTACCTATCCGGAAATGAGCAAGATCTTAAGAAAGCTGATGCCACATACCTACTTCCTGGTACCAGGATACGGCGCACAGGGCGGTACTGCAGCAGACTTAAAGCACTGCTTCAATGAAGATGGTTTAGGTGCGATCGTAAACTCTTCCAGAGGAATTATTGCAGCTTATCGTCAGGAAAAATACAAACAGTTTGGTCCGGAGCATTTTGCAGAAGCATCCAGACAGGCAGTTATGGATATGGTTGCTGACATTAACAGTGTACTGTAGTAAATATGATATAATGATCAGCACACTACTGTGAACAACGGGTAAGAAACAAAAAAGGTTGGAAAAACAACATGGCAAAATTAAAAATGACAGCTGCTGTTACCTCACAGGTACAGCTGGCAGAAGGAATTTATGACTTAAGACTGGCTGCGGGTGAGATCGCAGCCCAGGCTGTGCCTGGACAGTTCGTATCCCTTTATTCCAAAGACGGATCCAGACTGCTTCCAAGACCCATCAGCCTTTGTGGTATTGATAAAGAAAAGGGAGAACTGCGTCTGGTATACCGTGTGGCAGGAGCCGGAACAAAGGAATTTTCCGCACTGACAGCAGGAGATACTATTGACGTATTAGGACCTCTTGGAAATGGTTTCCCATTATTAGAAGGAAAGAAAGCATTCCTCATCGGCGGCGGTATCGGTATCCCGCCAATGCTTGAACTTGCAAAAGCATTAAACAAAGTAAACGGTGGTGAAATGGTACAGTCCGTTATCGGCTACCGTGACAGCCACATGTTCTTAAAAGAAGAATTTGAAGCATACGGCTCTGTAACTGTTGCCACAGAAGACGGCAGTGTAGGAACAAAGGGAAATGTATTAGATGCCATCCGTGAAAATGATCTGAAGGCAGATGTGATCTATGCCTGCGGACCGACTCCTATGCTTCGTGCCTTAAAGGCATACAGCCAGGAAAAAGGCATCCTCTGCTACTTATCCCTGGAAGAGAAAATGGCCTGCGGCATTGGTGCCTGTCTGGCATGCACCTGCCAGACAAAGGATGTGGACGAACATTCCCAGGTACATAACAAGCGTATCTGTAAGGATGGCCCCGTATTCCTGGCAGAAGACATTGAACTGTAAAGTACAGTAAAAATTGCCCGGATCAAAACGGGCGGACATGTGAGAAAGCAGGAGGCAGGACCGAATTATGAATATGAGTGTAAAGATCGCCGGAGTGGAATTTAAAAATCCGGTTATGGAAGCGTCCGGCACCTTTGGTTCCGGTATGGAATACAGCGAGTTTGTAGATTTAAGCCGTCTTGGCGCTGTTGTCACAAAAGGTGTGGCAAATGTGCCGTGGCCGGGAAACCCGACACCAAGGATCGCAGAGACCTACGGCGGCATGATCAATGCCATTGGTCTGCAGAACCCGGGTATCGATGTATTTGCAAAGAGAGATATCCCATTTTTAAAGAAATATGATACAAAGATCGTAGTTAATGTGTGCGGAAAGACCACAGAAGATTACATTGATGTAGTAGAGCGCCTGGGAGATGAGCCGGTAGATATGCTGGAGATCAACATTTCCTGTCCAAACGTAAAAGAGGGCGGTATCGCCTTCGGTCAGGATCCTAAGGCAGTAGAAGCTATTACAAAGGCAGTAAAAGCCCATGCAAAACAGCCGGTTGTTATGAAATTAAGCCCGAATGTAACAGATATTACAGTTATGGCAAAGGCAGCAGAGGCAGGCGGCGCAGATGCCATTTCCCTGATCAATACTTTAACCGGTATGAAGATCGACATCAACCGCAGAACCTTCGCAGTTGCCAATAAAACAGGAGGACTTTCCGGTCCAGCTATCCGCCCGGTAGCTGTACGCATGGTCTATCAGGCAGCCCAGGCAGTAAAAGTGCCGATCATCGGTATGGGCGGTATCTGCAATGCAGATGACGCGCTGGAATTTATCCTTGCAGGCGCAACTGCAGTAGCAATCGGTACTGCAAACTTCCACGACCCATATGCAACTGTTAAAACAGTCGATGGCATTAAGGCATATATGGAAAAATATGGAATTGAAGATATTAACGAACTGATCGGTGCAGTGAAGTAATAAAACAGTCACATAAGAAATTTGGAAAAAATTGGAAAAATAAGGAGGGCATTACCATGGAAAGCTATAAGCAGGAATTTATTGAATTTATGGTAGAAAGCAATGTATTAAAATTTGGAGATTTCACCTTAAAGAGCGGAAGAAAGTCCCCATTCTTTATGAACGCAGGCGCCTATGTAACAGGTACCCAGTTAAAGAAATTAGGTGAGTACTACGCAAAGGCTATTCACGACAACTTTGGTCTGGACTTTGACGTACTCTTTGGACCGGCTTACAAGGGTATTCCGTTAAGCGTTGCAACCACCATGGCGATCAGCGATTTATACGGAAAAGACATCCGTTACTGCTCCAACCGTAAGGAAGTAAAGGACCACGGTGATACCGGTATCCTGTTAGGAAGCAAGATCAAAAACGGCGACCGTGTTATGATCATTGAGGACGTTACCACTTCCGGTAAGTCCATTGAAGAGACATTCCCAATCATTAAGGCTCAGGGCGATGTAGAGATTAAGGGTCTCATCGTTTCCTTAAACCGTATGGAGCGTGGAAAAGGAACCAAGAGTGCTTTAGACGAGATCAAAGATCTGTACGGCTTCCCAACTGCAGCCATCGTTACCATGGCAGATGTAACAGAGTGCTTATACAACAAGGAATGCAACGGTCAGGTAGTGATCGATGATAAGATCAAGGCAGCTCTTGATGCATATTATGAACAGTACGGCGCAAAGAACGAATAAGAGCCGGAGGTAGTTGCAATATGGAGAGAGTATATAAAACAATGAAGGTTACAGGAGCCGGCTGTATTGCAGCAGGTGTTGTGATCCTGGTGACAGGTCTTGTGGTAGGCATTATTTCCATTGTCAATGGAGCGCTGCTTTTAAAACGCAAATCCGAAATTGAATTTTAGGATGCGGGGTCACAGATGATCAGAAACACAACTAAACGCCAGAAAATGGGATGGGTACTGTTTATACTGTACCTGTGCCTTCTGGCGTATTTCATGTTTTTTTCAGAGTCATTCGGACGAACGGATACAGACAGGGACTACGCCTATAACCTGATCCTTTTTAAAGAGATCAGCCGTTATTTCAAATATTATAATGTACTGGGATTCCCATTGTTTATGATCAATATCGTGGGAAATATCATTGCTTTTGCACCCTTTGGATTTTTTCTGCCGGTCATCAGCAGAAGAAGCAAGAAATGGTATAATACAGTGACTTTTGGTTTTACCTGGAGCCTGATCTTAGAAACATTGCAGCTGATATCCAAAGTGGGCAGTTTTGATGTAGATGACCTGTTCCTTAATACACTGGGAGCAGCTTTCGGCTTTGGCTGTTACTGTCTGGTACAGCATATGCGATTACGTTACAGGAGGAAAATACATTGAGACAGATCGGAAACAAGGTTTCCTATGTGAAAAATCCCTTTGCAAAGAACAGTTTTTACTGTCTGGGTCTGGGAATCGCCTCCCTTCTTTTAGGTGCCTTAAGCATGTATTTTTCTGTTAAAAACGCAGGACAGGGAGGCTTAAATACAGGAGCCTACGGATTTTCCAGTATGACAGCAGCCATTATGGGGCTCTGGTACGGCATCCTTTCCTTTACAGAAGATGACTGTAATTATATTTTAGCCAGGATCGGGATGGCTTTAGAGGGGATCATCCTTCTTGTCTGGGTCATCATTATATTTACCGGTATCTTCAGATAAGTGATACCAGGATCAAAAGGGCAAAATATAAGTATCAAAGCAGGCAGATGCGGATGTACAAGGAGGGAATACATTTTATGGATTATAGAACAATTTTACAGGAAGAAAACGATGCCGTAAGAGAACGGCTGGACCTTTCCATGGAGCGCGTGGCAGCCATGGGAGAAGATGATATCCGGCAGCCTTACGGCAATTATTTTAGATGTGTTTCCCGCTTTATATTAATGATCGGGGAACTGGTAAAAGAAAGAGAAGAGGGAAAAAAACTTTCTCTGCCTCAGTTACAGGAGCGAAATCACAGACTTTATGAAGATATTTTGCCTGAGCACTATGAGGTAAGCTTTGCAAACCCGGACTATGCGGTAAAAGAACTGGGAGAAGGCTACGGACAGATCTTATCTGCTCTTTATACAGAAATTCGTGGAGATATTGTCTATGCCTTTGAAATGCGCCTGGAAAATATCACGATCTTAAATGAAGTCTTTTTAGAGGTGTATAACCTGTTTGTCCAGGCATGGGAAGAAGGAACCGACCAGCCAAAAGAGCAGCAGATCAAAGATGCTTTTTACTGGTATGTCAGTGATTATTCAGACCTGCTGCTTCCATGGCGGATCAGAGAAGGACTGGACCCGAAACTTTCTTTTGCAAAAGATATCATTATGGAAAGTGACTTAAATGATCTTTCCTATTTATATGAGTTTGGTGAGTATATCTCAGAGTCTGAGTTAAAGCTGGCTGCTTTTATGAACACCCTTCCTCAGGAGACTGTGGATAAAATGGCAGATACCTATACAGAAGGTTACCGCAAAGGCTTTTCTGTTATGGGAAGAGACATTACCAAAAAGAAGACGGTGGTTGTAGAATATCAGCTTGGCTTTGAGCGGATGATCCGCAAAGCAGTGGAAAATTTCCAGAAAATGGGACTGGAACCCATCTTCTATCGTGCTGCTGTAGAGTCCTTAAACCGCAGACCAAACGGAAAACGAGGCTATTTTGGCGCTTCTGCCAACAAGCAGTATGATTATGATCACCGTTATGACAGCGCCCTTTATATGGGAAATGCCTTTAAAGAGAGAAAACTTTCTATTTTAAAGGCTGCTTATGAGCAGTACAGTGAACTGGCTTCCTGGTGTGCCGGCCCTGCTGTAGTAGAGACCTTCGGGGAAGAAGGCTTTACACCGGTAAATAAGAAAACAGCCCTTGCTTTAAATGATCATCAGCAGGAGCTGACACTAGCTTATGCAAATGAGTCACGCCAGGTCATCAACCAGTATATGCCGGGAGATGAAACCAGCTTTACTATTATTGCTTTCCCGAAGCCGGAGATCGGACCGGATTTTGAGGACATTTTCCGTGAGACCATTGCCATCAACACACTGGACTACGAAAAATACCAGAAGATCCAGCAGAAGCTGATCGATGCCTTAGACAAGGCGGACTATGTGGAGATCACAGGACGGGATGGAAATGAAACTTCCATGAAGGTGCAGCTTCATACGCTGACCGACCCTGAAAAGCAGACTAATTTTGAAAACTGCGTATCCGATGTAAATATTCCGTTGGGAGAAGTATTTACCTCTCCTGTGCTTACAGGCACAGAAGGCTTTCTTCATGTAAAAGAGGTTTATGTGGAAGATTATCTCTTTAAAGACCTGCGTATGGTATTTAAAGACGGAAAAGTAACCGAGTTTGGCTGCGGAAATTTCCCAGAGTCCAAAGAGCAGGGAAAAGACCTGGTAAAACAGGTGATCATGCGCGGCCACAGCTGGCTTCCGCTGGGTGAGTTTGCCATTGGAACCAACACCACAGCTTATGCGATGGCAAAGAAATACCAGATCGGCAGCAAGCTGCCTATCCTTATTGCTGAGAAAACAGGTCCACATTTTGCAGTAGGAGATACCTGCTACAGTTTTGCAGAAGACTCACCTATGTACAACCCGGACGGCAAAGAAGTGATCGCCAGAGACAATGAGATCTCCCTTTTAAGAAAAGAGGATATGTCAAAGGCATATTTCAGCTGCCATACAGATATTACGGTTCCTTATTGCGAACTGGGAGATATTGTGGCTGTGGGAAAAGACGGCAGCCGGATCACACTGATCAGACAGGGAAGATTTGCCTTAGAGGGAACAGAAGGTTTAAATGAGGCCTTAGATTAATATTTATTTCACAAAAAGTTCATTATTTTACTCTTGTAAAGAAGAGTAGATTTAGGTTATGATTAAGAGTAGCCTAAAATGCACATGTTTCAGTATAAGTACTGAAGAAAGCATTCAGGACGTTCGCACTGCGGGCGTCCTGTTCTTATTGTTTACAGAAAGGAGTATTTTACCTACTATGCTAAAAGTTTTATCAAAATGCATCCGTGAGTATAAGCAGGCATCCCTGAAAGCACCTTTGATGGTATCCCTGGAAGTGGTAATGGAGTGTATCATTCCATTTATCATTGCACAGCTGGTAAACCGGATGAAGGCAGGTGCCGGTTTTAGGGAGATCGCCATGTATGGTCTGGTACTGGTCATTATGGCTACGCTTTCTCTTATATTCGGTATTACTGCAGGTAATGCCTGTGCCACTGCTTCCTGCGGGTTTGCAAAGAACGTGAGAAAGGACCTGTTCTATAAGATCCAGGACTTTTCCTTTGAAAACATTGACCGGTTTTCATCTTCCTCTTTAGTTACCCGCCTGACTACAGACGTAACCAATGTACAGATGGCCTATATGATGATCGTCCGCATTGCCATCCGTGCACCACTTATGCTTATTTTTGCTTTTGCCATGGCCTTTATCATGGGCGGCAGAATGGCATGTATTTTTATCATTGTAGTACCCATACTGGGAATTGGCCTTTTTTCCATTATCCGTCTGGTCATGCCGCTGTTCCGCGCTGTATTTAACAAATATGATGCTTTAAATAATTCTGTTCAGGAAAATATTAAGGGCATCCGTGTTGTGAAATCTTATGTCCGTGAGGATCATGAGATTGAGAAATTTGAAAAAATTTCCACATCGATTTATAACGATTTTACATTTGCAGAAAAACTGATCGCATTCAATATGCCGCTGATGCAGTTCTGCATGTATGCATGTATGATTCTGATTTCCTGGTTTGGTGCAAAACTGATCGTTACAACCGGAAATGATCCGGTAAATGGTATGTCGACCGGTCAGCTGATGAGTCTCGTTGCTTATGCGATGCAGATTCTGATGAGTCTTATGATGCTGTCGATGGTATTTGTTATGATCATTATTTCCAGAGCATCTGCAGAGCGTATTGTAGAGATTCTTGATGAGAAAAGCGACCTTACAAATGGAGAATCTCCGGTAACAGAAGTAAAAGACGGTTCCGTTGTATTTGATCATGTAAGCTTCAGCTACACAGGGAAAAAGGATAAGATCTGTCTTTCTGATATTAATTTAAATATCAGATCCGGTGAGACGGTTGGTATCATCGGAGGAACCGGTTCTGCAAAGACAACGCTGGTTCAGCTGATCCCGAGACTTTATGATGTCACCGAAGGAAGCCTGAAAGTAGGCGGTCTGGATACAAGAAAATATGATCTGGAAGCTCTGCGTGATCAGGTAGCGATGGTTCTTCAGAAAAATGTGCTGTTCTCCGGAACGATCAAAGAAAACTTACGCTGGGGAAATGAAAATGCGACAGATGAACAGCTGATTCATGTCTGTCAGCTCGCCCAGGCTGACGATTTTATCCAGACATTTCCGGATAAATACGATACTTACATTGAGCAGGGCGGAAGCAATGTATCCGGCGGTCAGAAACAGAGAATCTGTATTGCAAGAGCACTTCTGAAAAAACCGAAAATCCTGATTCTGGATGACTCTACCAGTGCGGTAGATA
>ENA-OVFU01001414-OVFU01001414.1-human-gut-metagenome-genome-assembly--contig:-NODE-1414-length-10513-cov-4.066934_pt1 | contig 10513 bp, 7 predicted proteins | sample MGYA00237764_ERZ505407 | MGnify/ENA primary metagenome ERZ505407 (study PRJEB26158, sample SAMN06016366) | human gut metagenome | biome: human gut; feature: ankylosing spondylitis patient; material...
TGGGCTGTGCGTTCACTTCCGGCGATCATATTTCCCTTATCGTCAAAGGTATACTGGACTCCGTTAATGGTCTTTGTTACAGAAGTAACCATATGACCACTTTCATCTGCATACTTCCAGCCGCCATTTTCCTGTACCCAGGCATTGTACTCAATATTTCCGTTTCCGTCCAGATGATAGGTAAGGCCATTTTCATCCTGTTCCCAGCAGTTTAACGCCAACTGTCCGTCTGCCTTTTTATACTGCCAGTTTTCCCCGTTCTGGTACCAGCCTTCTACTCCTGTATAAGGCTTTAAAAGACCTAAAAAGGCTGCTGCACGCTCTGCCTGGTCAGCAGAATAGGTCTGGCAGAGCACATAGATTTTGTCTCCTGTATTCCGGATATAAAAATCATTGACCAGCAGTTTTTCCATCCGGTCTAATAATGCCTTTGCCTGCTCTTTCTGTTTTTCAGAAAGCTGTCCTGACTCCAGTTGTCCCCTCATGGAGTCTGCCATCATTTTTCCGTAATTTACCTTCAGATACTCATAATCTGCAGCTCCCAGCTTTACTGTACCGCTTTCTGTATCTGCCGGATTCAGACCGGACTCTGCCAGCTCCGCTTTTAAGGTTTCTACGCTAAAAGGCTGTCCGGAACCATCATCTGCAGGCAGGACCATGGCTGTATTGATGATATAACTTTTATTGGTTTCATCTACCATGGACGCCGCAAAATCGATTTTTCCGCTATCTTCCACAAGACCCGCTACGATCTCCCCGGAAAGAGCCGAAGAAGCGCCACTTCTGTCTACTTTATACTCTGCCGGTGCGCTAAATTCAAAGCCGCCCATACGGCTTGTTACAGTCTGACCATTAATATAGCTTAAGCCCAGCGGATCTGCAAAAGCTGCAAAAGCACCTGCTGCCGCCAGTGACATTCCAAGAGCCAGTGTCAGCACGTTTCTTGATAAGGTACGTTTTTTCATATATATTCTCCCTGTACTTTCAAATATATTCAACCCATGTACTCTCAGGATCTTTTTGTATCCGATTTTGCGAGTACATTTAACTAAAAAAGCAGGGGCCGACTCAGGCAAAATGCCTGTGAAACAGCCCCCGCAAATCTGTGTCGTGCTTTTTATTGTAATATTTATTCTGCTTTCTGTCCAGCCATGATCATCATAATATCATTGCTGCGGTTTACAAAGTTAGTCATACGCTCTGGTGACAGCTGACCATGTGCCAGGCTTGCCAGATCATACAACTGTTCGCAGATCTTAACTGTATTTTCGCCTTCTTTGTTCTCCAGGACATATTTAACCAGAGGATGGTTTGCATTTAATACAAGAGTCTCTCCTGTTGCGCCAAACGCACTCATATCCATGCCGCCCATGTTGTACATCTTCATCATATCCTGCATACGTCTGGTTTCCTCAGATACAGTGATCATAGACGCAACAGATGCATTCTTCATCTTCTCAACCTTGATATCCAGCTTGTCATTATTTAAAGCCTTCTTAAATACCTCTGTCAGCTCTTCGCTGGTCTTCTTAAAGGCTTCGTCATCTTCCTTTACTTCTTCCTTGAAAGAAGCATTTAAGTCTGTATCAATACGCAGGAACTTAAGTCCTTCATGCTTCTGCTCTACATGGCTGATAAACGGATTATCAATAGCAGCAGGCATGATCACTGCATCAATTCCTTCTTCCTTAAACAGATTGATGTACTGGCTCTGCTCTTTCTCGTCAGTTACATAAAAGATCTTATTCTCGTGTTTTTCCTTGTTCTCCTCCAGGCAGTCAGCGAGAGTCAGGTACTTGCCGTCCAGATTCTTGTAGAGGATGTAGTCTTTCATCTTCTCGTCAAACTTCTCATCCTTTAAGCAGCCGAATTTGATGAACGGGTTGATGTCGTCCCAGTATTTCTCGTAATTCTCGCGGTCTGTCTTGCACATGCCGGACAGCTTGTCCGCAACCTTCTTTGTGATATAGTCGGAGATCTTCTTAACGAACCCATCATTCTGGAGAGCACTTCTGGATACATTTAACGGAAGATCCGGGCAGTCGATCACTCCTTTTAACAACATCAGGAATTCCGGAATGACTTCCTTGATATTATCGGCAATGAATACCTGATTATTATAGAGCTTGATCTTGCCTTCGATGCTCTCGTACTCCATATTGATCTTCGGGAAGTAGAGGATACCCTTTAAGTTGAACGGGTAGTCCATGTTCAGGTGAATCCAGAATAACGGCTCCTTGAAATCCTGGAATACCTTACGGTAGAACTCCTTGTACTCTTCGTCTGTGCATTCATTCGGATGCTTGTTCCAGAGCGGGTTCGTATCGTTTACGGCAACCGGGCGTCTTGCGATCTTATATTTCTCTTTCGCCGGGGAAACCTCAACTGTCTCCTTAGTGCCGTCCTCTTTTTCCTTCTCCTCTGTCTTTGCAGGCTCTACGATCGTCTCGATAATTGTATCTTTATCGGTGAGCTCGTCCTTTTCGATCGTGTCGTACTGCGGCTCAGCAGTCTCATCGTTTAAGTAGATCTCAACCGGCATGAACGCGCAGTATTTATCGAGGATCTCTCTTGCACGGTACTCATTTGCGAACTCAGCGCTGTCCTCATTCAGGTACAGGGTGATCACGGTTCCGTGTCCTTCCTTTGTGCCCTCTTTCATGTCGAACTCGGTACCGCCCTCAGACTCCCAGTGGACCGGCTTTGCATCCGGCTTGTAGGATAAGGTATCGATCGTTACTTTGTCGGCTACCATGAACGCGGAGTAAAAACCAAGTCCGAAGTGACCGATGATCTGGTCCTCGTTTGCTTTATCTTTGTACTTGTTTAAGAAATCCTGCGCACCGGAAAAAGCGATCTGGTTGATATACTCGTCAACCTCGTCCTCTGTCATTCCAAGACCGTTATCTTCGATCCGGATCGTCTTTTCCTTCGGGTTTACAGTAACCTGAACTTTATAGGTCTCATCATCCGGTGTCTCGTACTCGCCCATCAGGGCCAGCTTCTTTAATTTTGTGATGGCATCGCAGCCGTTGCTGACTAACTCACGGTAGAAGATATCGTGATCGGAATACAGCCATTTTTTGATGATCGGGAATATATTCTCACTGTTGATTGAAAGACTTCCACTTTTTGCCATGTTAAACCACTCCTTATTTCTATTCCTGCGGCGCGGGGGAATTTCTCATAATTCCTTCGGACCGCTTATTTTCATTTATCGTTTTCCAGCTGCCTTTTTAACAGCTGTTCTGTTCAACATGACATATTTTAATACCAGGAAATCAAAATGTCAATAAAATTAGCACTCATTTTTGATGAGTGCTAATAAAATTTTTATAAACTTTTTTCTCTTTCGCCTTTGCTATGGGCGGGTCAGTCAATTTATGATCTCACTTAATTCTCGCTCTCGATCGGAATAAACACTCTTGCAGTCTCCTCCTGCTCATGTTTCTTCCGCTCGTTCTTCGCCGCAGCCACAGCCATCTCGCAGAGTGCCATCTGGGATCCCACCGGGAGTTTTCCACGGCGGTCCGGCTTCTCGTATGTTCCGTCCGGCTGTAAGACATGGGCTTTTAAGTTGTCCTCAAGCTCCAGCTCCATATACTTCCGGATCCTGTCTTTCAACTCTTCCCTCAGTACCGGGAACAGGATCTCCACGCGGCGGTCCAGGTTTCTCGGCATCCAGTCGGCGCTTCCCATGTATATCTCTTCGCTTCCGTCATTCTCGAAGATAAAGATCCGCGCGTGTTCCAGAAATTCCCCGACGATGGAGCGGACTTCAATATTCTCGGAAAGTCCCGGAATTCCTGCCTTCAGACAGCAGATTCCACGGACCACCAGATGGATCTTGACACCAGCGCAGGACGCCTCATATAAGGCCGCGATGATCTCTTTATCACAGAGAGAGTTCATCTTTGCAATAATGGAAGCCGGCTTTCCTGCCCGGGCATTCTTCGTCTCACGCTCAATCAGACGCAGGAATTTTGTTCTCAGCCACAGCGGTGCCACGGAGAGCATATTCCAGTTTAAGGGTTCCGAATAACCGGAAAGCATGTTGAAAACTGCTGTGGCATCCTCACCGATCAGCGGATGACATGTCATGATTCCGCAGTCCGTATAGAGCTTTGCGGTGGAATCGTTGTAGTTACCGGTTCCAAGGTGAACATATCTGCGGATGCCGTCCTCCTCTCTCCGGACTACGAGGGTAATTTTCGAGTGGGTCTTTAAGCCCACAAGGCCATAGATCACATGGCAGCCTGCTTTCTCAAGTTTTTTTGCCCAGATAATATTGTTCTCCTCATCAAATCTTGCCTTCAGCTCAACGAGTACGGATACCTGTTTTCCATTCTCTGCCGCTGCAGCCAGGGCCGCGATGATCGGGGAATTTCCGCTGACACGGTAGAGGGTCTGCTTAATCGCCAGCACTTCCGGATCTCTCGCCGCTCTTCTGACAAAGTCCACAACCGGATCAAAGGTCTCGTAAGGATGCATCAGAAGAATATCACCTTTCCGGATATTCGTAAAGATATCATCGTCATTCATCAGTGCCGGAACCGGCTGCGGCGTATATTTCGGTGTCTTCAAATGATCGTATCCGTCAAGTCCGTACATCTTCATAAGGACCGTCAGATCCAGAGCGCCCGGAATCTCGAAGATGTCTTCCTCGTTGACTTCCAGCTCCCGTTTTAATACCTTGAGGAGTCTCTGGTCCGCCTTATCCTCGATCTCCAGACGGATGACCTCGCCCCACTGCCTGCGCTTTAACTGCTTCTCGATCTCCTCGAGAAGATCCACAGCTTCCTCCTCGTCAAGGGAGAAATCGGCGTTTCTCATGATTCGGAACGGGTGGGATGTCACGATATCGTAGTTTAAGAACAGCTGCTGCATGTTCCGCTCGATGATCTCCTCCAGAAAGATCACATTCCGCGTCTCGTTGTGGTCCTCATCGGTGGTCACCGGGAGGCTTATGATCCGCGGAAGCACCGCCGGAACCTGTACCATGGCAAATTCCAGTTCCTCATCGCCGTCTTTTTTCTTCAGCAGTGCCGCGATATTTAAGGATTTATTCCGGACAAGGGGGAACGGTCTCGAGGAGTCCACCGCCATCGGGGTGAGTACTGGGTAAACCTCCTCCCTGAAATACCGGTCCACAAACTCTCCCTGTTCCGGTGTCAGGTCCTCATGGCACTCGATCAGATTTAATCCGTTATTTCTGAGTGCCGGGAGCAGGGACCGGTTGTAGGTATTATACTGCTGAACCACCAGTTCATGGGTCCGGACGCTGATCTTATCCAACTGTTCCTGAGCCGTCATTCCGGCGATATCCGGTTTTTTATATCCGGCATGGACCATGTCCTTTAAGGAGGCCACGCGGACCATGAAAAACTCGTCCAGATTTGATGCCGTGATGCTTAAGAATTTTAAACGGTCAAAGAGTGGGTTGGTCTTATCTCTGGCTTCCTCCAGTACACGGCAGTCAAACTCCAGCCAGCTCAGCTCTCGGTTTACATAATTTTTCGGATCCTGAAAATACTCAATTCCCTGTTCTTTTCCTTTTCTGGCCTTCTGTGTATTGTCTTTTTTTTCTTCTTTTTTCATCTTTCTTTACCGCCTCCCTGAATGCGTTGGTTCCGGTCAGACCTGACTATACATACTTTTTATGGCGAAGCACCGGCCGAATTCCAAAAATCTCCTCGAAGAACGCCGCCTTCTGTTCAAAGGAAACAGACTCCAGCGTAATATCGCCGTGATAATCTGTCGTGATGATCAGGTTCTGATCCTTCACGGTCATCCGGCAGTCCGCGAGCTTCGCACTGTGTCCGCGGTCCATGGAATTCGCCAGACGCAGCATTGCTGTGAGCTTTGCGATCAGAAGCATGACCTCGTTCTGCCCGCTGAAGCTGTCCGTCACTTCATCTAATTCTGTCTCCATCCGGACCATATTGTAATCGAAATCCCGGATATTATAGCGAACCACATTTGCGATGATCTCCCGCTCCAAATGGGAGATACCGATGATCTCCGTGGACATGATGATGTTGTAAGCGCACTCATTGGAATTCCGGACACTGATAAACTTTCCGCAGGCATGGATCAGCACCGCGATCTGCAAAAGCAGGCGCTCTCTCTGCCCCATTCCGTGGTATTTCCGCATTGTATCGAAGATCTGGAGCACATATTTCTCGACAGTCTCCGTGTGCCGGCTTAAGCACTGGTAGCGTTTTGCCATGGAACGGGAAGTGCTGATAATATCGTTATCAAAATTGTGCCGGAATTTTATAAGCTTCTTGTCCGCCGCGAACTCCGCCGCGATCCCGTCACAGAGCCGTACCCCGGGGATCCAGATCATCTCTGCTCCCGTCATCTCAAGAAACTTCTTATAGATCACCGCGCATGGCATAAGTAAGGAAGCGTACTCCCTGTTCACCCCGAAATGCTCCTCCATCTGCTCTTCATTCATCGTGCTCAGGCGGGTGTAAAACTCTTCAAACTGCTCTCTCGTGATCCTCGAAAGCGGCTTTCCGTCTTCCCCGTACCGGAACAGATATAAGATGTTCTCACCGATCCCGATCAGGTGCTTGATCTTCCGCTCCTTTAAATACATTTTTTTATAGTTCTGGAGTTCATTGTCCACCATCTCATCAATCAGCTCCCGGTACTGTTCCATCGTCGTATCGACCTCTTCCAGAGTACTGCGGATCCTCAGAACACCTAACGGCAGATTTTCCGTATTCACCAGAAGATTTTTATCAAACATGGATATCTGCATACTGCCAAATCCCACGTCCACGATTGCGGTTCCCTGCTGGATATTCTCATCAAACTCGTCATCGGACACCGCGATGGCCTTGTAGCCCAGAAACCGCTGCTCCGAGTTGCTGATGATCCGTACCTGGATTCCGGTGCGGACACGGATCTGATCCAGGACGATCCGGTTATTTCTCGCCTCGCGCATCGCACTTGTGGCGTAGGCACGGTATTCCGTGACTTTATAGGATTTCATGATCCTTGCAAAATCCGCAAGCACATCGCAAAGCTCCTCCACCATCTCATAGCTGATCTTTCCGTTATTGTAGGTATCTTTTCCCAGCGCAGTGACGTGGCGGATCTGATCCAGTTTTCGGATCTTGTTGCGGTTTGAGATCTCATAGATCCCCATCTCCACCTCAAAGGATCCCACATCGATGGCTGCAAATGTAAGGGCTGCCATGTTTTTTCCTCCTTGCTCTGTGCGCGACGATCACCGGACCCGTTTTGTGTCCGCCATATCGCCTGCATCAAATATCTGTTGATATAAGAATCGGTCCGGATTTTCCCGGACCGTATCTCTCTAATAATTACCTAAAATTCTCATGACGGAAGCTTCCGCAGCAAGACCGGTCAGCGCGTTTCTCACTCCCGCATCGCTTAAATTTCCTTCGAAATCCACGAAGAACCGGTACTCGAAGCTCTTTTCCGGAATCGGTCTAGATTCGATCATCGTCATATTGACATTGTTGAAAATGAAGTTTCCAAGGATGTTGTATAGGGAACCGCTCTTATGGGCGATCTCGAAAGCCACGCTGATCTTTCCGGCGGTCTTTGCGTACACCGGCTCTTTTCCGAGGATCAGGAATCTTGTCGTATTTCCCTTGACGTTGTTGATCTCCTTTGCGAGGATCTCCATTCCATAGAGTTCTCCCGCTGTACGGCTTGCGACAGCCGCCTGGGACGGATCCTTCTCCTCCATGACCTTCTTTGCAGCCACAGCCGTGTTTAAGACAGCGATCTGTTTCCAGTCTTTATGGACGGACAGGAAATCAGAGCTCTGGGCCAGAGCCTGGGCATGGGAGTAAACGGTTCTGATATCGGAGAGCTTCGCTCCCGGAACGCCGAGCAGCATATGGGCAACCGGGACATAGACCTCGCCGACTATGTAATTCTTGTACTTTAAGAGCAGGTCGTAATTGTTGATCACGAAACCTGCAGTGGAATTCTCGATGGGAAGTACCGCATAATCAGCGCGTCCCTCTTCCACCTCGCGCATCGTGTCCTCGAACTCCGGAACATGGTAAAGATCCGCGTCCTCGCCGAAATATAACTTCGCGGCGGCATGGCTGTAAGCGCCCTCGACGCCCTGGAAGACGATCTTTTTATTCTTCTTCCCGATGGTCTCCACTTCCGTAAATCCGGTGTCCATTCCCATACCGTGAGCGGATAACAGGCTGTACTGGTATCTGCGGCTGACGGACATTAACTGGGAAAAGATCTCCTTTACCGCCTCTTTATTGAACTCACTGTGGGCCAGCTCCTGAACCGCTGCGATCTTCTGTGCCTCTCTCGCCGCATCGTAAACGGCTTTTCCTGTTCCGATCTTATATTCCGCCACATCTCCGCATACGGACATGCGCTCCTCAAACAGACGGACGATCTCTTTATCGATCACGTCCAGCTTGTCCCTGCATTCTTTTAAGTCAAGATTTTTCATATATTTTATGCCTCTGCTTTCTGTCATTTCTCCCCAGGTATTTCCCAAAATTTCTTTTGCTTTTTCAGCAGATCTCTCCGAAACCTTGTCCTGTCATATCATTTCAAGCCATTTTATCCGCCTGAAACCTTATTGTTTTTCTTCCTGCATTTCTTTCAGCATTCTGATCAATACATTTCTAGTGTAAGCACCCGGATGTTTCCGATCTTCGGCTTCCAATTCTTTTACATAGAACGGTTTTCCGTAGTAGATCGTAATATGGGACGGGGTGATAAACGGGAAGTGTTTTTCCAGCACCTCCGCCGTTCCTGTCATCGCCACCGGGACCACCGGACAGCCGGATTTCTCCGCAATCTTTAAGCTCCCCTCTTTAAACGGAAGGAGCTCCGTGATATCTTCGTTCGGATTTCTCGTTCCCTCCGGGAAAATCCAGATGGAAACGCCGTTTTTTACCTTCTCGATTCCCTGAAGGATCATCTTTAAGCCTTCTTTGATGTTCTTTCTGTCTAAGAACAGGCAGTTCACGTTCACCATCCAGGTGCGTAAGAGTGGGATCTTTTCCATCTCCTTTTTTGCGACGAAACCGAGCAGTGTCGGAACTGTCGTGTAGCCCGCAAGAATATCAAAATAGCTTCTGTGGTTTCCAACATAGAGGACCGCTGTGTCTTCCGGTATATTTTCCGCGCCCTTCACCGTCACGGTCACCCCCGCCAGCTTTAAGAGTACCTTGAACACGGACCGGACGACCTTGATCGTCTCCAGATCCCGCGCGTGGGGATCTTTCTTTCCAAGCGATACCTGTGCCACAAGGAACGGATAGCTGAAGATCAAAAATCCCACCAGTGTGAACAGGACAAGTAATAATCTTATCATAAGTAACAAACCTCCCATATTTTCTTTAACAGTAACGGTGCTCTCTTACGGTCAGCACAGCAGGTGTGCCCACCTATTGAACAATTGCCTTTCATACACTTTAAAGAGTTACAGCAATGAGGTTCATAAGTTATATTATATTAAATAAACCTCTTATTTGCAACTCAAATGCACCTCGAATCCATCTAAAATCCAGCTCAAATCTGTCTATATATTGGCTTTTCCGTTTCCGGATCTCTGGAAAGGATTTCCTCTTTTCCTCCTGTCAGATATTCAAAGAGAAGTCCTGTCATGAACCAGAACGGAGCAAAATCCAGCCGGATCACGCCGTCAACGCTCAGCATCCGCCCGGTGTAATCCCACGGACATATCCCAAGGCTTTTCAAGAATGTTCCCGTGAGGTATTCTGCGGAAAAGATCAGGACCATGTCCAGGATCCCATGGCGGAAGATCCTGTCCTTTACCGCGATCTGTCCCCGGTCTCCGATCCAACTGTCCACCCATTTCCCGATGGGCCCCAAAAGGATTCCCATTCCATATATCGGGAACATGTATATTGATGTCTTTCCCATGAATTTCATATCTCCAGCCGCAAAGCCTTCCACGGAAGTCAAAAGGATCTCAAGTCCCCATCCCGTCAGACCGCAGAGCATAAAATTCCTGACCCATTGTCTCCATCCGCCGCCGGAGCTTTTTTTTACTGCAATTTTCTGATTTCTGTTTTTCTGCTTCCATCTGTTCATGAAACCAGTATCTGTGATTCTCCGATCCGCTATGCAGCCTTTTCCACGGTGCTTTTTTCCACTTTTATTTTTCTGCGGCTCATGCCCTGGAAAGCCAGGATCGGCCGCTTACTCTATACATACTGATTTTTTTCCGGATCGTACTCATAATCGATCGACGCGAGTTTCTCATCCACGTCTTTCCTGTCTAGACAAAGCGACCTGCACAACTCGTCCATGTCCGGGTAATTGTCCCGCAACTGCGTGTTGATATAGCTTAACAGCATGACCGGATCTTTCGGTATATTCACCATCTCTCCCCTTTCCCGGATGATTCTTTCTCTCCAAACCATCCGCCGTCTTTACTTTCTGAAGCCTCCTATGTTATACTATAAACCATATGTGAGATGATTGCAAACGAAAGGGGATTTTAAAATCATGAAACACCTTC
>ENA-OVFU01001415-OVFU01001415.1-human-gut-metagenome-genome-assembly--contig:-NODE-1415-length-10511-cov-15.598030_pt1 | contig 10511 bp, 9 predicted proteins | sample MGYA00237764_ERZ505407 | MGnify/ENA primary metagenome ERZ505407 (study PRJEB26158, sample SAMN06016366) | human gut metagenome | biome: human gut; feature: ankylosing spondylitis patient; material...
TTGTCACATCTTCTCCGAAACGGTCAACCATTGTTTTCATCAGACTGTTATCACATCGTAAATCCACAAGGACTTTCTCGCCTGAGAACATAAAGAATACTTCTTTTGTGTAATTCTCAATATCAAAATCATCAGGCATAGGAATAATATCCTTATCCAGTATCTCCGGCTTGGAAGCAATACGGTCTACCCTGAAATTGATAACCTTGCTTTTCTTCTCAGAGTATCCGAGAACATAATAATAGTCCCCACACCAGAGAAGTTTATACGGGTTCAGCTTATAAATCTCGCCCTTATTCTTCAGAACCTTTTTCTTTAATCCGGTATAATCATAATACTGAAAAGAAATCTGTTTACCTGCGTTAATGGCTTCATTTATAGCGTCGATGATGTAATATATCTGCTCATTATCTGGCTTAATTCGATTGACCACATAATTATTACGCTTCAACTTTGCCACCTGCCCCGGACTGGTCATCGTATGTATCTTCTCAATCAGCGTTTCGCTTTTCTTCTTTGTAATGAACTTCGATGACTCTACTGCATCTATCAGCAGTTTCAGCTCCGGCAGTTCAAACTTTCGGCTGGCTACAAAATACTTGCTTTGCGTCGAATGAATGGTTACAATATCCAGTCCATATTCCACAAGAGCTGCTATATCCTTCGTTATGGTTGTCCTGTGAGCAGAAATCCCATATTCCTCATTCAAAATCCCGATGAGCTGCGTTGTAGAAAGCGGGTGTTCTTCATCAGTACGCTCCAACAAGATTTTCAGTAGATATAGTATTCTTGGTTTTGCTTCCATACATTTATCCTTTCTCGAACAGACTCACCGCAAATTACAGTAAATTTCACCCGATTTCTTTTAAAATACCCATCAGTACAAAACGAGCATTGTCATATTCATAGGAACAGGTAGACAGTGTAAGCAGTCTGTCCTCATCGGATACAGTTGTCCCGGAGGTAAACAAGGAATTATCCAGCGCTGTTTTCAGCAGTCCGCTGCGTTCCTCTTTCGTTTTCTCAAATTCATACACCTTTGAATCTGACGGTGTAACATATCCGGCGATCAGCTTCACTTTATAATTCTGCTTTGGTGTGAGCAGATACAAAACAGAATGTTCTTCGTAATATTCCTGCTTACTGTATTTAGGCAGAGAGCCGAACATCGTGTTGTTTTTCATATTATGACCGTAGATAATGGTATGCAGATCAGAACAATCGGCGGCGTTTCGGTAATCCATAAAAAGCGTTCCCGCTATATTCCAAGTACCGTCAAGCAGTCGGCGAAGATAATACTCGTTATCCTTGCTCTGTACTACCGGATAGTTGATTTCGGTATCCGGGCAATAGAGCCAAGCAATAATGTCCTTGTTTTCTTCCTGCAAACGCTCAAAGTCTACCGTAATTGGTGCAGTTTCAGAAACAGGCTTTATCGCAGATTCTGTTTGTCCATTCTCCGTTTGCTGTGTTTGTGGTGCGGTTTCTACCGCTTTATCAATCAGCACATCATTCTGTCTTTGACTGTCCTGTGTTTCTTTCCAATAATCATAAATGTGATATGCAGATAAAGAAAAAACAGTTATACATACAGATAAAATCAGGATTTTCCATACCTTTTTAATAGCGTAACACCGTCCTTATTTGTCTGCTTTTTTATCATGCACCTTAGTCAGCTCATAAGTGCCGCCGATTGTTCCTTCGCCGCCGATGAGGATGAGGGTATCGCCTTTGACACTAAACTCATAGGTTGCGTCATGTGCCGATTCGTTCACAAAGTCGATATATAGCTGATTGTCCTTGATTTCATAGGTAAAATCATAATCTGCAAGGGTGAGGAGCATTGCACCGCTGCCTTTGCTTGACTGAGCTTGTCTTTTGTATTCTGTTTGATTTGATGTGCGGGCAATCCGTTCGGTGTCAGTTGGTTTTTGGGAAATTTGCCGAGGCTGCTTATTGTTTTGCTATGCTTGATTTTGAACACTATTCTCTGACGAAGGCGAAGGTGCTTTGTCAAATGTTCTGAGTATTTTTTCAATTTCTTTTTCTTGTTCGTCCATTTGATTTCTCCTTGTTCGATTTCTTTCCGAAAATCGGCAAAGCGCTTTTTTTGCCGCCTTTCGGAAAGGGACTTCCGAAGAAATCCTTTTCGTAAGGAAAAGGCGGCAGCGGAAGCTCCGCTACCGCCATCCTTAAATGGTTAGCTATCTGTTATTTCACAGATTTTCTTTTTTAGTATAAACAGTAGTTGTCACAACTCCGAAGCCGCTGACGAACAGCAGAGCGATCCACAGCCACTCATACTGTTGTCGCCGGTCTGCGGATTCTGAACATCATCCGAAGGCTTGGTGGTATCGTCAGACTTGGTAGGAGCGGCAGGTTTGGTTGCCTTCTGACCTTCTTCGATAGTCTGAGTCGTTACTGCAGAGCCACCGGCAGAATCAAAGGTTACGGTATAGTTTTTATTTCTTTGTTGTAACAGTCTTAGCTTTTGACCAGCCTGAATAAATCCTTATGGATTTGCCGTTAATCTTAACTGTCTTATAGGTGCGAACTCTTACATAATACTTTTTCTTGCCCGAAAGCTTTGAAATTTTCTTTGATACTGTTGTATTCTTGCCTACTGTTACGGTCTTAGCCTTGCTGAATTTACTTGAGGCACTGTACTGTACCTGATAGCCTGTTGTCTGTGTAGCCTGCTTCTTCCACTTTACTGTAAACTTCTTTGAACCTGCTTTAAGTGAGGAAATACTTGTTGCCTTTGGCTTGATTGTGAAATAAAGCGTCTTTGTTCCGCTGTATTTACCCTTAAAGGTAATCTTTACTGCGTACTTGCCAACATACTTTCTGCCTTTTGCATAAGACACAGTATAGTCAGTATTCTTAACAAGTGTCTTTCCTGTTCTGTCCTTAACAATAACCTTAGCTGTTCTAACCTTTCCGTTATATGTTAATGATGTTGCTTTAAGCTTTATGCTTGATGCCTTTGGAATTACTGTTGTTGAAAGAGTTTTCTTACATACCGAACAGTAATTTACTATCTTGCCGTTTGCTGTTGGGGTTGCCTTTGTTACGGTTTGCTTTGTGGTGTGGGCAATCTTAGCAATATTGCCCCAAGATGCAAGGTCGGTTATTTCCTTTGTACCGAGTACATCTTCATAGAACTTGCCACAACCTTCGCACTTGTAGTATGCTTCCTTACCGCCCTCTGTGCAGGTGGCAGCTTTCGCAGCAACCAAAGTCAGATTGTGAGTGTGCGGTACAGTTTTGTAATATCCGCAGGTGTCGCAAACATTGTCAGAACCGTAATCGTGAGCCGCTTCGTCCTTTTTGTCATGGCAACGAGAACATTCATGCCAGTGGTTAGTATCATCAGACTTCCATTCTGTGCCTGCGGTATGTCCGGGAGCCGGAATCTTCACACTGGTTTTATCGGTAATTTCTACCGATCCTGTTGCATCTGCGAACCACTTGTCACAGCCATCGCAGGTGTAGTATGCGGAATTGCCCGCAGTAGTGCAGGTGGCAGCTTTCGCAGCAACCAAAGTCAGATTGTGAGTGTGTTCTTCGTTTTTATTTTTGTAATAATATGTAACAACCGTTCCGTCCGAAACAATAGGCTTATTCAAGCCGTCAACCTTTATAAATTCATAATCATAAAGTGTTTTTGCCGGTGTTAAATCAAGCTTTGTGCCGTATGGCACGGTAAATGTTCCGCCGGCAGTGTTTGGAATTTCAGAGCCGTCCTCAAATTTATACTGAATTGAAACGGTTGTGTAGCGCTGTGTTTCCGTATTGTCGTCTGCAAGCACATTTCCGTTTTCATCGAGCACCTGAAATGCCACGGTATCGCCGCTCTTAAGCTGTGCATCAGACGGAATTTGATAAATAAGCGAGCAACTCTTTAAGCCTGAATTAAAGTCGCTTTTGATGTGATCCAAAGCACCTAGCGGCCAGAAATTTGCCTTATCATTCCAAACAGGAATGTCAAAGGTTTGTACTGTTTGAAGCGGATTCCCCGATGAATCGGTCGCAACGCTTCCGTCGGAGTGCTTAATCCACATTTTGAATTTTAATTGTCGTGCATTTTTATCTGAAATGTTTTGAATAACAGTTCTAAGCTCGATTTTTTTACCGTTCATATTAGTATTAAATCTGCTTTTGCTGTTGCCGCTCAAAAGTCGGTCATTGCGATTATATGTGTAATTATAATATGAACTTGTTTCAAGGTCGGTAAAATCAGCCGACTTTGAATAAGCGCCCGTATATTCCTTAACCTCGGGAGTTGCAACATAAAGGTCTACATCCTTAACAAGCTGAGACATTCGCTTGAAGCCCTGCAAACGGCAAACCTCACAGAATTGATAGTTTGTGTCTCTCATTATGCACTCATAACTTGAAACAAGCATTTTTGAGCCGTAAGCATTGCGGCAGGTATATGTGTTTCTAAAACCTAAAAGCTGTCGCCATTTTATCTTTTCCGGTTCTTCAACCGAGGAAAGATTGAGTGATTTAAGTTCCTTATCGTCAAGCAAATATCCGTTACTGTATTCATCACCGAGACCGAGCAAACCGTGTCCAAACTCGTGTGCAAAAGTTTTTGACGCACGATAACTGTCTGATGGCGAAATGAAATAATGGAAGCCGTATTCACGGTTATTATAAGCACCGCCGAAATCTGATTTTGTGTTTACAACCATAGCGAACTGAGCAATATAATCGTGAACATAATAATAAGGCTCATATTCCGAACCGGACGGAATTGTGTTTGGATCACACTTTTTTTTGATATGAGCATCGTGAATTTTCTCGATAAATTCAGGACCGATACATCTCTCAAAAATATGATTTTTCCACTGACTTCCGTGGAGATTATTAGAAATAACAGGCGAATTATATTTGTCGACTATAACATCAAAGAAGGTGCTTCCACCATTGTCAAAAGTCGATTCGGAAGCTGTGCAAAGAGCGTAAACATTGAATCTGTCGGCATAACTGCGATACGGTTCATATTTCATAGCGTCCTGCCAAAGTCGTTTGACATCATTGATGAATTTGCCCTGCTGACTTTTTGTGTATCCCTCGCCGCAAACGACAACAACCATATTTTCCGTGTCGCTGCGTGTTTTTTGGATGGTATAAACAGGGATGGTAGGATTAGAATATTTTCCGTCATTTGAATACCACGGACCGAGGGTGAGCTGAATGCTTTGCTCGGTGCTGACATTCCAATCGGGATTTGCGTCCTCGGCAGGTTCCGAAATTGTATAATCATCCTCTTGCTTATTTGGAGCAGAGCCGATATAAGGACTGCTTTGTGAGCCGCTGCCGGAAGTTGTAACAAAATATTCGGAATCGAGATAAAATGCAGGTCTTACGCCCAAATCGGAATACCACGGAGCATAACGACCGACCTGACCCGATGAACTGATATAACGCATATCGTGATTGCAATCGGTAACAGGAGTGCGAAGCCAATAAGGCCAAGCCATACCGTCATTATTATACGCAACATAATAACCTTTGAGATTTTTCCACACGGCATTAGCCTGCTTTACATCAAGAAGAAAAACCTTTTCGGTTGTAGTTTCAAAATATGAACTGTCGTAGTTTGCCACCGCTTCCGAAATATCGGTGTAGTATAACAAATCCGAATTTGCGTCTCCATCAACTATGCCCTTGTTGTATTCGGGATGAGAAACGAGAGAACGCTGGGTAACGGTTTTCATTGCCGCAATTTCAGATTTTGAAAAAGCGTTGAGAAAACCCGCTTTTTCGTTGTACGCTCCCACACCGCTTACATATCCGTCTTTCGGAGGGTTGCCGCAAAGCCAATCGACTTTGCCTTCAGCTGCGGTCGAATTTAACCAAGAACGCATATTGCTGTCTTTCCAATAGTTAGAACCGTAATCATCACGCTTATAGCTTCTGCTGTGTGATTTTGAATTGCTGTTGTCATTTGTTTTGGCATCATATGCAAGGGTGTCAACAATTTTGTCTGCAAGCATAAGCGGTCCGTTATTGTCAATGCTTACACATCGCCAAAGAATTGAGGCATTGTTATACGCGCCCATTTTAACATAGTCGCCAACTTTAATATTGGGCTTTGATGCCGCCTGAATGGTCATCGGCAAAACGGAAATTGCCATGCACAATGCCAAGAATATTGCGGTTATTTTTTTCGTCATTAAGGAACCTCCTTTATAAGCTATATATTTGCTTTTATTGTATTGTAAGGTGTTATATGTGTCAATGAAAATCCAATTAAATTTTTGTTAATTTTACAGCCGACACATTTAATATTACACGAAGAAGAAAATCTTATTAAATATGCAAAAAGGCTTCTGCCCAAAACAGGGCAAAAGCCTTAAAAATTATGCGATTTTTAGGTTTAGTTGCAAGCCAATGGGGACTATTTCATCTGCCCGAAAACACGTTTTTGAAAAAAGTGTTGCAAAAGCGGTTGAACACAAAGATTTTCATATCCGATAAGCCTGAATTTTGCGGCGCAATCGGTGCGGGATTGTTTGCCGTTGACAGCGACAGATTGTTGGAAAGGCTCGAATGTAACGCCTTGAACATAAACCCGAAAAATCTTGTGATTTTAATCGGAACGAATGACATCGGCATAGGAGTTCCGACCGAGTACACCTTGAAAAATATAAAAGAAATTTTGCAAAGAATGCAGACACTTTGCTCGAATACCGCCGTAAAAAGCAGTATTCGGGCATAAAAAAGCCTCGGAACACGAATGTTCCGAGGTGATGGCAGATTATATCAACTGTCAAGTCTTTAAAGGTGGAGATTTGTCCATATGGTATCAGATGAAAATCATTCGTGTTTTGCGGCGAATTCTTTTAATAATTTCATTGCAATGACATCATGCTTTTTCAAAAACATATGCCCTCCGCCATCTATAAAATGAAGTTGCACCCGTTTGGAATCTTGCATTCCGATCGGCATCGTACTTTTATATGCTTCTGCCGCACGTTTGGCATAAGAAACATCTACGATTTTATCCTTTGTACCATGCACGATGCACACCCTGCCGGCGTAGTTCTTAATTTCTGCAAAGGCATCCATTTGCATGACATCCATTGCATAGCAACACCCCAATTTCATCAGTCCGCAGCGGAAAGTATCGGGAACATTTTGCGGATCAAATTTTGCCATCATCATTTTTCCGGCTCTGGCGTCATCCGGGATACACAATGCCGGATAAAACAGGACAAGTTTTTCTATCGGAAAGTTGTTCTTTGCTGCCACCAAAGCAGACACAAAACCGCCCTGACTACATCCCATCAATAAAATTTTTTCAGAATCTGTATAGGAAAGATTTCTAACATATTCAATGACCGCTTTCAGATCTTTGGTTTCTGTCAGAACAGACATCTCTGTGGTTTTTCCGTCACTTTTTCCACACATAACAGAACCGCCACAAAAATCAAATGTAAATGCAACATATCCCATTTCAGCCAAAAAAGCCGCATAATGTTTCACACTGTCTTGCCATGCCATAAATCCGTGACATACGATTGCAATCGGAAGATGATCTCCTTTTGGACGGTAGATTGTTCCACGAATCGTCAATCCATCTCTTTTGCATTCAAAAGTGCTTTCTGTAATTCCATCTGATAAAACAGGTTTCTTAAAAATCATAATTTTTCTCCAAATTCAGTGGTATTTTGTTTTTGTTGCATCGGCTATATTTTTAACACTGATTTTGTGTAAATGTTTTAGTCAATAGCTATTTTGCTTGTAATAATCATAAGCACGGGAAACACAAAGGAGCATTCTTTCATGATCGACATATTGTTCTTTGGTTTACTGTTAACTCACACTGTCATAGTATAATAATGCCATTACTTTGTCAATAACTGAAATCATACCTTGTGCTTGAAGTTCTTCAGCCTTTTTAACAACGGCTTCTTTGGTAGGGTAGGGGAAAGAATATCATCAAAGCATTTAAGTACGATCATCGGCAAAATGACTTTCTCTGATAAGTCTGCTGAATAATATTCAGCCATACCTTCAAGTACGTATTCAAGAATTATGCCTTTTGAGCCTTCGCTAATGTTTTCGTTAGCGGATATAACCTTAACTCCGTTTTTTCTATTGTCCATTTTTTACGGACTTGTTCAAAATCGAATTCCATCCTTTTTGTATGTCTTATCACTTTTAGGCTTGTATGAGAATTTTAAGAAATGTTTTTTTAAATCTTTGATTTCTTAACAGTGCTTACGGTTGCCTGAATTATCGGACCGGAGAGCAAAACGGTGGCAATTGTGCAAATTCCGAATTTACCGCCGAGCAAAACGCCGATAATTACCATTATAATATCAAGAACCATTCGTACGATTTTGATTTTCCACCCGTTTTTTTCGGCAAGCGAAAATGTGACTGCTTCATATGAGCCCCTGCCGAAATCAGCGGCGGAGTAAATCCCCGTTCCGAACGAAAATATAGCAATGCCAAGCAGCATTATAACAAAATTAACCGCTTTAATATCTGTATAATGCTGAATTTTTGTGAATACATCTACGAAAAAACTGTAAATGATTTGGTAAAGAATTGTGCCGATATTGATTTGTTTTCTGTCATAGAAAAGGGCAAAAATTATCATTGCCACAGCCACAATAAGCGACGATGTGCCGATTGACATACCTGTCACATTCGTCAGCCCTTGCCACAATATCGCAAGTGTTGCGCCGCCGAAACCTGCGCCTATTGCAAGCGTAATTCCGTATGCGGATATTATTGATCCGATAACGATCATCAGCGTTTTTGTTGCATATTTTTTGAATTTCATATTATCACCTAAAAAAATAAGACTGTAAACTCTGCTGTTGTGTTCAGAAACAGCAAAATTTATAGTCTTCATCAGCCGAGACAGCTTTATTTTTTTGATTATACACCCGAGCTTTTATAAAGTCAACGGTTATAAATATGATTTTCTGTATTATGAGCCATATATGATAATGTCCTAATATACCACAAAGGAAAATGTCCCAAATTGTCACAATAAGTTATAATACTTCCATTACATGATGGAGGTGAACATTATCAGAAAGGTAAATTTATCAATGGATGAACAGAAGAAATATGAGGTAATCAAATCATTAACAGATCACTCTAATCCTAACAAGCAAAGAGCTGCCCTTACTCTTGGCTGTACTGTGAGACATATCAATCGTATGATCAAAGGTTACAGAGAGCTGGGAAAGGAATATTTTATTCATGGCAACAGAGGACGAAAACCCGCTAATACTATCCCTGAATCTACACGCAGTCTTGTTGTCGATTTATATCGCAATAAATACTACGATGCCAACTTTGAACATTTCACAGAACTATTGGCGCTACATGAGGATATTCATATTTCTCCTTCATCAGTCATGGCTATCCTTGAATCTGAATATATCCTCTCTCCAAAGGTCACTAAGGCTAAGAAAAAGAGATTCAAGGAACAGTTAAAAGCTGAAAAGAAAGCTGCCAAATCTCAGAAAGAAGCTGACCGGATACAGACAAATCTTGTTGCTGTCGAAGATGCTCATTCCCGCCGTCCAAGAGCTGCCTATTTCGGTGAGCTGGAACAAATGGATGCCACCCCATATGAATGGGTTCCAGGACAGATATGGCATCTTCATCTGGCCATTGATGACGCAACTGGACGCATAGTCGGTGGCTGGTTTGATATGCAGGAAACATTAAATGGCTACTACCATGTGTTTTATCAGATTCTTACAACATATGGCATTCCCTATAAATTTTTTACTGACCGCAGAACAATATTCACCTACAAAAAGAAAAACTCCCCATCCATCGATGAGGATACCTATACACAGTTTGCCTATGCCTGCAAACAGCTTGGTGTTGAACTTGAATCCAGCAGCATACCACAGACCAAGGGACGAGTGGAACGCTTAAACCAGACGCTACAGTCACGCCTGCCAATCGAATTAAGACTCGCAGGCATATCGACCATAGACGCTGCCAATGAATTCTTGAACTCCTACATAAAAGAATTCAATGAGAAGTTTGCGCTTCCCCTTAATGGTATCAAGTCTGTGTTTGTAACGCAACCCGAAATCGAAAAAATCAACTTAATTCTTGCCGTTTTATGTGAAAGAACTGTGGACACCGGTCATTGTTTAAGATACTCCAACAAGTACTACCGTATGCTTGACAGCAAAGGGCATCAGATCCATTACCGCAAAGGGACAAAGGTCATGTTCATTCGGGCATTTAATGGCAGGCAGTATTGTTGCGTAAACGATAAAGATATCTATGCCTTAGAAGAAATACCTGAGCGTGAAACTAAGTCAAAAAATATAGATATAGAATACACTCCACTGTTACAGTAAACTTCTTCAAAATGTTATTGAAGTTTCTTGTGGTTACTTCTTTCCACTTCACTGGTGCAGTCTGATTTTTTGGCACAACATAACGGATAGCCGTCAGAACCAAGTTCTGCTTTCAAGCCTTTCTTATTAGAATAATAGCTGACAGCC
>ENA-OVFU01001439-OVFU01001439.1-human-gut-metagenome-genome-assembly--contig:-NODE-1439-length-10348-cov-3.088798_pt1 | contig 10348 bp, 5 predicted proteins | sample MGYA00237764_ERZ505407 | MGnify/ENA primary metagenome ERZ505407 (study PRJEB26158, sample SAMN06016366) | human gut metagenome | biome: human gut; feature: ankylosing spondylitis patient; material...
TAGCAATTAATAAATACAACTCATTTAATTTTGCCAATATTTTATCTATAAGTACTTTATTGTCATAATTTTTATGAGCCTTTTTTGATAATGAAACAATAGCTTTATGGGTATTATTGGTTGAATCATATTTGGGTATATATATTCGGGGACGTATAGGAAAGGAACGTGAATCAGAAGAATTAATTATGTATTCAGAAGCAATTGGCGTATTTAAAATACCACAAATATAATGTGCTTCATTTAAACTAATAAAATTTCCTTCTGAATCTTCACAGATAGTTACTGCGTGATTCTGGAATTGTGGTCGAACTTTACCACCCCATTTTGTCTCAATATCAGAAACAACAGCAGCACCCCATTTAGAATTATCTCTGAATGCGACATAGTAACGAGCAAAGCTGTAAGCTCCAACACGCGCTAATGCATAAAATTCACCTTTACGACCAATAATTCGCTCATTATAATTAGTTTGGCTACATATCAATTTCTTAAATTGATTATAGAATTTAGCTAGCTTTGGTGCATCTTTTACTAATTTATCCATTGGAATAGGCAATCTGTCACTGACTTTTTTATCATACGGGAATGGAACTATATAACCAGAAACCTCTATATGAAATGGTGTAATATCAGTACCTTGTATGAGTGGATGCAAATATTTAGTTTCCAAAAGACGATAAGTCTGTGGTACATTATATTTTGACTTTTTAACTTGAATATTTCTAAGGCTAGTACATTCTTTAGTTGGAGGCATCTCTGTTTGTTCAAAGATTATCATTTCTTGCGGATAAAATTCTATTCCTTCTCTTCCTATATAGCTTGATTCTCCAGCCACTGACTTCATATCGTTAATTAAAGCCTTATTTCGAATATATGTAAACATATTTCTAAAACTATGACATGTAGCTGCATATTGAGTTGAAATATTGAAATTTTCCAAAACAGAAAGATTTTCAATATTATCTATATTCTTGTTAGTCTTTTTTACATACCAATCAACTTCTATTCCATTGCTATATTCCACCTCTCTTCGTGAAATAAAGAATGTCAAGAACTTTTGAGTCACAGGATAAAACGGATGTCCTGCCTTATTCCAATTAGAGAGTTTCTTTATATATAAACGACTTCCATCTGATAACAAAAGGTTTCTAAATCCTTCATAAGAAGGTTGAAAAATTAAAGGCTCTGGCATTAAGAATCCAATAATTCCATCGTCTCCAAGCCAATTTTCAGCAACAACGTTTGTTATTAATGCACATATATTTAGATTAATTCCTCCAGTTACTCTATCTCCAGAAAAAAGATTTCTAGAAATACACAATGAAATTATTCTATCACGATATCCAGATGGCAAACTTTTCCAATCCACCCATGGTGGATTTCCAACAATAACATCAAATTTTCCCAAATTTGCTGTTGTAAGAAAGTTAGTAATTATTCTCGCCCAGATGCCATCCCAATTTTTTCTTTCTAATTCAACAAGTGAAGAGGTCAGTTTATGAATTTGAGATTGAATTTCATTTGTCAATTCTTTCTTTGGTACAAGTGATGATATGCAGTTATATGCGCCTTCTTCATTAAAGGCTTTAATATAAGGCTCTATATCTGTCATTGCTTTGGAAAATGCATAAGAATCCTCAACCATACTACATGGAACCACAATTTCAATTGGATCCATGAGAGTATTGATACTATATTCATAACATTTTATACCATCACATAATACTGATTTAGGTACATAAGATGAATCACCCAAGAAAATAGGTATTTCAATCTCATTTGTATTATCAAGCAGGTGCGAAATATTAATAAAGTAATTAACTCTAGCGGAAAGAACTGCAACAGGATTCAAATCAATGCCTTTGACACGATTCAAAATTTCCTTAAGTTGTTCTTCTTTTGATAAAGATTTTGTTTCGTAAAGAACCTGCCCAATCATAGCTGTTACAAATGTTCCAGAACCACAACAAGGGTCAACACCTTTCCATTTTGAAACACCACATAACTCAATAGCCTCTTTTACAACATGATGAGCTAACCACTGTTTGGTATAATATTCACCTAAAGAATGTCGAACCTCTGCTGGCATCATACCTTGATATAGCTCCTTAAAGAAATCACGTGATTCTGATGATTGGTTTAATACAGGACGACTTGAATATTTACTTAATACTTTAAAAACAGAATTCAAAGATTCTGCAATGGTTGAGTTCCATTGTTCATTAAAAGCATACCAAGAAAAGAAATCACCCTCTAATAAATTTAACATTCCGTAATCACGAAAAATTGCACCTTCCTCTAGACTAGCCAATTGTGACCTGAGAGACTCTATTGGCGTGTTTGATATCGCTTCAAAATCAATAAATGATGAATTATATCTTATTAGGCTTATGATTCTATATGCTACAATCTTTACTATAATAACATACGCTGTTTGTAATGCAAACAATGCTTTGTATTCCTCATCTTTTTTAGTAAACTCAACTTGAAATACATTTTGCAATGCAATCTTTCTATCTATTATAGCTTGTTGCTTTGATATGTCATCATGAGATAGGTTAAATAGTTCCTTCCACTCATTGAAGAGCATTACTGTTCTATCTGTCATATTCGTTGACAGAGTGCTGTACAAAGAGTTAGCAAGTTTTATACCTGTACTAGAATGCCCTGAGCAACAAAAATCCTTAACGAGGCTTTTTGATGATAGTGCTGTCTTGCTTAATTTTACTATTGATTGAATTAATCTATCCATAACTGAAGCGTTCAACTCACTGAATGCTTCAAGTATAATTCCAGAAGAATCTCTAGTAACAAAACAACCTTTTGTTCCGTCAGTTACAAAGCCTACTAATTCAGATTCTAAAGTCAAGCCAAGCATATAATCAGATATTTGACTTACTGCTTTATTCTGTTTTTCTATAGTATTTAGTGTTTTCGGTTGCTTAAACTCAATGATTAATGCACCAATAGCAGTATCAGCTCTACCTTTTGTTATATGTCTAGACGTTTCTATTGTTACTTCTTTTAATGGATGATATTCGTAACCTAACCGCCCAAAAACCTCCTTGAAAAAGTGAAAGAGAACACAATCGAAATAACTCTCAATTGTTGCTTCGTTTTGAGCAAGACGAGAATAATTTACTATCTCTTTACTTTTTTTTTCTAAGATATTTCTATATTCAGGAGAATGAATTATTGCCGAAAATTGCTTTTGTTTTAATATTTCTAATTCATTATTATTTTCTATTGCCTTCTTTGACATAACTTTTCTTATTATTGTATTTAGAATTGGGCCGAAAGTTCTAATAAATCCTCGGAGTTTACTTTATATTACTGCAAGTTTAACAAGTGAAGCAAACGCTTCGTTACTATCTCTATGATTAAGACGGTAGCAGAACTCGTTCACATACTTCTGCATATACTTAACCGACACGTTGTGAAACACACCATACATGCCACGTTTGAGTATTGCCCAAAAACTTTCTATACCGTTGGTATGGATTCCATCACCAAGTGAAAATGCAACAGTGGATCCACTTTCAACCGTACAAAGTTACAATCATTTTCCTTGTCGAGGATATTGTACCCTGCAAATTGATCGGTCATGACAGTTGTATTTTTCTTACATCCCTTTTTAAGTACATTGAAAAGTTGTTTGCCGCTTAACTGTTTTCCTTCTTCGTTATAATTAGCAACAACAGCATGAACCCTACCTGTATTACGTTCTTTTACTCCGATTACAGGAGTTTTAGAAGTACCACGACCTCTTTTAGGTTTGCTATCATTATCTTTATCATCGTCTGAATGATCATTGTTCTTACGAGGTTTGCCACCTACATAAGTTTCGTCAATCTCAACTATGGCTTCAAATGTTTCTTTATATTCTTCTTTTTCCATTGCCTTACGGATTTGATGAAGCATACGCCATGCAGACTGGTAAGAACCCATACTCAACTCTCTTTTTAGTTGCAATGCTGATATTCCTTTCCGGGATATGATAACAAGGTTCATTGCATACAACCACATGCGAATATCAAGATGCGTGTTTTCAAATATTGTTCCTTTTAATGCGGAAAATTCAGATTTGCAATTGTTACAATATAATTTTCTTCTATCATAGTTTTGATGGTATATGCCTTTATGAACACAACCACATTTAGGACAAACATAACCATCTTTGTATTTTGCAGCTACAATAAAATCTATTGCACTGTTTTCGGTAGGGAATCTCTTTGTAAACTCGAAGTATGTCATAATTTTCTTATTTTTACACTGCAAATTTACAAAGAGATTTTTAATTAGACAAGCCCAAAGTAGATAATTCCGAAAATAAAAGCCTGCCGCAATCAAGGCGGGCAAGCTGATAATCATTAATAAAGCTCCAAGGATCACGTAAAAACGTTCTTTGTCCATGTACATAATGTGTGCGCATTAAAAAGGTTAAACAATAGTGAGCTACCTATATTCTCACGAACGAGATAGCTCTTTTCTTTATTTAACTAAATAACCAAACTTTTCCTCCGAAAAGCCATGTTGTTAAATTCGATTAATTATAGGCCAAATGTATAATTATTGGAAAAATAGAGTTTTTATGGGCAGACACAAAAAAAAGCGTGAAGCTGCCGTTATATTGTTATGTGTCTTTTAGGTATCCCCATACCCTTTCAGCCATAACAAACGACAGCTCACGCCTATATTATATTTGAGATAATACAACAGCGTGAGCATGAAGTTTGTTATTCTGGCTGAGTTAAATGGGGAATTTTAAAAGACACAGAATAACACTCGATGCTCTAATACATAATATGTCGCCATGCTTTTCAGCTAACGCTATAGCCACATGACGATGCAAATATAACTATATATTTTGTAAATCAATGTTTTTATTGGCGAATTATTAACAGATATGCAAGTGCATACTACTCGTTCTTATGCTTTCTCTTTAGCTATCAGCCCATCGAAATACCTCCGCAGCAACCACGCCATGGCCTGCTGTCGCACCATCGTCAGCCGATAGTCCTCGCTGATGGGCAGGTGACCCGGTGGTCTCCAATGGGCGAAGAGGCTCATGGCGTGGCGTTTCTCCTCGGGGGTATCGTGTATCAATCCCCGCTCTTGCAAGGACTGATTGAAATGGGGCGGGTAAAGAGAATTTCTTACCCGGCTCGGATAGTCTTCTTATTTCTCAATGATTAACGATGAATTGCTCTTTTTGCAAGATCGAATTCGAATTATGAATCGTAACAAAGTACATTCCATTCGCCAGAGAAGATATATCTATGGAATTGTATCTATTTAGTAATCCAGACTTACATTTTGTTCCATTAATAGAGTATATTTCATAAGAGTCTTGCGACTTACTTAATAGATTGTTAGTTTCTTGATTCTCTAAATTGATATTTAGTATAGATGAATTGTCATTCATGATGCTATAGGTGTTTTTTAGATATAGGCGGAATGTCTGCGTTAAAGTGGAGCCATCAGCTTTAGCTGTAATGACAATAGGCGATGTGCTACTTGAATTTGCTAACACAGAGGCTGTTGTAGATGATGAAGAATAAAAATTACCGGGATTTCCACTGCTGCAATTCCATTTGTACACTATATTCGTTGGGAATTTGATTGATATATTTACAGGTGAATTTAAGGGAATAGTCCAGTTGATAGTTTCCATACCGGAATAATTAAATGTCTCTCCACGTTCTACTGCAATCGTTCCGCTCGTAGTTCTTGCTCTCATCCCATTTAGGGCTAAAAAATGAGAGAGTAAATCCGAAGAATAGTGTTGTGGATCTTCATTTTTCTTATCATGAGTCCTTGCGTAATCATATGCTTCATGAGCTGTTGTAAAAGCGTCTTGGTTAACATCTCCTACCATATATCCAGAAGAAGCTTTCTTCGTGACAGCCTCCGTCCAATAGTAAACGAATTCATCGTAACGGCCGTCACTCATGGAAGAAGATGGCTGATCTTTAGTGGAAGCCGTTGATATGGAAACCTTTGGATTATTTTTAAAATAAGAGATAAAACCGCCACTGAAACATTGTCCCATTACGATATTGATCGCTTTGGCATTAATGGCATTCACCCAAGGAGCGAAAGTTGATGCATACAAATTCTCATCGTTCCATAATGTTAAACTAGAGTTCCCGGAAGAGTCATAATTTCCGTGATCTATTGTGAAAATAAAAAGATAGTCGTTGGAGGTAAGCCTCGACGCAAGATTGCTAAAAGTAGTCTTGATATTATTGCTTGTCGCCGCAAATTGTATATCGTTTGTTCCATTTCCGTCTAAATCTAACGGCGAAGAATCGCCAGTGCTTCTATCGATGTTGCTGCTCGTTCCATCTGACATTATAACGGTAATATGGGCAGAGTCATAATTATACGTATAAAGCAATGTCTGATAAATAGAAGAGCAATCGTTCCAATATCTCGGGTAATTGACAGAGGGATTTCCTCCTCCACTAATTATTACTGCATATTTGTTGCTATCATATGTTGCCTTTGTTTGAAGGAGCTGAGGCCTTGCCATAGGCTTGACAAAAACAGACTCATCAAATGTAACTACGCTAGACTTTATTTTATCCATATCAGCCAATGATGGTTTAGTAGGGTAGAAATTACTCTCTATTATATCTACTTCACCATTGTTACTTCCGATAAACATATAGTTACAAGAGTGTCCCCAATTGGATAAAGGATACTTATTTATGAAAAACATCCAAGAGCCATAATCCGGGGATTCTATACTTTTATCACCAATCTCAATGACTGTGTTGGCTGGTAATATCTGCTTGGATACAAATATTTCAGTGGAATCTAATGTAGTCGAATCAATGCCACTAATAACTATATTATAAGCTTCGAGTTTAGTTATGGATTTATTTGCGCTGTTTATGGCTCCTATAGATAGTAGAAGCACATAAATGATGATAAAATACATTTTTTTCATAATGTCGTAATTTAATTTAGATTAATTGTTTGTGTTAGATCTCTTGTGAAATCAAATTTAAAAGAGGCATATTCACTATTCTCTTGCATGATCACACAATCATAAGACTGCCCTTCTTGAAGGTTGCTGATTTCATATGTTAATTGTCTTCCACAAAGACAATTAGCATCATCGCCAATTGGCGTGAATTTAATTATGATTACTTTTTCATTATAACTGATACTCGACTCTATTTTTTCCAGAGCGCAATTCAGTTGGACATGGTACATGTCCACTCTTAGAGTGTTTGTGTTAACTGCACTGATTTCTACATAAGCGGTCTCTTCTTGCGCCTTGGTCAAGTTTTTCCCCGTGGCGCATTCCGAGTAGGAACCATTTTTTAGGTACACGCTGTTTTCCTTATCGTTACAACTTATAAGGATCATAGCGATTATTGCCATGAATTGCAAAATAATGATTTTCATAAATAGAATGTTAATTTAATATCTTTATTATTAGAAATAGAAAACCATACGCTTTACTAAAAAGTAGAAGTTGGTTTGGCTAGTTTAGATTCAGTCTTACATTTTATAGAAACATGAAGGCTGTTAGAGCATGACTTGTAATTTTATTTTATCTTTTTTCCAAAGATATGATTTAATTATTATTTATTGGCTTGAAAAAGTATTATATTTATGATTTTGCATTAAATTAACAATGTGTATGTTTTATTTCTTAATCTCCAAAGGAGATGGTTCGTTTTGCTTTCTCTTCTGTTATCGGCCCATCGAAATACCTCCGCAGCAACCACGCCATCGCCTGCTGTCGCACCATCGTCAGCCGATAGTCCTCGCTGATGGGCAGGTGACCCGGTGGTCGCCAATAGGCGAAGAGGCTCATGGCGTGGCGTTTCTCCTCGGGGGGGGTCGTTGATCAATCTCCGCTCTTGCAGGGATTGGTAGACATGGGCGGGGTAGAGACGTTCCAGTGGGTAACCGGCCTTGTATTGCTGGAATACCTTGCGGAGAAAGGCAAGCTCACGCTCTTCCTTGTAAGCCTCGCTGACGGGTGGGAGGGCGTTCTGCCGCCGCTCCCGTTCCCGTTCCACGACGGCATGATAGCGCAGGTCGCTCGTCTTATAGCTCTTCAGCCAGCGAGCGAAGGTGCGTAGGTTTACGCCCGTGTAGTCGCCGAACGTGCCTTTCGCCCCCAACTCGAAGCAAAGCGATACCTCGGGGAAGGTGAGGTAGGCGTATGATTCCCGGAGGTCGGACGATAACTTGGCCGCCAATATCCCGATATCCCGCTCGTTGTACGTCTGGTAGCCGACCATGATGTACGTCTGTGCGATCAACTGGGAGACGGATTGCGTGAGTTGTTCGATTGATATGTCCTCGATCCGTTCCGAGGACAAGGATTCCCGTAGCCTAAGCTCTAGACCTGTCATGTCCGTCGGCTTGTAAGATGTTCAATGCTATTTGTGCCGCTCGTTCGCTCGCTTTCATGGCTTCTTCTATGCGTGAGGGGGCGGCGGGCCGTTTGTTTCCGGCCGGGGCGATTGGTGCGGGACGATTGATTATGTCTGCCTCGGGTTGGTAATCGAGGCATCTCCACCAAGAGGTGAAACGACGGGCGTAATCGTTCTTGGTGCGGAGCGTTCCCATGTCGCCGGTAGAGACGATGTGACTCTCGAAAAGTTCCATCACGCCCGGTAACAGGTCCAATACGGCGGGACCTTTGCCGCTCATACGGACGATAGCGGCCCGCCAATCCTCATCGTTGGATAGTTCGTCTCGATAAGAGCGGAGGATCTCTTCCCGTGCGTACGTGCGTGCGGGAGAAGAAGTAGTAGTAATGTTTTCTTTCCTTTCCTTTACTATACTATATGCACTTTTCGTGTCATTTTGCGGGGTTTCGTCTGCGAAAACCTCGGTTTTTACATCGTTAACTATTTTATACAAATCAATAACAGCTTTATTATCTGGTCTTTTACTCTTTGAAAAGGCATATTGCTCTTGTATGGTCTCGGAGGTTAGGATATGGCTTTTGTCAAAAGATCTCTCGTGGAATAATCCGAGTTCTATCATTATCTCGATCATGCTCCGGATGTCTTTTTCTTCGAGCCCGAGTTGATCCGAAAGATCGAATATATAGTTGTCGGTTATTTCTATAAAATAACTATTGGCGTAAATGTCGCATAATAAATCCATATAGAGGACGATTGCCTTGAAGCCGCCTTTCCTCTTCAAGCGGCGTATCGTGCGATTATTCATGAAATCGGTATTGAGCGGGAAATAATCCAGCCCCTTTTTAATAGGTCGTGCCATGGTTAATTGAAAATTGATGATTGAAAATTGAAAGTTAATCGCGAGTCTTGATCGCCCTCACGATCCATTGCAGCGTGCGTACGTTGAGCAGCTCGGCGGGCGTGGTGCGTATCACGAGCCATCCGCAAGCGGCGGCCTCGTTGTATTTTTCCGTGTCACGCTTCCAGCCCTCGGGGCGGAAGTGGCGACCGCCGTTCCATAAGCCGCCCTCCACCTCTATGGCTACGTGGGCTTGAGGAATGGCGAAGTCGAAACGCCACTCACGGGTGGGGTGGAAGGGGAACTCCCGTTCCACCCGCAGCCCCGTGTAGCGTAAGACGGCCTCGCTAAGCGGCGAGTAGTCCGTTCCCATCAGTCAGGAGTTGTTCGGCCTCTCGGTCCGTGTCGCAGATTTCCACGTAGAAGGTTCCCATCCGGTTGTCGAAGGTGATCCATTTGCGGATGCGTGGCTCGTAGTAATACCCGTACTCGTTTCCTCGTGCGAAGCGGTAGTTGCGTGAGCGGCTCTCGCCCGAGGCGAGGTGGAAGAAACAGGCGGCGGCTTGGTCGCCCAGCAGACAGCTCTTGGCCGTCGGCGTGATAAGCGTGGATGCGTGTGTCATGGTCTTAGGCGGCTGTGTTAAGAGGTTCGTCACTCGTGTTCCCGATCTCGACGAAACGCTCCATGCCGAGGCGCTTGCCTTGCGTGATGTATAGCAGGGCCTCACGCTCGCATAGCGAGAGGTCTTCCAGCAGGCGGTCTATCCATGCGTACTCGTCACGCCCGAGGTGGAGTCGGGCGGCGAGGTTGACGGGGCAGGTGTTATCGTCGGCACGGTTCACGGCGTAGATGGTGAGCAATTCCGAGTCGCCGGACGGCTGGCGGTAGAAGCCCTCGGCCCGGAGGCCGGGGAAGCAGGTGCCGCAGATCTTCTCCACGTGGAAGTTCAGGTTCGCCATGGCCAACGTAAATTCCTCATGGATAGGGCACTCGTTCTGGTAAGAGGTCTGGTAGCTGTCGGCGGTACGCTCATTGTACACCTCGATCGTCGCTTTCAATTTGTTATCCTTGATGGATACTTGCTTGATTTGTTTGATATTAGAC
>ENA-OVFU01001445-OVFU01001445.1-human-gut-metagenome-genome-assembly--contig:-NODE-1445-length-10271-cov-6.409652_pt1 | contig 10271 bp, 8 predicted proteins | sample MGYA00237764_ERZ505407 | MGnify/ENA primary metagenome ERZ505407 (study PRJEB26158, sample SAMN06016366) | human gut metagenome | biome: human gut; feature: ankylosing spondylitis patient; material...
CGGAACCTGCTGTATTCAGGAAACAAATATTGAAAATATTCTTTCTGATTTAAAAATAATAATAGGAAATTTACATATAGAAAACGATTAGAAAGGTGTTTTATTTATGAGAGAATGGGAAAAATGGGAAAAAGCAGCAAATACATCAAATATTTTTTCATATGCATTTCTGAATGTAAAGTCCGTCAGACCTTCCATCGGTGCCATATAGATAGTATTTTTCATCTTCTTCTGTGTCTCCTGCGTCTTTTTCTTTGATTTCTCACCTGAATATATCTTACTATAAGAAGAATCATTACAACAGTCAGCAAAATAACAACAAGTACAGGTATAACATGGTTATCCTTCTTTTTAGTAACACCAAACGAATCATCTGACATGTTCATATCATTGTCAGGTGATGTAACTTCCTCGGAATCATCTTTATATTCTTTATATATTGTGTATTTGTCATTGTATGTATACCCACAGCCCTGACATGTATGTGTTGTAAAGCCAAAATCTGTGACAGTTGGTTCTGTTACTGTATCATTGTATACAGGATTATCACATTTTTCAGGAAGTAACGTAACAGAATAATCAAATGTTTCGTTGGCATCAAAATCATATTTAAATCCCGAATACGCATATGTCCAGTTCATAACTTCGCCCATATTTGCCTTACAATATGCTCGTCTGTCTGTATTATCCTCATAAAATGTAATCTGTCCATAAACTTCATTGTTAAGGACTTCACCGGCATATGTAAGAGATAAATCATACGGATATACCATATACATTCCAACAAGCCCACCATCATGGACGTAACCATGGTCTGAATCATAACCGTCGATATTTATTTTACAATTTCTAATATTAAGGAAACCTGCCGCATATGCTCCACCCATAAACTGTTCGTCTTTTACCTGTTTATCCGTATCAATGCACACAAGTGTCACATCGGTTGAAACATTGTCAAGATTACCGCTTCCAAAACCTGCGATTCCGCCTGTTCCCCACATTTTTGCCGAATCTGTAAGACTTACATAAGAATCGCTTATGATACAATCTGATATATTGCTGTTATTACAAAGTCCTGCCATTGGAGCTGCAAAGCAATGATTATTTGTAGCAACTTCAATTCTTGTGCCTTTGATATTAAGACCGCTCACATCAGCATTAGAAAGTATTCCAAACAATCCCGCACCATATGTATCATATTCTTTTCTGTTTCCGTCGTATGTTTTCATTGTGCGTCTGTTTGTTTTTGTCACAGAAAGGTTAAGTATTGTATAACCATTGCCGTCAAATTTTCCCGAAAAGTCCCACGGTGTCCAATCTATGCCTGTCATGTCAATATCTGCCATAAGCCTGTAACTTCCAGTTTGATTTTCTGATGCTTTCACAAGCTCGGCCGCTGTATGGATTTCTGTAATATCTCCTGTATTTTCTGCTGTTTCTGCTTTAACAGATGTATCCGGCACTATCTGCACAATACACAAAATAACAAGAATCACAGCTGCAATATAATTCAAAAAATTAAAATTCTTATAATTATTTTTCATATAACTATTCTCCACATAAACATTTATAAATGTGATTATTACACCAAAAGACACATCACAACAATTATATTATGTCATGATGTGCCTTTTCTGCCGTATAAGATTTTTTATTACGGACTTTATGTATTATCTTAAATATTAACCTTAACTATACGTGGACGAAGTCCTGCTTCATCAAGTTTTTTAACAATTTCTTCCTTGTGTTCGTGACCAAATGCTTCTATTGTTATTCTAAGTTCAACAGTTGCCTTTCTGTTAATGCTTACAAACTGGTTGTGCTCAAGTTTGATTACATTTCCGCTTGCCTCCGCGATAATTGAAGCGACACGTACAAGTTCACCCGGCTTATCAGGAAGAAGAACAGATACAGTGAAGATTCTGCTTCTCTGGACAAGACCCTGCTGTACTACGGATGACATTGTGATAACATCCATATTGCCGCCTGAAAGAATAGATACAATCTTCTTATCCTTTACATTCATCTGCTTTAATGCTGCTACTGTAAGAAGACCTGAATTTTCTACTATCATCTTGTGATTTTCTACCATATCAAGGAAAGCAACGATTAAATCTTCATCCGGAACAGTAATTATGCTGTCAAGATTCTTCTGAAGGTATGGGAAAAGCTTGCTTCCCGGTGTCTTTACGGCAGTACCGTCAGCGATTGTATTTACTGTAGGAAGTGTAATAACTTTACCTTCTTTTAATGATTCCTGAAGACAGTTGGCTCCCGCAGGCTCTACACCGATTACCTTGATATTCGGATTAAGAAGCTTTGCAAGTGTTGAAACACCTGTTGCAAGTCCGCCGCCACCGATTGGAACAAGGATATAATCAACTGTAGGAAGCTCTTTTATAATCTCCATTGCTATTGAACCCTGACCTGTTGCAACATCTAAGTCATCAAAAGGATGAACGAATGTAAGCCCCTGCTCTTTTGCAAGTTTCATTGCATATTCACATGCTTCATCATATACATTTCCGTATAAAACAACCTTTGCACCATAACCTTTAGTACGATTTACTTTGATAAGAGGAGTTGTTGTAGGCATTACTACTGTTGCAGGAACACCATACTTTGATGCTGCATATGCAACACCCTGTGCATGATTACCGGCAGAAGCTGTAATAAGTCCTTTTTTTCTTGCGTCTTCTGACATTGTGCTGATTTTGTAATATGCACCTCTTACTTTATATGCACCTGTATACTGCATGTTTTCCGGCTTTAAATATACCTTATTTCCTGACTGGTTGCTAAAATATTCGCTGTATACAAGATTTGTTGCAAGTGTGACCTCTTTAACTTTTTCAGCGGCTTCTTCAAATTTTTTAAGTGATAATTCTTCCATGATTTCTCCTTTTAAGCTTTACTGCTCATCATTATTTTCTTTTACATCAAAAAGTGCATTTACAAACACATCTGAATCAAATTTCTGTAAGTCCTCAACCTGCTCTCCAACACCGATATATTTGACAGGTATTCCCATCTCTGCCTGAATTGCTACAGCGATACCGCCCTTTGCAGTACCATCCATCTTAGTGAGGATTATACCGGTAATATTAGTTACTTCGCTAAATTCCTTTAACTGTGAAAGTGCATTCTGACCTGTAGTTGCATCAAGCACGATAAGATTTTCACGGTACGCTTCCGGATATGAACGCTCAATAACCCTGTCAATCTTTTTAAGCTCTTCCATAAGGTTTTTCTTATTGTGAAGTCTTCCTGCCGTATCACATAACAATACATCTGCATTACGGGCTTTTGCAGCAGCTACGGCATCAAAAATCACGGCAGCCGGATCTGAACCTTCACTCTGTGCTATTATATCAGTTCCTGTTCGTTTTGACCACTCCGTAAGCTGTTCAATTGCAGCAGCCCTAAATGTATCTGCGGCAGCCATAATAACTTTTTTATTCTGTGCCTTTAACAGACCGGCAAGTTTGCCTACAGAAGTAGTTTTTCCGACACCATTTACGCCAATAAGCATTACTATAGACTGCTTATTTTCAAAATCGTAGGCATTTTCGCCAAGATTCATCTTTTCTTTGATTGTTTCAATGAGAAGATGCTTACATTCCTCAGGCTGTTTTATTTTATTTTCTTTAACTTTTTCCTTTAAATCTTCGATAATCTCTTCTGTTGCACGAACGCCGATATCACCCATTATAAGTGTCTCTTCAAGTTCGTCATAAAAATCATCATCAATCTTTGAAAATCCCGAAAACACCGAATCAATACCTGAGACAATATTGTTTCTTGTCTTTGTTAATCCTTCTTTTAATTTACTGAATAATCCCATACTACTCCTTTTTATTATCTTTGTCCAAATCATTTGCAATTAAATCTACTGATACAAGTGTAGATACACCCTTTTCCTGCATCGTTATACCATAAAGCCTGTCCGCTGCCGACATTGTACCACGTCTGTGTGTAATTACAATAAACTGCGTATGCTTTGTAAGCTTATGAAGATAATTAGCATATCTTCCAACATTAGAATCATCAAGTGCAGCTTCAATTTCATCAAGAAGACAGAATGGTGATGGCTTTAAGTTCTGTATGGCAAATAATAACGCTATTGCTGTGAGAGCCTTTTCTCCACCTGATAACTGCATCATATTCTGAAGCTTCTTTCCTGGTGGCTGGGATACAATTATAATTCCTGCTTCAAGTATATCTTCATCTTCCACAAGTTCAATTGTACCACGTCCGCCGCCGAATAATTCCTTGAATACCTTATCAAATTCTACTTTTATCTCTTCAAATTTGGCAGTAAACTGTGTTCTCATTCCATTATCAAGTTCAGTTATAACCTTCATAAGTGACTGTTCAGCCTCAATCATATCATCGTGCTGTGTCTTTAAGAAAGTATAACGCCCACTGACTTCTTTATATTCTTCAATAGCATTAACATTTACATCACCAAGCTTCTTAATAGAAGCTTTAAGTATATTAATCTGCTTTCTTAAGTCATTAAGATTAGTTAATTCATGACTCTTTAATTCCAATGCATAGCTGTATGTAAGCTCATACTCATTCCACATATAATCAACAAGCGAATCATTAGATTCATCAAGCTTATCGTGCTGGTTATGAAGACGCATACTTTCTTTTTCAAGAAGGATAATCTGCTCATTAAGGGTTTCTCTTTTCTTAAAGAACTCCTTATGGCTTGCAGTAACCTTTTCTTTGTCAGCTTTAAGCTTAGCCAGCTTCTCGTTATTAGCTTCAAGCTCTTTAACTGTCTTTTCAATGCTATCCATAACATCAGTTATTTCCTGCTGTTTAGTCTTTATTAATTCTGCTGTCTGATTTATCTTATCGTTAATACTCTCTTTTTCATTATCAAGACTATTAATCTCATCAGAAAGTCTTTGAATATTTTCATTAATAAATGCAGCTTTCTGTTCAACTGATGAATGTGATATCTTTAAATTCTCAAGCTTAAGTGATACTGCCGCCTCATTCGCTTTCTTTTCTTCAAGCAGCTTATTAAGGTTCTCAATCTCTTTTCTTGAAGCCTCATTCTCGCTGTCAAGCACATTAAGACTTCCGCTTACCTGCTGTTTATTGCTGTTGACTTTTGATATTTCATCATCTATGCCTGCCTGTTCATTTACTGCATTTGAATATCCATCAATTATCTCTTTTAACTTGTTATCAGCCTGCTTAAGAGTTACATCTAAAGTATTCTTCTTAATATGTATCTCTCTTTGCTGTTTATTTAACTGGTCAAGATTATCCCTGTTCTTACCGACTTCACTTCTAAGCTCCGATATAGAAGCTTTGGTTTCTGTTATTGTCTTGCTTATGCTTGAAACCTCTGTCTTAAGCTCTTCAATCTCTCTTCTTCGTCCAAGAAGGTTGCTTGAATTCTTAAAAGCACCACCAGTCATTGAACCGCCTGGATTAAGCTGCTCACCTTCAAGTGTTACAATTCTTAATGAATATTTATACTTTCTTGCAATTACCAGAGCATTTTCTATATTATCAACTACAAGAATACGGCCAAGCAGATACTTGGCAAGTCCTTCATATTCAAAAGACACTCTTACAAGATTGCTCGCAACTCCTACAACACCCTTTTCATTAATACAATTATCATTCTCTAATGTATTTCTTGAATGAATAGCATTGAGTGGTAAAAATGTTGCACGGCCAAGCTTATTTACTTTAAGGTAATTAATAAGTTCCTTAGCAGTATTCTCTTTGTCTGTAACTATGTTCTGGATTGTTCCGCCAAGCGCTGTTTCAATAGCAGTTTCATATTGCTTCTCTACTTTAATAATATCAGCGATAACACCAAGAATACCAGGGGTACTGTCCTTTAACTCCATTATCTTACGGATACTGTTGCCATATCCGTCATATCGTTCAGTTATATTAACTAAAGATTCAAGTCTTGACTTGCTTCTATGGTAATTCTGTGTAAGCTTGTCAAGTTCCTGTGTCTTCTCCGTTATTACCCCCTTAATAGATGTTACATTGGCATTGGCTTCTGCAATAGAATCATTGATACTGCTTATATTAACATCACATTCTTTTAACTGTGAAGTAATAGAAGCTATTACCTGTCTTTGTGCTGTTTCATCACTTTTTCCAGTTATTATCCTGCTGTTTAACTGCGATTTACGGATTTCAAGCTGTTCAAGCATTGTAATGAACTTCTGGTTCTCTGCTTTGATAGATGACTGTTCTGTCAGATTATCATATATAAGTGTCTGACGGTTCTCTATCTGTCCTGATATTCCGTCTATCTCAGCCTTTACAGCCTCAGCTTCCTCATTAATGGCATTAAGCTTTGTGTTATATTCATTAATCTCTGTATTAATCGCCTCTGCCTGCTTCTTTAATTCATTAATCGAAGCTGTCTTGGCAGTCTTATCCTTCTCAATGTCATTAATTCTCTCAGAATGAAGCTGCTTGTTGGCGTTAAATGTCTTAACCTGTTCCTCAAACAGATTAATCTCACCCTTGAACTTCTGGTTATCAAGCTCTAATGCAGAAGATACCTGATTAGTCTGCTCGATTGTAAGATTAAGCTCATTAAGCTGGTTCTCAGCCTCTTCATATTCTGCCTTAGTAGCATCATATTCATTTCTTGAGCCAGCCAGATCATTATCAGCAATCTCTATTTTATTATCAAGCTCAGCAATTTCTTTTCTTATACGGTCAGTTTCTAATAAAAATGCGTTGACATCATATTTTTTCAAATCTGACTTTAAATTAAGATATTCCTTTGCTTTCTCAGACTGTACCTGTAATGGGCCAACCTGCTTTTCAAGTTCTGATAAAATATCATTAACACGGACAAGATTATTTCTTTCATTGTCAAGCTTCTTGATAGCCGCAGCTTTACGGCGTTTAAACTTAACAATACCTGCCGCCTCATCAAAAAGCTCCCTGCGTTCCTCAGGTTTACCACTAAGGATTTTATCAATCTGTCCCTGTCCGATAATTGAATAACCTTCTTTACCGATACCTGTATCATAGAACATCTCTGTTACATCTTTTAATCGGCAGGTATGTCCATTAATCTTGTATTCACTTTCCCCTGAACGGTATACTCTTCTTGATACCGTAACTTCATCATATTCAACAGGAAGTGCGTGGTCACTATTATCAAGTGTTATTGCAACATACGCAAAACCAACAGGTTTACGGTTCTGGGTTCCTGCAAATATGACATCTTCCATTTTCGCCCCACGAAGCTGCTTCGCACTTTGTTCACCAAGAACCCATCTTACAGCATCGGCGACATTACTTTTCCCAGAGCCATTAGGACCTACAATGCCTGTAATTCCGTTATGAAAGTCAAATACTATCTTATTGGCAAATGACTTAAAGCCCTGAACCTCTATACTCTTTAAATACATATATACAATTCCTTTGCTATTTTCTTATAGGAAATTCATATCCCTGCTTCTTTAATTCCACAAGTGCCTCATATGCCGCGTGCTGTTCAGCGTGCTTCTTGGTATGACCCTTGGCTGTAACGTGGAACATTCCATCGACCTTCGCACTTGCAATAAAGTCTTTATCGTGCTCTGGTCCTGATTCTCCTATAATCTCGTATACAACTTCCTTATGTGCCGCCTGTACGACTTCCTGTAAAATAGTTTTGCTATCATAAAAGAGTTGCTTGCTTTCCAAATCATTAAGAATAAATGATTTAACGAATTCTTTTGCATTAGCAAAACCACCATCCAGATATATTGCTCCTATTACCGCTTCACAGGCATCTGATACTATAGAATCTCTCTTTCTTCCGCCTGTTAATTCCTCACCTTTACCTAACATTATGAAATTATCAATTCCAATAGCTCTTGCACATATAGCAAGTGTAGGTTCACATACAATACTTGCACGAAGTCTTGTCATCTGGCCCTCATTCATATTGCTGTAATTCTTATAAATGTAATCGCTTGATGTAAGTTCCAGAACTGCATCACCAAGGAACTCAAGTCTTTCATTATCCTTATACTTCTTAATCGTCTTCTCATTAGCATAAGAGCTGTGAGTAAGTGCATTTTTTAAAAGATTAATATCTTTAAACTGATAATTAATTTTATCCATTAACTCAGATAAATTCTTATTATACATTCAATCTCCAATCTGGTGTCAATCTTATAATTATGTCCAATTTATTCAAAAAAGAAAATACAGTCAGATAAAATCCTGCCAGATTACTTTATATGTAACAGGGAATTCTATCAAAATTTCCTGTTACATAAAAAAGCATTAATTTATCCGTGTAATATGCACACTTATAAATTAATGCTCTATTGACACATATTATAGACCCCTGCTATATCAACACCAATATTCTTTATATTAATTATTTAGCAAGTGCATTCTGAATCTGAGTTGCTGCATCTCCTACAGTAACAATATTCTCAATTGCATCGTCTGGAATCTGAATACCGAACTGGTCTTCAATCTCTGTTATAATCTGGAATACATCTAAAGAATCTGCCTTAAGGTCATCAACAAATGCTGATTCTTTAGTAATCTTATCCTCGCTTATATTAAGTACATCTGCAATAATTCTCTGTAACTTCTGAAATTCCATATAAATCCTCCATTCTGACCTGATATCTTAATTATATGAATATCAATATATATCAGGCGTTATACACAATTCTAAATCTGATATTCTTATTATAAATATAATATCTATTCTTGTATTACTATTATAAATATAACATCCGTTCTTGTACTACCATAAATATTATATCTATTCTTCTGTTAATTCCGGCATATGCGAAAGTGACTCAACAATCTGCTCATTAATATTGCTTTTTGAAAATGTCACGCATTGAAGAATTGAATTCTTTACCTCTTTAGCTTTGGCACTTCCGTGTGTCTTAACAACAAGACCATTAAGACCTATAAGTGGTGCTCCACCATACTCTGATGCATCCATAGTCTTAAGTGTACTCTTAATTGAGTCCTTAACAAGCATTGCTCCAATCTTTGACTTAAGATTAGAATAAAATGCACCCTTAATCTTTGATATAATTGTACCAGCAAGACCCTCGTAAAGCTTTAATATAACATTACCAACAAATGCATCACACACGATAACATCTGCACCGCTTCTTGGTATCTCTCTTGCTTCAATGCTTCCTATAAAGTTAATATCATCACACGCTTTAAGAAGTGGAAATGTCTCCTTAACAAGCTGGTTGCCTTTCTCCTCTTCAAGACCAACATTAACTATCGCTACTCTTGGCTTCTTAATCCCAAGACAGTTCTCCATATATATAGAACCCATCTTAGCCCACTGCACAAGAAAAGCTGGTCTGGCATCAACATTAGCCCCACTGTCAACTATCAGCACACAGCCTTTATCAGTAGGAACAATCGCACCTATTGGTGGTCTTTCAACGCCTGGAAGACGTCCAACAATAACCTGTCCACCAACTAATATAGCACCAGAACTTCCTGCTGATACGAAAGCATCAGCTTCCTTATTCTTAACCATATTAAGAGCCTTAACCAAAGATGAATCTTTCTTATGTCTTATAGCCATAACAGGTGGCTCACCTGTTTCTATAACCTCTGTAGCATTAACAACTTCTATCTGTTCTTTGCTATAAGTATATTTGGAAAGTTCGTTATTAACAACATCTTCTTTTCCAACAAGATATACAAAACATTCTTTGCTTGTATTTACGGCATCTACCGCACCTTTAACAATCTCGCCAGGGGCATTATCTCCACCCATAGCATCAAGTGCAACTTTTATCATAAATATACCATTCCTTATATAAATTATGCCTTTTAAATATACTACTAAAATGCTATTTATGCAAGCAAAGCTTAAAAGAAAGCATATGCTAAGAATGTATTTCACCTATATTCTTAATAAGGATCCAAAAAGAATATATCTATGAACAGGAACACCTTTGGTCTTAGCTGTATCCGTCCCACCATCCAGGCAGATTAGAAACTTTCATTTATTAGAAACGTACACCGAAAGGCATAAAAAATGAGCCTGCCCACTAAAGGACAGACTCATTAAATAAGTTACTCTATAGAAATTAATCTACAGTAACGATTTCTTTCTTGTTGTATGAGCCACAAGACTTACATACTCTATGAGGCATCATTAATGCACCACACTTGCTGCACTTTACGAGATTAGGAGCGCTCATCTTCCAATTAGCTCTTCTCTTATCTCTTCTAGCCTTTGAAGATTTATTCTTAGGACAAATTGACAT
>ENA-OVFU01001458-OVFU01001458.1-human-gut-metagenome-genome-assembly--contig:-NODE-1458-length-10173-cov-9.316466_pt1 | contig 10173 bp, 8 predicted proteins | sample MGYA00237764_ERZ505407 | MGnify/ENA primary metagenome ERZ505407 (study PRJEB26158, sample SAMN06016366) | human gut metagenome | biome: human gut; feature: ankylosing spondylitis patient; material...
CTTTTTTCGCCTGTGACCACTGATAAGCTCATACCGTCCGTCCTCTTTTATGCGAACTGTCGCAGGGATCATTACACCATTTCGCTTGATACTCTCAACAAGTTGTTCCATATCCTCGTCCATTAAAACCTTGAACGGGTGGTCTGGAAACTCGTCAATCTCCGATATGGGAATATCCCGTATCTTGCTTAGCTTTGCTTCCTCACGGCTTTCGTCCGTCTGAAAAAGGTCATCGTATGCGGTCAGCTCGATTTTGGTTTCTCTGCTTCTCGCCAATCTCTGCCACCTCCTTTCCAAATTGCTCATAGGCTGCGGCAACCTTGCCGCTTTTGTCGTAAGCAAAAATACTTTTGCCTTCTGCGGTAGCTTCCACCGCACGGATAGAATGAGGTATCTCGGTATCAAATACCTTGATTTTCTTACCGTATGCACTTTTGACCGTTGCCGTAATTTCCTTAGAAATGTTGGTACGGGGCATTACCATAGTCATTAAGATACCGTCTATCCGCAGCTTTGGGTTGATTTGCCGCTTGACCATTGATACGGAGCGAAGCAAAAGCTCCAGACCTTTAGCCGAGAGATAGTGGGGCTGTGTCGGGATAATCACGCTGTCAGCCGCCGCCAGAGCATTGATGGTTATCATACCTAAGCTCGGCATACAATCAATAAGCACATAATCGTAATTCTTTTTAACCTCATTGACATAGGTTTTCAGCACACGCTCACGGCTCATTGCATTGATTAGCCTTACCTCAAAGCCCGACAGCTCAATGTTTGACGGAAGCAGGTCAACGCCCTCTCTGTGATGGATAATACCCTGTGAAACATCAAGCGTTTTATCGTCTATGATGTTCTGCATCACAGTAGAGAGCGTTATGGGAATATCGTCTGGTCTGTTATAACCCAGAGCCATCGTGAGATTTGCCTGTGCATCGGCATCAATCAGCAGGACTTTTTTACCCTGCTGCACCAGACTTACACCCAGATTGACCGCTGTGGTTGTTTTTCCGACACCGCCTTTCTGGTTAGTCAGAGCAATCACTTTGCAATTTGACATAGATGCGTCCTCCTTTCACATAGATTTAGCCACTTTGTCAAGGTGGCTATGTAAACAGTACCAGAGAACGCAAAAAAGCCGCCTACTCTTAAAATCAATAAGAATAAGCGGCTTCGTAATTTGCCTTAGACATATTCAATTTTCATTCTCTTGGACGGTGCATTTATGACCTTAAAAATAAGCTCGTCAATACAATCCGTATATCTGCCTTGTTGTATGAGCTGATTTTTTAACTCTACAAGGCTATGTATCAAAAGTTTTCTTTCGTGGCTATCCAAATATATATGGTGGGTTTTATCTTTCATAATATCGACCTCCTTGTACCTATATTATATAGTGGAGTAGAGATAAGCTCCAATGTGTAATAGGCTTGTCCTATGCTGCATCGGGAATAGCGGCATAGATGTTGATTGTTCGCTCATTGCCACGCTGTACCACAGTTGGATGTTCGGAAAATTCTACTTGATTATTCTCGCCATACCTTAATACCTTGTCCGAGGTTTTTAAGCTATGTACCCAGAAACCCCTAAAACAGGGGTTTCTAAGCGGTTTTGTGTTTTGGAACATTTCCGATGCTTCTCAGGGTCAAAACTTTTCTCAAATAGCACACTTCGCTTTTCATTAACCTTATGGAATAATCCTAAAAGTTCTATCCATAAAATCAAGAATAGCATCATACATCTTAACGATGTCGTTATATTCCAGATAAAGTTGGTGGTCCTCTTCTCTGTAGCCAATTTTAAATTTATCGTATTTATCGAATTCTTTATATATTCTTCCACCATTATGGACAACCATATTACGAGCATCACGAATAACAGTAATGTATTCCCATTGTTTATCAGCTGTAAAGCCGTCAATACCGACTACATCTTTTAAGTATTTAGCAGCACGCTCTAACCCACTTCCTTTAATATCTTTTACTTCCTTGTCCAAATGATTGATGTTGTGATATAAACGGCAAAGAGTATTTACTGCTTCTTCTAATAATGATACCATTGTTAAAAGCAATGAATATTGAGTCAACAAATCCACCCGACAAGAATGTAAAGTCCCGCTTGTCATAGCCCATTGCTCAGTAAAAAAATCATTTTTTAATCTTGCTTCTTCCGCCAGATTTCTGTAGCTCTCATCAATTGCATCAAGAGCTATTTTATTGTTTTCTATTACACTCCTAAAGGGATAGAAATCGCAATAGGCTAAATACAATGCCATATCACTTGCTTTACCCATATCATAGTGTTCCATATCTGGAAATTTTACATCACTATTAAGGCTGTATATTTTGGTCATATTATTGTCTTCCTTTTTATAATACTGTATTTAAATCAGACCTGTATCATTTCTCCAATTACACCGAATATATCTTTCAAATTCTTCTTTGCACTCCAAGTTTTTCCCGTCCACATGGTCTACAATAATAATTTGAGGCAATATTCCTGTGTCTTCACCGATGGAATTGATTTCATCAAAAATTGTCTTATACATTTTATTGACGGCAATCAAATCTGCTTGCGTGATTTCGTCTTTATCATTACCTTGTGGGAAATACACTTGACTTGGTTGGTCAAAAAACATAACCAAAGGCATCGGTGAATTGTCCTGAGTTGCAAAAAAACGCAGGAAACTTAAAAACAGAGCAATATGGCAGGAAACCCAATTTGCACCACTCCCCATCTCGTATAGATGGATATTCTCATTGCTTTTCTGGTGCTGATAAATGTCAAAGCTACCGTCTGTTAAACCAAAATTCAAGTCAATCGGTCTATACTCTTCTTCAAAATCAAGCATTAAAGAAAGACGATTCATATTGTTTGATAAAAAGCTCTCAGCTTTTGACATCTTCTTATCAACATCAAATCCTTTGATTTTTTCTTCGAGTCTGGCAATTTTTTCTTTAAGTTCTTCAATATCTCCATCAACCGTTTCAAATATACCAGAGCTACTCATTTCAGCATATAAAGCGATTCTCGCTTTTGCGTAATTTACTTTTTCTCTCTTTGAAACAAGAACTTTTGATGAAATGAATTTTTCCTCAATTGTCTTTATCTGTTTCCAAACATCTCGTATTTTTTCATCAATCTTTGAGTGAGCTTCCTTGAGTTTTCTAACATCTTCAGAAAAATCGGAAGTGTATTTTTCGGTAATTCTTAATTCGTTATCTAACCATTCTGTAGCCTCAATGAGCTTTGAATCATTCTCGGCAATTTCTTTACATTCGTGACCGCAAAGAGGACAGGTATATTCGCCAGTTTCAATTTCGGCTATACTTGTTTGTTGTTTCAAATCCTTCAACATTTGAGTAAAAGAACTGCCTGTATCAAAAGCATTATCTATATTTTTAATTTTTAATAAGATTTCTCGTTCTTCATTTCTGAGATTTTCTAATACGGCATTTAATTCACTGTAACGTTCAGCTATTTTATTTTCACCAAAAAGTTGCGTGTCATCGAACTCTGGTAAATCAGAAGCTATTTTAAGCATTTTCTGTACTGAAATTTTTCCGTCAAAATCCTGTTCAAGCAATGCAAAATAATCCGTTAATAACGGCGAAAGATTTTCTTTAATATATGCAGTGCTTTTTTCATTAGCTTTCTGTTTTTTGTATTTTTGTTTCAATTGAGCTTTTAATGTATTTAATTGAATTAAGTCGCTATAATACTCTTGACTAATCATACCTGCAAAAACAGGAAATTGGTCTATCACATCTTTTCTTTTATAAAAATCTGAGAACCGATAGAATAACGCAAACTTACTTGCCATTAAGTTTTGATGTTGAAACAAGTAAGAAACCATATTTCTTAATGACGCTTTTTTCCCTTGTTGGTCAGCATCGGTAGCCATATTTGTCACAAATAAGCCTAATGCACATTCAATCTCATTTTTTACATCTTTATACGGCAAAGCCGGTTTTTCTACAAAATAGCTTAACTCCAAATTTTCAGGTTCAAAGCCTTTTGCTTCTTTAGAAAAATGCATTTTGCTGCCATCATCCCAATTATAACGAGCGATAACATAGGTATTATCATCTATAGCCATTACAAGAGTATAAAGATACGAAAAGTCGGTTATTTTGCCTTTTGGTATTGTACAACGAGTACTGCACAAGCAATAATCAATTATCTCAACTAATGCACTTTTACCTGTTTTGGATTCGCCAGTGATTATATTTACTCCTTGCTCAAGTGGAACTACTCTTTTTTCGCCATTTTTATTAAATATAATAATAGCTTTTATATAACTTTTCATTTTGTATCAACTCCTAAAAAGAAAGATAAATGGTCTTCGGTGGTTTTTGAAAACACAACTCCAAGGTAAAATGCACATTTAATCCAATCTTTGATAGCTCCCTCAAAATCTTTGTAATCAATTTTCTTGATAAGGACAATCTTGTGATTGTTAAAGGCTATTTTTCCTTCGGAAGATAAAATAATAATTGCTTCTTTACAATATGGTTTAAGTGAATTATATCTGTCAACATAGCCAGATAACCTTGTTTTACCAGAAATCTTACGTTCATCAATAATTTGAGGGGACTGAAACAAAGTATCTATTCGACTTCTTCTATTTGCATTTACTAATTTTTCTCGTGATTCAGCATACAGTAAAATTGGAATTGCCATAAACGGTAATTTTATCTCACAAGGTTTTTCGTAACCAGAAAGAAAACTCTGCATTAGTAAAGAATAAAAATGAGGATTCATTGAAAGCTTTTTGATGTTATTTATGCTCATTCTTTTCTTCACCTACTTTCCATTTGAAATCTGTTTCGTCCACTATGTTATGTATAACTCCTCGCTGGAAGTATCCTTGATTACGAATAATAGAGCCAAAATCATTCGCATCCCAACTCATTACACCATTGTAAAGCTGCTTTGAAATTCTTATTTGTCCTTCCTCGGTTGCTCCTTCAGCATTCAAATCACTATTCGCTTTACTATATTGCATCTTTGCAGACAAATCTTCCATATATGATTCAAGACTTTCTAAATACATAAGGTTGTCCCTAAAATATTTGGCAACGGTTAAATCAGCTTTCCAATAATCTGACATTGCATTTGGAATCATTTTGTCATACTTAATCTCACGAATAGAAGCAACAAATTTTTTCTGTTCTAGTGTAGTAATTTTGTCTTTAGGAACAACTGCTTTTGCGTACTCATTTGGAAGTGGCGCAGTTCCTTTTGTTCCATATGCTGCTGATTGTATCTGTAGAATTTCATCAAATGCTGACTTGGTCACCTCCCATTTATGCGGGGGTTCCTTAACTTTTATTAATATTTCGCCAAGCAAAGCACCTATATATCCGTCTCTATTTTCGGAAGGAATGTGACCTACATATTTAGAAAATTCATTCGATATACTGTCTATTGAAGTTTTTGCAGCTTCAATCGTAAATTTATCTAATATTTCCAAAAGGCGACTTTCGTCATAAGAGTCACCGAAAATTCTATTATATTGATTCCTGAATGTTTCTTCAGTTTTCTTAGAGGTAGCTCCTATGTCTTTTAAGCATTTTAATTTCTCAGTCTTTTTTATATTATTCCAACTATGAAACGGAGAATCACTTTTTATTGTAGCTGTAGTACTGAGTATATAATTGGAAAAGTTTTTTACACGCTCATAGTCTACATACCAATTTGCAAGTGTCTTCCAAAAATCTATATCTCTGTCCGAAATAGATGTATTCCCAAAATGATGTTTTACTTCTCTCTGAAAGCGACCACCCACATCATTTATAATGCTCACATCACCATTTGTCTCAATTTGCAGAGTATCGCCATCGTTCAATTCGAAGCAATCTCTTAAAGCTATTAGATACTGGTATATATCACCAGCTTTTTGCAATGTTGCATCATTAACTGCTCTTGTCACGGTCAATACCTCCCTTCAGATTTGACCATTTTTTCACATTGCCTTTCCATATGTTTTGCCACTCTTTCTCATTCACTATCGTATCAAACACAGGCTCAAGAAAAGTCTGGATTTCTTCAATGACAAATGGAAACTCAAGTGTGTTATCTTTTATGGTTTTCAAAAAGAATTTCCAACGCTTCTGCATATCTTCATCATCGGCAAGTGCAACAACACGCTTAAAACTATCTCTGTCATAGGGAGTGCCACGCCGCTGTAAGGTTTCAAATATAGCTGCCTGTAATTTTGCACCCTCAAAATCGAATGTCCTTGAAAGATAATAGATGTCATAAAAATCTTTCATTCTGCCTGTCAGCTCAAAGCGTTGCAGTATGGCATCAAACTTCTCGGCAATAGTGCTTTCTAGAGAATATGTTTTGATTACAGGAGCTTCAAAATCAGGAAGCTGAGTGTTGATTGTACGTTCTTCAGCACGAGGAACTATAATATCACCCACACCTATATCAACATTAAACGGCACACGCACATTTTTTATTTGAGCAATAATCTGCGTACTGATACCGTGATATTTTCTTTGCGGAGAAATTTCCTCAAAGCCTTTTGCTCGCATTTCTATATAATCGTTACCTGTCGGTGTGTCGATGATTTTACAAATCAACTCTTTTACATCATCTATTGAATTAGAGTATCCACGGAGCAGGAAATCGACATCGATTGTTGCTCTACTTTCAAAATTAGTTAAAGTATAAATGAACAATCCACCTTTGAGTATTAGCGTATCCTCACACCCGGATTTTGATAGTTTTCTCAAAAATTCTTCCTGCACAAAAAGCTGCAAGCATTGCTGGTAGCTGATACCAGAAGCTTTTGCTTTATTTCTCAGCTTTGCCAGAACGGAAGCTGCAACATCTGCCATTACAACCACACTCCAATCAATTCTTTTACACGCGTTTGAACACGCAAAACTTTTGCATATTCTATAAGATTCGGTATATTCTTTTTCGGGTCTTTAACATAGCCCTGTACTGCTTTATTAAAAACCTCCTTATCCATCTTGTTCATATTTCGCAACACATCGCAAATAGTACGGTCACGGTCATAAATGCGGACTTTGTGGAAATCAATTTCACCTTCGGTTTCGCCTAGCGTAACCAACTCTGACTCTACACGATATGCCTTTATAAACGGATAATCGATTTTTGTACGCCGCTTAGAGACATTTTTATCTATTGCAAAGTTCCATTCAGCAGGATTTCTGTCACTGTATCTATAATAGAATAGAGCAGTCTCCATACAAAGCACTGCATCGGGAAACAATCGATTGATAATGACAACTTCGCTTTCTCCATAATCTTGAGTCCAGTGATAGTAACCTCGCCTGACTCTTTCAATCAATCCTTCGTCTAAAAGTTGTTTTATATCTGCATAGTATAACTTTGAAGCTGTAAGTTCAGCAGTAGTCATAACATAATTATGACTGCTAAACAACATTCTCAGTGTCTCAATATCTTTATTCTGAAGCATATCTTCACCTCTATTTAATCGCCCTTAATCAGACCAACGATTGGGCACTTTACTATATTATATTTGATTTTTCTCTTTCAGTCAACAATAGCAAAGTGAACGCTTTTAATTATATCAATCAGGCAATTTAGTATAAAATCTGCCCTCCACTTTTTTAACCAGATAAAATATTGGTCAGCGAAAAGACAAATAGGTAAAAAAATAAGCGTACCACTGTTTTTATGATATGCTCATCATTATTAAATTACCTCAAAATGCTTCAATGCATCCTTTATCGCTTCCACTTTCTCCGCTGTCGGATGTTTCCTCGGCTGTTTCAATTCTTCTACCGCATTAGGAGCATCATACATTGGCAAGCCTAAATCTCTCTTTACCTCTGCGATATATGCGGTATGTACTTTGAAGCCGTATTTAGCTTCTATGTACTCCTTTATCATTTTGTAGGTCACTCGTTCTTTGGGCTTATAGCTTTCCGCTCTTTGAGCGATATCATCAAGCGGAACTTTTCCCTCACCTTCGCCAAACTCAACTTTTACGTTGATATGTCCGTCTGGCTTTTTGTGGGAAAGCAGTACTACCGTCTCAACATGCACCGTATGAGCGAATTGGTCTACAGGCTGAACACGAGCTATCTCGTAACCGTTAGCAACAAGATATTTCAGGTCGCGTGCAAGTGTTGCCGAATCACAGCTCACGTACACAATCCGCTTAGGATTCATTTTGACAATCGTATCAAGAAGTGTCTCATCGCAGCCCTTTCTAGGCGGGTCAACAACCACAACATCAGGATTAATCCTCATTACAGACTCAAAGGAGGCTGAATCGGACAATCCAGAACTTTCTTTTGAATCAACAGGCTCATTTTCCGCTTTCTTCATATCTTCATCATAAATACGCGGCACAACCTCTTCTGCCTTGCCGACAAAAAATTCAGCATTATTAAGAGAATTGCGGAGTGCGTTATTTTTTGCATCCTCTATCGCCTGTGGAACAATCTCGACACCGTATACCTTTCGTGCCTTTGTTGCCATAAGAAGCGATATTGTTCCTATTCCGCAATACAAATCCCAGACCGTCTCATTTCCCGTAAGTTCTGCATATTCAAGAGCTTTACGATAAAGCTTTTCCGTCTGCACAGGATTGACCTGAAAAAATGAGAGTGGTGAAATTCTGAACATAATCCCGCAGATACTGTCCTCGATATAGGAATTCCCCCATATTACTGAACATTCACTGCCAAGAATAACATTAGTTCTTTCCTTATTAATGTTAATCATAATTGATGACATTCCGCTGATATCTTTTAAACAATCTGCCAGCTTGTCAGCATGCGGAAGCGTTTTACCGTTTATAATAAGACAGACCATAATCTGACCGGTATGTTTTCCTGTTCTTATCAGAATATGACGGATAAGTCCCTTGTGGGACTGCTCATCATAAACGCTTATATTGTTTTCATTGATAAATGTACGGATTTTCTCAAGAATCTGTGCATTTTCAGGTGCACCGATTGCACACTGCGTATAATCTACAATACTGTGTGTTCTTCCTGCGTAAAAACCAATTACAACTTTTCCGTCCTTATTTCTTCCGACCGGATACTGTGCTTTGTTGCGGTAATTAAACGGATTCTCCATTCCTATTACAGGAAGAACTTCACAATCTGTTATTCCACCGATTCTTGCCAGATTGTCACGGACAAGCTTCTGTTTATATTTAAGCTGTGCTGAGTACGACATCTGCTGAATCTGACATCCGCCACACTGCCTTGCAACAGGGCATACAGGTTCTACCCTGTCTTTAGAAGGTGTTATTATCTCCATGAGCCTTGCATATCCGTATGTCTTTTTTGCCTTAATAACTTTGGCTTTTATAATATCACCTATAACCGCATCTTTTACAAAAAGTGTATAACCATCGGCTTTGCCTATTCCCGCACCGTCTGTTCCTATATCTTCTATTTCAATCGTAACCTGATCGTCTTTTTTTAACATAAATTCTCCTATAAGATGAATTCTTATCTACACAATTGTTCTCTTGATATTAGCATCAATCCATCTGTTGTATCCAAGCCAGTCATTTGTATCTTTCGCCTCAAGTGCCTCACGCATTGTCTCCATTTTTGCATCACAGTCATCTGCAAATGCAAGAGCAAGTGCCTCCGCTATTGCCGGTTTTTTCGGCGAACCATACTCTAGTTCACGATGATGTGCAAGTATACAATGACCTATTTCCGCTTTCAATGTTTCAGGAAATCCTTCTATCTGATTCATTTTCTGAGTAACCATCTCGTATCCCATTACAATATGTCCGAGGAAATTCCCCTCATCCGTATAATCATTTTTAGGAAATTCTGCAAGTTCCCTTACCTTACCGCAGTCGTGAAGCATTCCACAGGCAACCAGCAGATCCCTGTTAAGAAAATCATAATTTGATGCAATTTTATCACACATTCTTGTCACACTAAGGCTGTGCTCAAGAAGTCCGCCTGCAAATCCGTGATGAACAGACTTTCCGGCTGCAACTGACTTGAATTTTCTGATAAAGTCCGCATCATCCACAAAAAATGCTTTTAAAAGTGATGAAATATATGTATTTTTAATACTTCCCGCAAACTGAAGAAGCTCTTTATACATATCATCAATATTAAAACGGCTGCTTGGAATATAATCAGATTCAATATATTCACCCTCGTCAGCCTTTCTGATTCTGTCAAT
>ENA-OVFU01001459-OVFU01001459.1-human-gut-metagenome-genome-assembly--contig:-NODE-1459-length-10170-cov-11.900939_pt1 | contig 10170 bp, 8 predicted proteins | sample MGYA00237764_ERZ505407 | MGnify/ENA primary metagenome ERZ505407 (study PRJEB26158, sample SAMN06016366) | human gut metagenome | biome: human gut; feature: ankylosing spondylitis patient; material...
GCGTGTCGGAGCGCAACCGCCGTAGGCGGCTCTTAGCGCGTAGACTGAAGGTGGCCCGCAGGGCCGGATGAGGGCAGACCTTGCTGCAATTGCCTGTTTTACGGGTTGCTGCCGGGAACTTTGCCCTCATCAGCCGCCTGCGGGCGGCAGCTTCCCCCGAGGGGGGAAGCCTTTGGAACGACAGATAAAACGGAGGTAAAACCTATGCCCCAACTTTGGCAGGGCCGGGCCAGCAAGGCCGTTGACAGCCGCGTAAACGATTTTAACTCCTCCATCCGCTTCGACGCGCGGATGATCGAGCAGGATATTCAGGGCAGCCTTGTCCACTCGGCCATGCTGGGCAGACAGGGCATCATCTCCCGGCAGGATGTGGACGATATTCACAAGGGTCTGCACTCCATTTTGGACGATTTGCACAGCGGCGCACTGGAAATCGACCCCAACGCCGAGGACGTCCACACCTTTGTCGAGCAGACGCTGACCGCCCGCGTCGGTGACGCCGGTAAGCGCCTGCACACCGGGCGCAGCCGCAACGATCAGGTCGCGCTGGACATCCGCCTGAACCTGCGCGCCGCCAGCGAGCATATTCAGGGCCAGATAAAAGAACTTATCACCGTGCTTTGCGACCAGGCCGAGAAGGGCGCAGGGTACGTCATGCCCGGCTACACCCACCTGCAGCGTGCTCAGCCCGTGACCTTCGGCCACCAGCTGATGGCCTACGCCTGGATGCTGCTGCGCGACTTGGGGAGATTGCAGGACGCGACCCGCCGCATGGACGCCGAGTGCCCGCTGGGCAGCGGCGCACTGGCGGGCACGACCTACCCGCTGGACCGCTTCTACACCGCCGAACAGCTCGGCTTTGCCGCGCCGTGCGGCAACTCCATCGACGGCGTGTCGGACCGCGACTTCTGCATTGAGCTGTGCAGCGCCATGGCGACCTGCATGATGCACCTTTCCCGCTTGAGCGAGGAAATTATTTTGTGGTGCAGCTGGGAGTTCAAGTTCATCGAGCTGGACGACGCCTTTACGACGGGCTCGTCCATCATGCCGCAGAAGAAAAACCCCGATGTAACGGAGCTGATCCGCGGCAAAACAGGCCGCGTCTACGGCGATTTGAACACGCTGCTCGTCATGATGAAGGGCATCCCGCTCGCCTATGACAAGGACATGCAGGAGGACAAGGAGGCCATTTTTGACGCCGTGGACACGCTGGAGCTCTGCCTGCGCACCGTCACGCCGATGCTGGCCACGATGACTCCGCTGCCTGCCAACATGCGCCGCGCCGCCGCGAAGGGCTTTATCAACGCGACGGACTGCGCCGACTACCTGACGAAGAAGGGGATGACCTTCCGCGATGCCTACAAGTGCACCGGCACGATGGTGGCCGCCTGCATCCGCGAGGGCAAGACGCTGGAGGAGCTGACGCTGGACGAATTCAAGCAGTACAGCGACCTGTTTGAGGATGACGTTTATACGGCCATCGACCTGACGACCTGCTGCGAGGGCCGCACCAGCTACGGCGGCCCGACGAAGGCAAGCGTGATGAAGCAGGTTGCGGATGTGAAGGGGAAGCTGGCATAAAAGCCTTCCCCATCGGGGGAAGGTGGCCCGCAGGGCCGGATGAGGGCAGAACTTGCTGAAATTGCCTGTTTTACGGGTTGCTGCCGGAGGCTTTGCCCTCATCAGCCGCCTGCGGGCGGCAGCTTCCCCCGAAGGGGAAGCCTTTAGAACGGGCGCAGCCCCTCGGGGAAGCCTTTAGAACTGACAGGAGCCTTCTCCCCTTGGGGGAGAAGGTGTCCGCGGCCCCGCCCGCGGACGGATGAGGGGAGAGCCTGCGGAGGCTGCCCGTTAAAAGGGAGGCTACGCGAACTTTGCCCTCACCAGCCGCCTGCGGGCGCAGCCCCACGGCGGAAGCCTTTGGAAGTAAGGGGTGTAACAATGGGAAAGTACAAAATCTTCGTGGACGGTTCCTCCGGGACCACCGGTCTGCGCATTGCGGACCGGCTGGCGGAACGGGACGAATTTGAAATTCTGAAAATCTCCGAGGCGGACCGCAAGGATGTCCGCGCCCGGGCGGAGGTCATCAATGAGAGCGACCTCTCGTTCCTCTGCCTGCCGGACGACGCCGCGCGTGAGGTCGTGCCGCTGCTGCGGGACGATGTGCGCATTCTCGACACGAGCACGGCGCACCGCACCGCGCCCGGCTGGGTCTACGGCCTGCCCGAGCTGCACGGCACCCGCGAGGCGCTGAAAACCGCGACCCGCGTCGCCGTGCCGGGCTGCCACGCCACCGGCTTTATCGCGCCCGTCGCGCCGCTGGTGGAGCTGGGGATCATCCCTAAGGCCGCGCACCTGAACGTGACGAGCCTGACCGGCTACAGCGGCGGCGGCAAAAAGATGATCGCCGAGTACGAGGCCGAGCGCACCAACAAGGCGCTGAACGCCCCGCGCCCCTACGGCCTGGCGCTGCACCACAAGCACCTGCCCGAGATGGCCGCCGTCACGGGGCTGGACACCGCACCGAATTTTGTCCCCGTTGTGGCCGACTACTACGCGGGCATGGAGACGATGATCCCGCTGGATGTAACGGCGCTGGGTGTTTCCGCGCTGCAGGTCGCGTCCGCGCTGGCGGAATATTACGACGGTCAGCCGATGGTGAAGGTGCATCCCCTGTGCGAGGGCACGGATGGCGGCTTTTTGGCCGCCAACAAGCTGGCGGGTAAGGACACGCTGGAAATTTACTGCCTGGCCAACCCGGACGGCACCCGGATGCAGCTTATCAGCCTGTTTGACAACCTCGGCAAGGGCAGCTCGGGCGCGGCAGTGCAGTGCATGAATCTGATGCTGGGGCTGGAGGAGACCAAAGGCTTAGCGCGTTGAGTGGCTTCCCCCTAGGGGGGGGAAGCTGTCACCGAAGGTGACTGATGAGGGGCGAACTTTCCGAAGCGGCCCGTTCACGGGTAATACCGGCAACGCCGCCCCTCATCCGGCCTGCGGCCACCTTCCCCCGAAGGGGAAGGCTTTTGAAGTTTGATATAAAATAGCAAGAGGGGTACATACAATGTCTGATTTCAAATCAATTCCCGGCGGCATCTGTGCGCCGAAGGGCTTTTCCGCGGCGGGCGTGCATTGCGGCATCCGCCATAACCATTCCAAGCTCGACCTGGCGCTGATCAAGGCGGACGTCCGCTGCGCGGGCGCGGGCTGCTATACCACCAACAAGGTCTACGGCGCACCCATCACGGTGGACCGCGAGCACCTGAAGGACGGCTATGCACAGGCCATCGTTGTGAACAGCGGCAACGCCAACACCTGCGCGCCCAACGGCGTGCAGCTGGCTAAGGACACCTGCGACATCGTCGCCAAGGAGCTGGGCATCCGCGCGGACGACGTGCTGCCGTCCTCCACCGGCGTCATCGGCCAGGCTATGAGCATCGAGCCGTTCGCCAGGGGCATCCCGGAGGCCGCCGCCAAGCTGGCCGCCAGCGGGGCCGGCAGCCACGACGCGGCTACCGCGATCATGACCACCGACACCCACCCGAAGGAAATTGCGCTGGAATTTGCCGTCGGCGGCAAGGCCGTGCGCATCGGCGCTATCGCCAAGGGCAGCGGCATGATCCACCCGAACATGGCCACGATGCTGCTCTTTATGACCACCGACGCCAAGGTCGAGCCCGCCGCGCTGCAAAAGGTGCTGTCCACCGTCGTGCCCGCCACCTTCAACCAGATCTCGGTTGACGGCGATACCTCCACGAACGACACCGTGCTGCTGCTGGCCAGCGGCCTGTCCGGCGCAGAAATTGCCGAGGGCACGCCCGATTACGATACGTTTGTCGCCGCGCTGACCGAGGTCGCCGAGCATCTGAGCCGCGAGCTGGCCGGTGACGGCGAGGGCGCAACGAAGCTGCTGGAATGCACCGTGACCGGTGCGCCCGACCTGGCGACGGCCCGCGCCGTGTCCAAGAGCGTCATCCACTCCACCCTGTTCAAGGCCGCTATGTTCGGCGCGGACGCCAACTGGGGCCGCGTGCTCTGCGCCATCGGCTACACGCCGGGCGATTTCGACATCAGCAAGACGTCGGTGCGCCTCAAGAGCAAGGCCGGTGAGGTCTTTGTCTGCGAGAACGCCGCCTACCACCCCTACAGCGAGGACGAGGCCGCCGTGGTGCTCAAGGAGGACGAGATCGACATCCTCGTGGACCTTGGCAGCGGCGATGCCACCGCCAAGGCCTGGGGCTGCGATCTGACGTATGATTATGTGAAGATCAATGGGGATTACAGAACCTGAAAAGGCTTCCCCCAAGGGGGAAGCTGTCGGCGAAGCCGACTGATGAGGGGGAAAGCTGCCCGGAACCGGCCCGCTTCCGGGCAACAACCCGGCAAAGGACGGTTGCGGCAAAGTTGCCCCTCATCCGGCCCTGCGGGGCACCTTCCCCCCAGGGGGAAGGCTTTAGGAGTAGGGGATGCGGAGGAGCACAATGAAAAACGAACAAATGGCCCTGCTGTTCAGCGAGGCTACACCTTATATCCAGAAATACCACGGTAAAACGCTGGTCATAAAGTACGGCGGCAACGCGATGGTCAACGATGACCTCAAGCTGGCCGTCATGAACGACCTGGTCACGCTGACGCTGCTCGGCGTGCGTGTCGTGCTGGTGCACGGCGGCGGCCCGGCTATTAACAGTATGCTGAAAAAGGTGGGCAAGGAGTCCAAATTTGTGGGCGGCCTGCGCTACACCGATGAGGAGACCATGGGCATCGTCCAGCAGGTGCTGGCCGGGCAGGTCAACAAGGATCTGGTCGCGCTGCTCAAGGGCCGCGGCGTCGGCCTGTGCGGCATGGACGGCCACATGATCATGTGCAAGCGCAAGTCGGACGTTGACCTCGGCTACGTCGGTGAGATCGAGAAGGTCAACACGACGCTGATCGACCACCTGCTGGCCGACAGCTTTATCCCGGTCATTGCCACCGTCGGCATGGACGACAACGGCGTCCCCTACAACATCAACGCCGACACTGCCGCAGCGGAGATCGCCATTGCCCTGCACGCCGAAAAGCTCGTCAGTATGACGGATATTGTCGGCCTGCTCTACGACAAGAACGACGAGTCTACGCTCATCCCCGAGGTCGAGGTCTCCGAGATCGAGGGCTACAAGGCCGCGGGCGTCATTGCGGGCGGTATGCTGCCCAAGATCGAGGGCATGGCCGACGCCATCTATCAGGGCGTCCACGAGGCCGTCATCATTGATGGCCGCGTCCCGCACTCGATCCTGCTCGAGATGTTCAGCGACAGAGGCGCAGGCACGATGTTCTACCGGAGAGGAAACCGGTAAATGGCTTCCCCCTCGGGGGAAGCTCAAACCGTCAAAAAATTGCATTCTTGCCTTTTTGCGTGTGTAGGGGCGACCATTGGTCGCCCGTCAACTTGCCGCAGCAACGCATTTTCCGGCAGCCTGGGCTTCCCCCTCGGGGGAAGCTGTCAGCGGCCCCGCCCGCTGACTGATGAGGGCGAAGTGTATGGCGCTGTCCCGCAAACGGGCGGCCGCAGGACACCCGCCCCTCATCCGGCCTGCGGCCACCTTCCCCCAAGGGGGAAGGCTCCAAGCGGGCAACTCCGGCACACCCGCCCCTCATCCGGCCCTTCGGGCCGCCTTCCCTCGAAGGGGAAGGCTTTTGCGTATGATAAAAAGGGGGTCACCCAATTGAATACCGAAAAAGTTATTTCCCGTGATAACGACTACATCCTCCACACCTATGGCCGCAGCCAGGTCGTGCTGGCGGAGGGCGAGGGCATGACGGCCAGGGACGCCGACGGCAAGAGCTACCTTGACTTCACGTCGGGCATCGGCGTCAACTCGCTGGGCTACTGCCACCCCGCGTGGGTCAGGGCTGTGGCCGACCAGGCCGCAACGCTGCAGCACACGTCGAACCTGTATTACACCGCCCCCGACGGCAAGCTGGCGAAAAAGCTCTGCCGCCGCACCGGGCTGGACGCCGTGTTCTTCGGCAACTCGGGCGCCGAGGCCAACGAGGGCGCGATCAAGTGCGCCCGCAAATACAGCGTAGATACCTATGGCGAGAGCCGGAATAAGGTCATCACGCTGGTCAACTCCTTCCATGGCCGCACACTGGCGACCCTGACCGCCACCGGCCAGGACGTGTTCCACCACGACTTCGGCCCCTTCCCGGGAAATTTTGACTACGTGCCCGCGGGCAACTTTGCCGCGCTGGAAAAGGCCGCCGACAAGAACACCTGCGCCGTCATGATGGAGCTGGTGCAGGGCGAGGGCGGCGTCGTCGCGCTGGACGCGGACTACGTCGCCAGGGTCGCGGCGTTCTGCAGGGAAAAAGACATCCTCGTCATTGTGGACGAGGTGCAGACCGGCGTGGGCCGCACCGGCAAGTTCCTGGCGTGCGAGCATTTTGATCTGCATCCCGACATCGTCACGCTGGCGAAGGGGCTCGGCGGCGGTCTGCCCATCGGCGCGGTGCTGATGAACAAAAAGGTCGCCGACCACATGAAGCCCGGCTCCCACGGCTCGACGTTCGGCGGCAACCCGGTCTGCTGCGCCGGTGCGCTGGCCGTGCTGGACGAGATGGACGACGACTTCCTCGCCAACGTCAACGAGCGCGCGGCTCAGCTGCGCGCCGGGCTGGCAAAGCTGCCCCATGTCAGGGAGGTCAGCGGCCTCGGCCTGATGGTGGGCATCGCGTTTGACGACGGCATCAAGGCCGCCGACGTCCGCGCCGCCTGCGAGAAGGCGGGTCTGCTGGTGCTGACCGCCAAGACCCGCCTGCGTCTGCTGCCGCCGCTGATCCTGACGGCGGACGACGTGGACGACGCGCTGGCGATTTTGCGCAGCGTACTGGAGAAGTGCGTATGAAACATCTGCTGAAGCTGGGCGGCATGACGCCCGAGGAAATTCTGCACATTCTGGATGTGGCCGACGAGTACAAGTGGCTGCACAAGGACGGCGTGGACCCGAAGGATCTGCAGGGCAAGGCGGTGGCGCTGGTTTTCGCCAAAAACTCTACCCGCTGCCCGCCCACCGCGGCGAGGAGATCGCCCCCGATGTGCTGGAAGCCCACGCCGACGAAATTTTCGACGAGGCGGAGAACCGCATCTACGTGGAAAAGGCCGTGCTGGCGGTGCTGCTGGCGGGAAAATAAGAGTATTGCAGTAAGACGAGCGGCAGGGGAGCGCGAGCGTGCGAACCCCTGCTTTTTTGTGCGGAATAACCCGAAAACGGGCGGCAGCGGCGAAGCTGCGGCGGGGTGAGGGCACCCCGCCCTACGGACTGTGGAAAAGTGGGATGTAGGGCGGCCTGCCCCCAGGCCGCCGTGCCCTTTTGCGACAAGGAGAAGCCTTGCGGAACATTGTAGGGGGCGGCGTCCCCGACGCCCCGCGGAGTGAGCGGCGGCGGAAGGTGCGCGGGAGGGATGAATCCCTCCCCTACGGGTTACCTTTTAGCTGTAGTTGGCCGGGAGGCGGCGGAGGGGTCAAGACCCCTCCCTACGATGCAAAAGATAAAGGGGCGGCAATGGCAAGGCTGCGGGCCGGGCATGCCCGGCCCCTACGGGGACTGTTTCCGGCCACTTGACGCCATGTGGTATACTGGGTATATCACTGTCAGGAGGTACACTATGCCAAAACAAACGATCCAACAAAAAATCCGCCATGCGCTGGGCCGGTTTACCGCCAAACGGATCGCTATGATCCTGCTGGGCACGGCCATCCTGTCGTTCGGCATCCATAATATCCACCAGCGCACCGCCATCACCGAGGGCGGCATCATCGGCCTGGTGCTGCTCATCAACCATTGGCTCGGCGTGCCCGCGTCGGTGGCGTCGCCCCTGCTCGACGCGGCCAGCTACGCGCTGGCGTTCAAATTTCTCGGGTGGGACTTTTTGCTCTCGGCAGGAGTGGCCAGCGTGAGCCTGGCCGGGTTCTATAGAATCTGGGAATGCCTGCCCCCGATGCTGCCCGACCTGACGCCCTGGCCGTTGGCAGCGGCGCTGCTGGGCGGTGTGTTCGTCGGCGTCGGCGTGGGACTCATCGTGCGGCAGGGCGGGTCCAGCGGCGGCGACGACGCCCTCGCCCTTGTCATCCATAAGCTGACCGGCTGGCGGCTCTCCCGCGCCTACCTGTTCACCGATCTGACCGTCCTGTTCGCGTCGCTGTCCTACATCCCGTTCCGGCGCATCGCGTTTTCCCTCGTTACGGTCACGGTGTCGTCGCTGCTCATCGACTTTATCAAGGAATGGCAGCCGAAAACAAATGTGTAAAAACGCGCGGAACGCTTGTACATAGCGGAAAATTGCGGTATAATAAGCTGTATATTTTTGCAATGACACCCACGGAGGTCTGCGATATGAAACTTTCCCGCAAGCTCGCGGCACTGGCAATGGCCGTGCTGCTGGCAGTCAGCCTGACGGCCTGCTCCCCGAAGCAGGTCGCCCAGGATATGGTCGTGCATCTGGTCCACAAGCTGGGCCTGGTCGAGGAATCCGACGAGGATGACACCGACACCACCACAAAAGCGCCCACCGGCGGCAGCGTGGAGTTCCCAGCCGAGATGGACACCACCGCGGCCCGCGTTGTGACCTACCCGGTAGAGAACACGCTGTATGTCTCTTTTAACGGCATTGCCAACCGCTCCACCGAGTATTTCGTGGCGGGCGGCGACAGCATGACCGTGACCGGCTACGCCACCACCGAGGCCAGCAACGAGAAATATATGTACTTCAAGATCGCGTTCTGGGAGCTGTCTGACGACAAGACGATGACCAGCTACGTGCCGGACTCGACGATCTACTACTGCGCCGACGGTGCCGATTACCAGTACAACGTGACCGGCCTGACTGCGGGCAAGCAGTACAAAATCACGATCAGCTATGACAACGGCAACAAGTATTATGTCACCGGCGGCCTGAAGGTCGAGGGTCTGGGCAGCACCGAGCTGAACACCTACGGCGACGATACGACGACCGGCTGATAACGGCAGCAATGCCGCCCGTGCCGCTTGCGGCAGGGCGGCTTTTTGGTTTGTATTGCAGGGACCGCACAACACAGAGGGGAATTGGAACATGGATAAAAAACAGCTGCGCAACACGCTGATGCTTATGGCCTGCGCATTCATCTGGGGCACGGCCTTTGTCGCACAGAGCGTCGGCAGCGATTATATGGGCCCGTACACGTTTTTGGCCAGCCGCAGCTGGCTGGCCTGTGCGTTTCTGCTGGGCCTGATGGCCGTGCTGCGCAAGATGGGCAAAACGAACCCCGCCGCGGAGCCGGGCTTCTGGCAGAACAAAAAAGTGCTGCTGCGCGGCGGTATTTTCTGCGGTGTGGCGCTGTTTGCGGCGTCCGCCGCGCAGCAGATGGGCATTGGCACGACCAGCACGGCCAAGGCGGGCTTTATGACGGCGCTCTACGTTGTGCTGGTGCCGGTGGCGGGGGTTTTCCTGGGCAGCCGCCCCGGCGCCAAGCTGTGGTGCTGTGTCGCGGCCAGCGTCGTGGGGCTGTATCTGCTCTGTCTGGCCGGGCGCGACACGCTGAGCCTGACCGGCGGCGAGTGGCAGCTTTTGGTCTGTGCGATCCTGTTCACGGCGCAGATCATGCTGGTCAACCATTTCAGCCCGCAGTTCGACGGCATCCAGCTGAGCTTTGTGCAGTTCTTTGTGGTCTCGGTTTTGTCCACGATCTTCGCGTTTGTCTTTGAGGCCCCGTCGCCCGACCAGTTCCGCGCCGCGGCGGTCTCGATTGCCTATTGCGGCATCATGTCCAGCGGCGTGGCCTACACGCTGCAGATCGTCGGCCAGAAGGAGCTGGACCCGACGATTGCCAGTCTGGCGATGTGTCTCGAGAGTGTGTTCAGCGCCCTGGCCGGTTGGCTGATCCTGGGCGAGACGCTCTCTGCCACCGAGCTGTGCGGCTGTGCGCTGATGTTCGGCGCGATTGTGGTGAGTCAGCTGCCGGAGAAACGGTAACGGCTGCCTCCCGGGAACTTCTACTTTCTTTTGTGACCAAAAGAAAGTAGCAAAGAAAAGTCCCGCTGTTGCGGATGCAGCGGACCCCGCCTTAGGGGCTGCACGCCCCTAAGAACCCCAAAGCGGAGGTCGGAAGGGGCGGGGGCTAAACGAAAGCAGTATTACTTTTCGTTCTTAACGCCC